>ERZ779633.134-NODE-134-length-30629-cov-8.451756_pt1 | contig 30629 bp, 34 predicted proteins | sample MGYA00514195_ERZ779633 | MGnify/ENA primary metagenome ERZ779633 (study PRJEB29562, sample SAMEA4376707) | mouse gut metagenome | isolation source: Cecum | study: EMG produced TPA metagenomics assembly of the A DSS colitis mouse model was used to assess the...
TGCTGGGGGAGGTGGTGATGGAGCCGGCCAAGGTGGCCCCCTACTTCGGCACCCCGGAGAAGCCCGAGTGCCACATGCTGTATAACGTGACCACCATGGCCACCACCTGGCACACCCTGGCCACCGGAGATGTCTCCCTGCTGAAGCGGCAGATGGAGGCGGTGTGCTCCCTGCCCAAGGACTTTCTGTTTTTGAACTATCTCCGCTGTCACGACGACATCGGCTGGGGGCTGGACTACCCCTGGCTCCAGGAGCGGTTTCACATTTTTGAGGTGGCCCATAAAAAATACCTCAACGACTGGTTTACCAGCCGCTGGCCGGGCAGCCCCGCCCGGGGCGAGCTGTACAACGACGACCCCCGCCTGGGGGACGCCCGGCTGTGCGGCACCACCGCCTCCCTGTGCGGCCTGGAGGCGGCCGACTTCGAGGGGGATCCCTTCAAGCTGGAGCGGGCGGTTTCCTGTGACCTGACCCTCCACGCCTGGATGCTGTCCCAGAGCGGCATCCCGGTGATTTACAGCGGCGACGAGGTGGGGCGCTTCAACGACTACACCTACCACGACGACCCGGACAAGCGGGAGGACAGCCGGTATATCCACCGGGGCAGCTTCCAGTGGGAACTGGCGGAGCGGCGGAGCGACCCGGACACCTACCAGGGCAAGCTGTTCCAGGGCCTGCGGCGGCTGGAGGAGCTCCGGGCCGGGGAGCCCTGCTTCGATGCCAAGGCGGAGGTCCATGTGGAGGACAGCGGCGACAGCCGGGTACTGGCCCTCTGCCGCCGGCTGGGAGACCGGGAGCTGGTCTGCCTGTTCAATTTCAGCAGTCAGTTTGTATATGCCGGGGTCAACCGGGAGGGCGGCTATACCGAGCTGATGTACGGGACAAAATACGACAATATCCGCTCCATTGAGCTGTGGCCCAACGGCTTTGCCTGGCTGCTGCGGGATGGGCAGGAGGCATAAGGACATAAGCAGAGCGCCGGCGTGCAACCGGCGCTCTCAAATTATCAAAGGGGATCATTCCTGCGGGAACTGACAGGAGGTGCTGACATCCTCCTCCGGGGCGGAATCCACCGTAGTGGCGGGCCGCATCTCCTCCTGGGGCAGCTTCTTTTCGGGGAGCTCCTCCAGGTCGTAGTGGGCCCCGTCGTAGTAGGGCTCGTCGGCGATGAGGTCCTCGTCGTCCGGGACGGGGGTCCCGCCGGGCATGACGTGGCGGACCGCCGGGTCCTCTCCGATGATGGCGGGCTCCCTGACATCCCTGCCCACGTCCGCAGCGGCCCGCTGGCCCACCTGGACGTAGATGGCGTCGTCGTCGGGGTCCAGCTCGGCCAGCAGAGCCAGGGCCTCGTCGGTGACCGAGGTGAGCTTCAGGTCCAGCCTGTTCCGCTTCTCGTTGGCGCCGCAGGAGCTGAACAGATCCAGCTCCGACATGGCGTCCACTACCTTATCCTGCAAGTCCCGCAAATAGCGCAGGGAGTATTTGCAGGAGGAGAAGGCCACCCGGCCGTCGTCTGTCCAGTCCAGCACCTGGAGCTCCAGGGTCTTGTCTCCGGGGTCCTTGTCCTCCACCAGCTGGACGATCAGAGTGCCCGTGTTGTCGATATAGGCCCCGCCGTACCAGTCGGGGTACTGGCCGTTAAAGCGGCCCATCAGCTTCTCATAGGCGTTGACAGCCTCCTCCTGAGTGGGGGCGTCGCCGATATAGGCCCCGCCGGGCAGTGCCCCGGTGTTGACATACAGCTCCTTCTGGGAGAAGAGCTTCAGGCCCTCCAGGTTGAAGGGGTCGGCTCCCTCGCTGTTCTCCTGCTGGTGGACGAACTTCCACCAGTTGGCCCAGGTCATCTGGTAGCCGATGGACTGGTACTCCTCAATCTCTTCCAGGGTATAGCCTACGTCCAGCATGGCCTGCTCCAGGTCCTCGGGGGCCATGCCCATGTCCCGGTCGCCGCCGCTGGAATCGGTTCGGTCCAAGACATTAGTCATGTAGTGCTCCTCACTGCCCTCGCCGCCAGTGACGGCGGCGGTGCTTTCCGCCACGTATCCGGTCATCCCCTCCACCGTCACATAGCTGTGCATCGGCAGGTCAACCACGTCGTGCTGGAAGTTGCTCACAAAAATCATCCACTTACCGCTGTCCTGACTGTAGCCGTAGATGGTGAACGCCCCGATCACCAGCGCCGCGCAGGCGGCGACGGCCCCGTACTTCATCCAGGGGACGGGCCGTTTCTTCGCCGGCTGGGCCAGTTTTTCGGATAACTCCGCCCGGACCTCGGGGGAGGGGTTCATCTGCTTCTGCATATTGGTAAACAGCTCATGATTCATCGAAAAATTCTCCTTTCAGCGCTTCCCGGAGCTGTTCCCGGCCACGGGTCAGCCGCATCCGGACGGCTCCGGGCCGGATAGCCAGCACCTTGGCGATCTCCCGGGTGGACAGCTCCTGGAAGTAGAACAGATAGATGGGCAGGCGGTAGTCCTCGGCCAGGGCTTGCAGGGCCTCCCACACCCGGTTCTCCTCCGGTCCCTGGAAGAGGACGGGCACATCCTCCCGCTCCGACAGGGGGACGGTCTTCTGCCTCCAGCTGGAGGAGGTCACCCGCCGGGCCTGGTTTATCGTGGTGCGCAGCAGCCAGGCCTTCCGGTGCTCCTCGTCCCGAAAGGTTTTGCCGCACTGGCAGTAGGCCAGGAACACCTCCTGAAATACGTCGTCGGCGTCGGCCCGGCTGCCTGTCCGGGCCAGGGCCAGGCCGTACACCGTGTTCTGATAGCGGTCAATCATCTCATCCATCTCACCGCCCGCGCGCAGCGGCAGAGCTTCCATACGCAAGACCTCCTTTCACCCATAACTCAAAGCTGGGGAGGAAATTGTCACAGGGATAAGAAATTTTTCAGCACTGTACCCAAAAGCCTCCCTTCGCGAAGGGAGGTGTCATTTGCGAAGCAAATGACGGAGGGTTTTCCAAACAAAACGTGTCTGATTCACTGGAGAAAACCCCCACCCGGCTTCGCCGGGAGCCCCCTTTGCGAAGGGGGCCTTGAGGGTCAAAAATCCATCTTCCCATTCTACCACACTTGTGCTATACTTATCATGTGTTATTGTGAGTAGGAGTCGCCCCCCTGGGCGCCCCGTATATCAATGCAAGAAAGGCAACTCGTATACCGGCAAGGACGGGCCGCCGAGGGCGGCGGCCCCTACAGGTGCATGCGAAAGAGGGCAGGTGGGAGCATATGATTATTCTGGGCATCGACCCCGGCGTGGCCACCATCGGCTTCGGGGTCATCCGGGCGGACCGGCAGAGGAACGCCCTCCTACGCTACGGGGTCATCACCACCCCGCCGGGCATCCCCCTGTCCCGCCGCCTCCTGCAAATCGACCAGGACATGGAGGAGCTGATTCACACCTTCCACCCCGACGAGATGGCGGTGGAGGAGCTGTTTTTCACCAAGAACATCACCACCGGCATTTCGGTGGCCCACGGCCGGGGGGTGATTCTCCTGGCGGCGGAAAAGCTGGGGGTGCCCGTCTTTGAGTACACCCCCATGCAGGTGAAGCAGGCGGTCACCGGCTACGGCGGGGCGGACAAGAAGCAGGTCATGCTCATGACCCAGCGCCTGCTGTCCATGAAGGAGGTCCCCCGGCCCGACGACGCCGCCGACGCCCTGGCCATCGCCATCTGCCACGCCCGGTCGGCCACCAGCCTGCTCAATACGGAGCGGGTCTTTGACCCGGAGAAATACGATACCCGATAATTTGAGGCGTGTAGGGGCGCACATTGTGCGCCCGTTGGTCAATGCCCGAAGATTTGCGGACGGACAATGTCCGCCCCTACAAGGAGGAACCCAATTTGTTCTATTATCTCAACGGCACCGTGGCCCACGTGGAGCCCTACCTGGCCGTTATCGACTGCAATGGGGTGGGCTACGCCTGCCGCACCACCAGCTACACCCTGTCCGCCCTGAAGAAGGGGGAGAAGGGCAAGCTGTTCACCCACCTGAACGTCCGGGAGGACGCGGTGGAGCTCTACGGCTTCGCCACGGCGGAGGAGCTGCGGCTGTTCCAGCAGCTGATTTCCGTCTCCGGGGTGGGGCCCAAGGCGGCTCTGTCCATCCTGTCGGCCAGCACCCCGGCCAACCTGGCCCTGTCCATCATCACCGGGGACGAGAAGGCCCTCACAACCGCCCCCGGCGTGGGCAAAAAGATCGCCCAGCGGGTGATTCTGGAGTTGAAGGACAAGCTGGCCAAGGGCCAGACCATCAGCGGCGCCGGGGAGAGCTACGGCGGCACCGGTGTGACCGTCATTCCGGAGAACAAGCTGTCTGAGGCCACCGCCGCCCTGGCGGTGCTGGGCTACTCCCAGGGGGAGATCAACATCGCCCTGAAAGGCATCGACCTGGACGGCCAAAGTCTGGAGCAGGTCATCAAGCAGGCGCTGAAAAAGATGGTGAAGGGGTGATCCTGTGGCAAAATATGAGTGTACCCTCCAGGGCGACTACGACCAGGCCCTGAATTATTTTCATAACGGTATCCTCAGCGGCAGCACCTCTGCCAGTTTTGAGGAGGAGAGCTATTTTCAGACCTTCGGGGTGCGTGTGACCGTCCGGGTGTATGAGCGGTACAGCATGACCGGCGGCAACCGCCTGTCCATGACCCTTACCCTGGTGGGGGACGGGGAGAAGCTGTACCTGTCCGGCATCACCGCCGGGGGCAGCCAGGGCGTGTGGCTGAAGGTCAACACCTGGGGCGAGGAGGCCTTTTTGGATAAGCTGCGGGAGCTGGCGCAGCGGTGGTAAAGGAAGTGACACTTTGAGCATTGATTTTTCAGGCGAGGCCGGATTTGAGGCCGAGGAACTGGAGCCCCTGGTGACCACATCCCTGACAAAGGAGGACGAGGGGGAGTACTCCCTGCGCCCCAGGGCCCTCCGGGAGTACATCGGACAGGAGAAGGCAAAGGGCAACCTGGAGGTCTTTATCCAGGCGGCAAAAATGCGCAAGGAGCCCCTGGACCACGTGCTGCTCCACGGTCCGCCGGGGCTGGGCAAAACCACCCTCTCAGGCATTATCGCCAACGAAATGGGGGTGAATATGCGCATCACCTCCGGACCCGCCATCGAGAAGGCGGGGGACCTGGCCGCCCTGCTCACCAACCTGAACGAGAACGACATCCTCTTTGTGGACGAGATTCACCGCCTCAACCGGGCGGTGGAGGAAATTCTCTACCCCGCCATGGAGGACTACGCCATCGACATCATCATCGGCAAGGGGCCGGCGGCCAACTCTATCCGCCTGGACCTGCCCAAATTCACCCTCATCGGAGCCACCACCAGGGCGGGCCAGCTGTCCGCCCCCCTGCGGGACCGGTTCGGCGTCACCCTGCGGCTGGAGCTGTACACCCCGGAGGAGCTGGCCCTCATCGTCACCCGCTCCGCCGGGATTTTGGAGGTGCCCATCGAGCCCGACGGGGCCATGGAGATTGCCAGGCGCTCCAGAGGTACGCCGAGAATTGCAAACCGGATGCTCCGCCGGGTGCGGGACTTTGCCCAGGTGCGGGCGGGGGGGGTCATCACCAAGAAGGTGGCCGACGAGGCCCTCACCGCCCTGGAAATCGACTACCTGGGACTGGACTCCATCGACCACCGGATGCTGATGAGCATTATTGAAAACTACCGGGGAGGGCCCGTGGGACTGGATACGCTGGCCGCCACCATCAACGAGGAGGCCGTCACCCTGGAGGATGTGTACGAGCCCTACCTGATGCAGCTGGGCTTTCTCACCCGCACCCCCAGGGGCCGGTGTGTCACCCCCAAGGCATACGCGCATTTGGGCCTCTCCGTCCCCGGAGAGCCCGGCGGACTGGACCAACTGAGCTTTTAAGGAGGGCTTATGGACCAAAACACGCTGTTCTTTTTCAACCAGCACCCGGAGGCCATCCCCCTGTATGAGGCCTTCGAGGCCCGCCTGCTGGCCGAGCTGGAGGGAGTCACCATCCAGCCTCAGAAGAGCCAGATTACCCTGAAAAACCGGCGGGTGTTTGGGGCGGTGTCCTTTCTCCCGGCCCGGAAAGCCAAGGACCGGCCCGACCCCTACATCACCATCACCCTGGGGCTGAACCGCCGGGAGGGCTCCCCGCGTATTGACCAGGCGTCGGAGCCATATCCTGGAAGATGGACCCACCACTTAGTCATCGGCTCGGTGGAGGAGATCGACGACGAGCTCATGGCCTGGGTCCGGGAGGCCTATGGCTTCGCGGCGGCGAAACGGTAGGGGCGGATATTATCCGCCCGCACTCAGATTTTGCAAAATCTCTTGACGAAGACCCAGACCAAAGAGATAATAGAGGTCGGCGGTGCGGGACAAATAGGCCCATAGACCTTTTTCAAACGCGTCGTATAAATCAGGGGCCGCCAGCGTTTCGATTTGATCTGATATCCTGTAAAATTCCTGCTTCGCACATACAAATTCCGGGTCATTGGCACAGAAGGTCTCAATTTCGGTGACGATGGTGTCGTTGAGGAATAGAGATGGTAATGAGTTCATAAATAGTACCTCCAATTATCGCAATATTACTACTCGCAGTAATTATACGAATATTATAGCTTTATTGCCCCTCTTTGTCAAGGGGAAAGGAGACATTTCATGAAAGAGTTTCCCAGCCGGTTGAAAGCAATCCGTAAAGAATTTGGACTGAAACAACATGAGATAGCTGCTGACCTCGGGTTGTCCCCGAGTGGGTATCAGTGCTATGAGCAGGGAAAAAGTTACCCGGATGTCCCGCGGCTGTACGAGTTGGCAGAATATTTCAACGTCAGCATAGACTATTTGCTGGGGCGTACCGATAAACGGGAAGTCAACAAGTAGGGGCGCACATTGTGCGCCCGCTGGCAGCGTGCCGAAGAATTGCGGGCGGACAATGTCCGCCCCTACAGACGCAACACAACCAAAATGAAGATTTGAGGTGCAGTAACATGGGCAAATTATTTGGAACGGACGGCATCCGGGGCGTGGTCAACGCCGGGCTGGACGCGGACCTGGCCTATAAGGTGGGTCTGGCGGCGGCCATTGTGCTGTCTAAAAACAAGAAGCTGGGGGAGAAGCCCCTGGTGACCATCGGCAAGGACACCCGCATTTCGGGGGACCTGCTCAAGGGCTCTCTGATCTCCGGGCTGTGCACCGCCGGGGCGGACGTGCTGGACCTGGGCACCCTGCCCACGCCGGGGGTGGCCTGGGTGACGGCGGACGAGGAGGCGGACGCGGGCATTGTCATCTCGGCCAGCCACAACCCCTTCGAGCACAACGGCATCAAGATATTCAACGGCAGGGGCTTCAAGCTGTCCGACGAGCTGGAGGAGAAGATCGAGGACATCGTCCTCTTCGGCTCCAACAACGTGCCCATGAAGACCCACGGGGACATCGGAAAGGTGAGCTACGTGGCCCCCAAGGCCAGCGAGGACTATATCGACCACCTGGAGTCCACCATCGACTCCACCCTGGGCGGCCTGCGCATTCTGGTGGATTGCGCCAACGGGGCCGCCTCGGCCACCGCCGCCCGGCTGTTTGACCGCTTCTCCAAGCTGCGCACCGATGTTATCAACGCCGACCCCGACGGGGTGAACATCAACGACCACTGCGGCTCCACCCATATGGACGCCCTGGCCGCCATGGTGAAGGCGGGCCACTACGACATGGGCATCGCCTTCGACGGGGACGCCGACCGGTGCCTGGCCGTGGACGAGCTGGGCAACCTGATCGACGGCGATCAGATTATGGCCGCCTGCGGCCTGGACATGAAGAACAAGGGCCAGCTCCCCGGGGATACGGTGGTGGCCACCGTCATGTCCAACCTGGGTTTCCACGTCTACGCTAAGGAACACGAGATGAAGCTGGAGTGCACCGACGTGGGGGACCGGAACGTGCTGGAGCGGATGGTGGAGAAGGGTTACCGCCTGGGGGGCGAGCAGTCGGGGCACATGATCTTCCTGGAGCACGCCACCACCGGCGACGGACAGCTCACCGCCCTGCAAATCCTGGCCCTCCTCAAGGAGAGCGGCAAAAAGGCCAGTGAGGTGTTCAGCGCCTGCCCCCGGTATCCCCAGGTGCTTATCAATATCCCGGTGGCGGACAACGACGTGAAGAAGGCCGCCATGGCCAGCCCCCTGCTGGCCCAGGCAGTCCGGCGGGAGGAGGAGGCCCTGGGGAGCGAGGGCCGGGTGCTGGTGCGTCCCTCGGGCACCGAGGCCCTGATGCGGGTGATGGTGGAGGCCAAAACCCAGGAAAAGGCTCAGGAAACTGCCCAACGGCTGGCCGATTTCATTCCGAACCTCTGACAGAATTGGAGAGAAACGGGCGGACTGGAAAATTTGAACAAAGTTTTTTGGGAAAACCCTTGACAAATCTGAACATTTTGTTTATTATGAATGACAACCGAGATAATAGTATGGAACACAGATTTCAAAATATCCCCGATGAGGAACTGTGCCAGTGCGCCGTCCAGGGCGATCCCCAGGCGGAGACAGAGCTGGTAAGCCGGTATGGCTGGCTGGTCCGGGCCTGCGCCCGCCCTCTGTTTTTGGCGGGGGGAGACAGCGAAGACCTGATTCAAGAGGGCTTTCTGGGTCTGCTCACCGCCATCCGGGGCTTTGCTCCGGGTCGTGACGCCGCTTTTCGCACCTTTGCGGAGGTCTGCATCCGCAGCCGCCTGTACACCGCCATCCGGGCGGCCCAGGGCGGCAAGCACGCCCCCTTAAATCACAGTGTTTCCTACGAGCCCCCTCTTTTTGACGGAACCAACGCGTATTTGTTTTCCAGTGCCGAAAGCCCGGAGGACGTGGTCATCGGCAGAGAGGAACTGAAAGAGCGCCTGGAGGCGCTCAAGGGCCGATTATCCAAGTTTGAAGCGCAGATCTTATCCCCCTACCTGAACGGCCTCTCCTGCGGAGAGATTGCCCAGCGGGTGGGCCGCTCCCAAAAGTCGGTGGACAACGCCATTCAGCGCATCCGCCGCAAAACGGCCCTGCAAATTTCTACCGGCGTATCCAGCGAGAGCTGATCGCAATATCACATGCCCAGGCCAAAGCGCCGGGCAAAAAGTCAAAGAGAGGGAAAATCCAATGTACGAAGACAAGATCCTGGTATGCAAAGAGTGCGGCAACGAGTTCACCTTTACCGCTGGTGAGCAGGAGTTCTATGCGGAGCGCGGCTTCCAGAACGAGCCCCAGCGCTGCAAGCCCTGCCGTGACGCCCGCAAGAACGCCGCCCGCGGCCCCCGTGAGTACTTCACCGCCGTGTGCGCCGCCTGCGGCGGCGAGGCAAAGGTTCCCTTCGAGCCCAAGTCTGACCGTCCCGTCTATTGCAGCGACTGCTTCGCCAAGATGCGCGAGCAGCAGGGCTAATAACAAGCCAGGAAAAAAGTCCGCCGAAAGGCGGACTTTTTCTTTTGAGGCTAAAAAAGCCTTGACAATTACGGTCCGTATAAATATAATATATTTGTGAGGACCGTACTGGAGGTGAAAAAATGTCCCCAAGACCAAAATCCGAACATTCCAAACAATTGCGTTTTGAGATGAGAATGGATGAGGAGACTTCAGAAAAGCTGACTTACTGCTCAGAAAAACTAAAAATCAGCCGAGCCGCTGTCATCGAAAAGGGCATTGATTTGGTAAAAGAGGAATTGGACAAAAAATAGAGTGCTGGCCACCATGACAAAGTTCCCAACACTCTATTGCACCACACCCGGAGGTCTGGTAAATCTGATTATGCCACACCTCCCGGTGAAAATCAAGGAGGTTTTTTAAAAATGGAGCCCATTATCGAAAGGATCAAACGGTATATAGAACAGACGGAAATAGAAAAGGCCGCAGATGAGGGGTATCAAATTGGCATGAGTGAAATTCTGGCCCTGTGCGATGTGGCGGACCGGGATACCTGCGGGGCCATCTGCTACACGTTTTTATACGGCAAAGCGATGGGGTACCGGGCGGCGAGGGAAGCTTAGCGGGACAGCGGCCGAAAGCCCAGGGCCAGCAGGGCGCAGGACAGCCAGATGGCGGGCAGGTCCAGCAGCTCCACGGCCAGGCTGCCCATCTCGGCCCCTAGGGCAAACAGGAGGATTATGAGAAAGTACAGCCAGGCCTTTCGGGCCTCCTGGCGGTCTTCTGTGCGCAGGAAGGCGCACAGGGCTTCCACACCGCTGCGCAGGTTGCCGATGCACATGGTGCTGGCGAAGGGGAAACCCTCCATTTTCCGAAAGGCCTGCACCTGCATGGCGCAGGAGAAGGAGACCAGGGCGTTGGCCAGCTGGTCCAGGGAGTGGGGGATAAAGCCCACCAGAAACAGCAGGAGAATCTCCCAGAGCAGCACCCTCCGCTGCCAGTGGCGCCCCTTTGGGCGGCCCCGCAGCCATTCTGCCGCCGCCACCCCCAGGGCAAAGGCCACCACGGGGAGGAGGTAGCGTGCGGCCCTGGGCCAGTCCCCGTCGAAGAGGCTCTGGCCCAGCAGGACGATGTTGCCCGTCTGGGCATTGGCGAAGACCTTGCCCCGGCGGAGGTAGGTGTAGGTGTCCTGAAGTCCGCCGGAGAGGGTGAGAAGGGCCACGGGGAACAGTCCCTCGGCGGCGGGGTGAGCTTGCCGGTCCATGTAATCAGATCCTTACAGTTTAAAGTCTCATGATTATAACGCTGTTTTTTCCAAAAGGAAAGAAAAAATTCATTGCAAAAAGACTGCGTATCGGTTATACTATCCCCATCCCAAAGATAAACGGAGGAATTGATTATGACCATTACCAAAGATACCATTATCGGCGATATCCTGAAGGTCGCCCCCCAGGCCGCCCCCATTTTTATGGGTATCGGTATGCACTGCCTGGGCTGTCCCGCCTCCCAGGGCGAGACGGTGGAGCAGGCCTGCATGGTCCACGGGGTGGATGTCAACGAGCTGCTGGCCCAGGTCAACAAGCTGATTGGCAAGTAAAAGGCGTAATTGCCCTCCCCAGGAGGGCAATTATTTTTGCCCTTTACAGATGGGAAATTTTGTGCTAAGATAAGCACAAATGTTCGATAAACGAGGTGGTACGGATGAAGCTCTGTATTCTGATGGGCAGTCCCCGGCGGGAGGGCAACACCGCCGCCCTGCTGGGCCCCTTTTTAGAGGAGTGCGAGGCCCTGGGGCTGGAGACCAGGACGGTTTGGCTCTACGACAAAAAGATTGCCCCCTGCCTGGGGTGCGGGTCCTGTCAGGACTGCCTGGACGGGCTGGGGTGTGTCCAGGAGGACGACTTCCAGGAGGTTTTCCGGGCCATGGCGGACTGCGACGTGATTGTCCCGGCCACCCCCGTCTACGCCTTTTTCTGCACCGCCCCCATGAAGGCCCTGCTGGACCGGGCCATCTACGCCGGGGTGAAAAATTACGGCCGGGAGAAGGGACCCAAGCTGCTGGAAGGGAAGCGGCTGGCTGCCATCGCCACCTGCGGCTATCCCCCGGAACAGGGCGCCGGCCTGTGGGAGGAGGGCCTGAAACGGTTTTGCCGTCACGGCGGCCTGGAGTACATGGGCATTTTCTGCCGCCGGGACTGGGGAAAGCAGGAACCGTTCATGAACGGGGAGCGGGAGCAGGCCGTCCGGGACTTTGCCCAGGCGATTCGGATGTCCCTCCAGGGGGCGGAGCTGTGAGGCGGCCGGAGCTGTCCCCCCGCCTGCGGATGGTGGGGGAGCTGGTGCCGGCGGGGGCCCGGCTGGCCGACGTGGGCACCGACCACGCGTATCTCCCCGCCGCTTTGATCCTGGAGGAGAAAATTCCCAGGGCCGTTGCCGCCGACCTGCGCCGGGGTCCCCTGGACCGGGCCCGGGCCACCGTGAGGGAGTACGGCCTGACGGAAAGGGTTGCCTTCCGCCTGTGCGACGGGCTGACGGGGATCCGGTCCGACGAGGTGGACGCCGTTGCCATTGCCGGCATGGGCGGGGAGACCATCGCCGCCATTCTGTCCGCCGCCCCCTGGGTCCGGGGGGGGGATGTCCCCCTGATTTTGCAGCCCATGTCCTCCATGCCCGATCTGCGGGGGTGGCTTCGGGAGAACGGTTTTCGTATCGAGACGGAGCGGCTGGCCCGGGAGGGAGAGATGCTCTACACCGCCCTGCTGGTCCGGGCGGGGGAGATGGGCCCCCTGTCCCCGGCGGAGCTGTGGGCGGGACGGAACAGGAACGACCCCCTGCGGGGCGCCTGGCTGGACCGGTGGATTGCCCGGACGGGCCGGGCGCTGGAGGGCATGGCCCAGGCCCAGGGGGAGGACGCGCCTCCCCGAAAGCGGGAACTGGAGGAGGTCTTGGAGGGCCTCACCGACATGAAAAAGGAGTGGGAACAGTGGCAGCAGTGAAGGAAATCTATCAGTTTATCGATCAAATCGCCCCCTTTTGTACCCAGGAGAGCTTTGACAATGCCGGCTTTCTGGTGGGCCGGGGGGACCGGGAGGTCCAACGGGTGCTGGTGGCCCTGGACATCACCCCGTGGGTGGTGGACGAGGCTGTCCGTATGGGCGCCAATCTGATTGTGGCCCACCACCCGGTGATTTTTCAGCCGGTGAAGTCAGTGACCGATGAGAGCCTGGTGGGGCGGGTGCTGCTGGCGCTGACTGAGCAGAAGATTGCCGCCATCTGCGCCCACACCAACCTGGATGCCGCTCATGGCGGGGTCAACGGCTGTCTGGCCCGGACCCTGGAGCTGACGGACATCGGCCAGCTGTGCCAGGCCGGGGTGGACGGCAAGGGCCGGCCCTATGGCATCGGCCGGGTGGGGACAGCCCATCAGCCCGGCCTGTCCGCCGCCCGGTACGCCGCCTATGTGAAGGGGCGGCTGGGCTCCGCCTCAGTGCGCTTTGTGGACGGGGGAAGGCCCGTCCAAAAGGTGGCGGTGGGGGGCGGCGCCTGCGGCTCCATGATGGAGGACGCCCTGGCCCAGGGCTGTGACACCTTTGTCACCGCCGACCTGAAGTACAACCAGTTCCTGGACGCCAAGGCCCTGGGGCTGAATCTGATGGACGCCGGTCACTTCCCCACCGAGCATGTGGTGTGCGCCCCCCTGGTCCGCCGGCTGTCGGAGGCGTTCCCCGATGTGGAGGTGTGCCTGGCCCAGGACCACCGGGAGGTCTATGCCAATGTATAGGCGGAAGCAAGTCGGCTGGCAGGAGGCAGTGGGGCTGTTTCTGGTGATCTTCCTGCTGCTGATGGTCCGGAACTGCGCCTGCGGCTTGGAGTATTTTCCCCAGCTGGACGACTATATCCAGTACCACAACTATTCCTCCGCCGAGAGCTTTCAGGCTCTCCAGCAGGCCACCGGCCTGTTGGCAAGCCGGCCTCTGGCGGGGCTGGCGGACTACTTTCTGTGGGGCCCCATGTTCGACCACATGATTTGGGGCGTGGCCCTGATCTCCCTGCTGTACGCGGGGACCGCCCTGCTGTTTTGGCGTATCCTGGGGCGGTATTTCCGCCTCAGCCCCCTGTTCCCGGTGGTGATGACGCTGCTTCCCCTGGGGGTGGAGGGCACTTACTGGATGTCCGCCTCCACCCGGGTGGTGGTGGGGATGTTCTTCGGGGCGCTGGCGGCCTGGGCCTTTCTCCACTGGCTGGACGGGGACGGCATCGGCTGGCTGCCCCTCTATCTGGTGCTCCAGATGGTCCCCTTCGGCTTCTATGAGCAGGCTGGCATCCTCTCCGTTACCCTGACAGTGGGGACGGCCATTCTGGAGCTGCTGCTGAACCGGAGGGACTGGAGACGGTGCGCCGTCTCCCTGTGGGGGGCGCCGGCGTTGGGGCTGTACTTCCTCTTCACCCACCTGATGGCGTCGGGAGGGGTGTACAGCAGCCGGGCGGAGATCATCCTGCCCGTCAGCCGGTACTACTGGACAGTCTTTTTCCCGGACATCATGGGCCAGCTCCGGGACGTGTTCCTGAAGGGCGGCTTCCTCACCCTGACCAAGGGCTTTGTGCGGAGCCTGCGGCTGATCCCCTCGGGGCTGCTCCTGTGCGTCCTGGGGGCGCTGGCCCTGTGTGTGCTGTTCGGCTGGCTGGCACTGTGTCAGGGGGAGGAGCGGGGTAAAAACCGCACCGGACTGGCCCTGCTGTCCGGACTGCTGCTGGCTGCGGGGCCGGTGAGCCTGTTCCTGGTGCTGGGCAACCCCTGGTTCTCCCTGCGGGGGACGGTGACTTCCTTCCCCGGAATTGCCCTGATTTTGGACGCCCTGGTGCTGTGGCTGTGGGACAGGCTGTCCCTCCGCCGGGAGGGGCTCGCCGTTCTGGCGGCAGCGGTGGCCTTTGTGTTCTGCGTGGCCGGGGCCAGTGAGATCGTGGACTACCGCTATACTAACTACTATGACTGGAAGGCGGCCCAGCAGGTCATCGAGAATTTGAAGGTCCGGGGCCAGAACAGCAGCTTTGGGCGGGTGGGCATCCTCAACCTGGAGCCCTCCTATCTGCCCGACCAGAACTTCTTCTGGCACGAGCACATCCACGGCTGCACCGAGAGCGAGTGGGCCTTCGCCGGCCTGCTGACGGCCCTGGGCGGGGAGAACCTGGCCCCCGTGACCCCCCTGCCCTCCGACCCCATGTACCGGCAGTGGAACCGGGAGGCCAACCACCCAGAAGGGTTTACCGTATTGTACTGGTACGACGGGGTGCTTCTGAATCCGGTGAAGCTGGAGAAGACAGGGGAAAACCAGTGGCTGGTGCGGAGCTGGAATGGACACGTCTGGGGCCGCATCTTTGAGGAGGACGGCATTGGCTATATCCGTCCCGGAGAATAGAAAATTTTCGGAAAAATTGCTTGCAATCCGGGAAAAGCTGTGGTATACTGCTTTGGTCTGAATAACGGGCGGTCCTCTGCGGCGTCCTCAAGTGGGACACAGGCCGGAATGAACGCCTATACAACAGGAGGAAATTTTCATGGATCTGATGAAAGCATTTACCGAAAAGTACACAAAGGCCGAGCCCCCCAAGGTGTCCATCGGTGACACCGTCCGCGTTCACCTGCGGGTGAAGGAGGGCAACCGTGAGCGTATCCAGGTCTTCGAGGGCACCGTCATCGCCAAGAAGCATGGCGGTATCGAGGAGAGCTTTACCGTCCGCCGCATCTCCTACGGCATCGGCGTGGAGAAGGTGTTCCCCCTGCACGCTCCCTCCGTGGAGAAGGTGGAGGTGGTCCGCAAGGGCAAGGTGCGCCGCGCCAAGCTGTACTACCTGCGCGACCGCGTGGGCAAGGCCGCCAAGGTCAAGGAAGCGCTGTAATCAAAAAAGGAGCGGCTTTGCCGCTCCTTTTTGCTACGCTCCCAGCAGCGTCTTTTGCGCCAGCCCCAGCACCAGCAGATGGGCGGGGTAGAAGACGTACCACAGATACTTGTCCCCCGTGAAGGTAAAGCCTTTTTTGCCGTTGTAGAAGAAGGTGAAGGCCACCCCAAGCAGGGGACCCAGGGCGTTGATGCACAGCATATGGAACCAGCGATAGGTAAATAGCTGTTCGGAGAAGAACTCCCAAATCAGACTGTACCGGGCCAGTGGCATGAGGAACAGCCACAGCAGGGCCTTTTTTCGGACAGGCCAGCGTTCCGTCCAGTAAAAGACCAGAATAAACAGAATATAGCGCCCTTTGCCCTCGAAAAGAGCGAAATACTCAGCAGCAATTACTACTCCGGCACAAAGCAGATACCCCAGCCCAGCCCGTTTCCCGTTGCCCCAGTCCATCAGCCGCAGAGTGAGCAGGCCCAGCAGCAGGGTAAACATGATGTTCCCATGAAAGCCGAACAGGAGATAGTAGGGCCACTCCGCCAGACAGGCGAAAACCAGCAGCCGCAGGGCGTATTTTTTGAAGTCGCGGGTATGCCGGTAGCCATTGGCGATGGAGAACAGGAAGATGGGCGCGGCGATGCGCCCGATGTAGTCGGTGGTCCGCTGGAGGACCAGCAGGGAGGGGATGGTCTCTGCGGCGTCGGGAAAGAAAAGAACTTCCACCGTCAGCGCCAGAGGCCAGACATAGGTGAGGTGGTCCCACAGCATGGACAGCAGGGCGACAATTTTCAGGGTTAAAAAGCTCAAGACAAATCACTCCTTGAAAAAGTTTTCGGGGAGAGAATAGCAGATAGTTCTTACAAAAAAGCGGCTAAAATCCTTACAAATCTCTGACATTTCAGGAGGTTCCAATGAATATCCAATGGTATCCCGGCCACATGACCAAGACCCGGCGGCAGATCGAGGCGGATTTGAAGCTGGTGGACATTGTGGTGGAGATTATCGACGCCCGCATCCCGGCCTCCAGCCGCAACCCGGACATCGACGCCATCTGCGCCGGCAAGCCCCGGCTCATCGTCCTCAACCGGGCGGACCAGGCCGACCCAAATCAAAATAAAGTTTGGGGGGCGTATTTCCGGAGCCAGGGCCACTCCGTTCTGGAGACCGACGCCCGATCCGGCCGGGGAATCAATCAGTTTTCCACGGTGGTCCAGGGGGTGCTCCGGGACCAGATTGCCCGCTGGAAGGAGAAGGGCCAGGTGGGCCGGCCCGTCCGGGCCATGGTGGTGGGGGTGCCCAACGTGGGCAAGTCCACCTTCATCAACAAGGTGGCCAAAAAGAAGTCCGCCAAGGCCAGTGACCGCCCCGGCGTCACCCGGGGCAAGCAGTGGGTCCACGTGGACCAGGGGCTGGACCTGCTGGATACCCCCGGTATCCTCTGGCCCAAGTTTGAGGACGAGGCCACCGGCATGAATCTGGCCTTCACCGGGGCGGTGAAGGACGAGATTATGGACGTGGAGACCCTGGGCTGTCACTTTATGGCCCTTCTGGGGGAGCGCTACCCCCAGGCGCTGCTGGACGGCTACAAACTGGCCGAAGTGCCCACCCGGGAAGAGGGGGAGAACGACGTGGCCTGGGGCTACCGGCTCCTCCAGGCCGCCGCCGCCAAGCGGGGGATGCGCATCTCCGGCGGCGAGGTGGACACCGAGCGCATGGCTCGCGTCCTGCTGGACGAGTACAGGGGGAGCAGGCTGGGACGGTTTACCCTGGAGGTGCCGCCTATCCTGTAGGGGCCGCCGCCCTCGGCGGCCCATTTGATGAGGGGTGCGGCCGGGATAGGTGGGGCGCCGAGGGCGGCGCCCCCTACGTAGAAAATAAGGAGAAATTGCCATGGACTTTTGGCGGTACGAAAAAGAAGCTGCGGCGGAGGGACACACTGCCGTCTGCGGCTGTGACGAGGCGGGGGCGGGTCCCCTGGCCGGGCCGGTGTACGGGGCGGCGGTGATTCTGCCCTTTGGGGAGGATATCCCCGGCCTGGACGACTCCAAGAAGCTGACCCCCAAAAAGCGGGACGCGTTATTTCCCGTCATTCAGGAGAAAGCGCTGGCCTGCTCGGTGGCCTGGGTGGATGCGGCGGAAATCGACGAGACGGACATCCTCAGCGCCCGGATGAAAGCCATGCAGCTGGCCATAGACGGTCTGTCCACAGCGCCGGACTTCGTCCTGATCGACGGCGACCGGGACCACGGCAGAACGTCGGCCATCACCGCTCCCCACCAGTGCATTGTGAAGGGGGACAGCCTGTCGGCCTCCATTGCGGCGGCGTCCATCCTGGCCAAGGTGAGCCGGGACCGGTTTATGCTGGAGATGGCGGAGCAGTACCCGGAATACCGCTTTGACAAGCACAAGGGATACGGCACCAAGCTTCACCGGGAGTTGCTGGAGCAGTACGGGCCCTGTCCCATTCACCGCCGGACCTTCTTGAAGAAGCGATGAGTGGCCAGGACAGCCGGCTGAAGGGCCGGTGGGGGGAGGACCGGGCGGCTGACTACCTGCGGGACAAGGGGTTCCGCGTTGTGGCGGCCAACTGGAGCTGCCGGTTTGGGGAGATCGACCTGATTGCCGAGGATGGTGTCTGCCTGTGCTTTGTGGAGGTCAAGCTGCGCAAAAACGCCGCCTATGGAAGCGCGGCCGCCTTTGTGGACCGGCGCAAGCAGGACAAAGTGCGCACCGCCGCCATGCTCTACCTGTCCCGGCACCCTACGGAGCTCCAGCCCCGCTTTGATGTTATCGAGATTTACGCTCCCCAGGGGGAACATACGGCCCGGCCTGAGATATTTCATCTGGAAAATGCCTTTTGACCATAAATCCCTTGACCATTTTTCAAAAAACTGTCATAATAGAAGCCGTCACTACCAAAGTACAAAAGTAAGGAAGGATCGACATGCGGTATATCAGCACGCGGGACAATACCATCCAATACTCCGCGTCCCAGGCCATTGCCCAGGGGCTGGCCAGGGACGGGGGGCTGCTGACCCCCTTCTACATCCCCAAGCTGCCCGGCAAGGCCCTGGAGGACATGAAGGAGATGGCCTATCAGCAGCGGGCGGTGTACATCATGAAGCAGTTTTTGGAGGAGTTCTCCATCAAGGAGCTCACCGATTTTGCCAACACCGCCTATGGCCCAGACAAATTTGACTCCCCGGCGGTGGCCCCTGTCCATACGGTGGACGGCAATACCCACTGCCTGGAGCTGTGGCATGGCCCCACCTGCGCCTTTAAGGACATGGCCCTCCAGATGCTGCCCCATCTGCTCACCGCCTCCCTGACTAAGACAGAGGAGGAGAAGACGGTGTGCATTCTGGTGGCCACCTCGGGGGACACGGGCAAAGGGGCCCTGGAGGGGTTCAAGAACGTGCCCCGCACCAGGATTCTGGTGTTCTATCCCAAGGATGGGGTGTCTCAGGTCCAGGAGCTCCAGATGGTCACCCAGGAGGGGACCAACGTGGGGGTGTCCGCCGTGGTGGGCAACTTCGACGACGCCCAGACCGGCGTAAAGCGGCTGTTTTCCGACCCCCAGATCCGTCAGGAGCTGGCCGAAAGGGGATACTTCTTCTCCTCCGCCAACTCCATCAACTGGGGCCGGGTGCTGCCCCAGATCGTTTACTACATCTCCGCCTACTGCGATTTGCTCCGGGATGAGAAGATTGCCCCCGGTCAGACGGTGAATATCTGCGTCCCCACCGGCAACTTCGGCAACATCCTGGCAGCCTACTACGCCCGGGAGATGGGGCTGCCCATTGACCAGCTCATCTGCGCCTCCAACAGCAACAACGTCCTTACCGGTTTTATCCGGGAGGGGGTCTATGACCGGAACCGGAAATTCTACAACACCATGTCACCCTCCATGGACATCCTCATCTCCTCCAACCTGGAGCGGCTGCTGTTGGCCCTCACCCAGGATACGGCGGAGGTCAAAGGCTATATGGAGCAGCTGGCGGAGACCGGGCGGTATCAGGTGAGCGACCGGATCAGGACCAAGCTGCAAAAGCGGTTCAAGGGCTATTTCTGCGACGACCGGGAGACCCAGCGGGTCATCCGGGCCATGTTCGAGCAGAACGGCTACCTCATCGACACCCACACTGCAGTGGCCTTCTCCGCCCTGGAGCAGTACCGGGCCGAGACTGGGGACGATACCCCCGCCATCGTGGCCTCCACTGCCAGCCCCTTCAAATTCTGCTCCAGTGTGCTGGAGGCGTTGGGAGAGACCCGGATTGCAGAGGGTCTGGACGCCCTGGACCAGCTTACCGGCAAGACGGGCCAGCCCGCCCCCGCGCCCCTGGCCGGGCTGCGGGACAAGAAGGTCCGCTTTACCCAGGTGGTGGAAAAGGACCGCATGGCGGACGCGGTGCGCTCCCTGCTGGAGTGAGCCTATGGCCCTGTACGCCATTGGAGACACGCACCTGTCCCTGGGGGGCAGCAAGCCCATGGACGTGTTTGGGGGCGGCTGGTCGGGCTATGTGGGCAAGCTGAGGGAGGGGTTTCATGCCGCGGTGTCCCCAGGGGACACTGTGGTGATCTGCGGAGACATCTCCTGGGGCATGAGTCTGGAGGAGGCCAGGGAGGACTTCGCATTTCTGGACGCCCTGCCCGGAGGACGGAAGCTTCTCCTCAAGGGCAATCACGACTACTGGTGGATGACCGCTGCTAAAATGAAGGGCTTTTTTCAGGAGAACGGCTTTTCCACCCTGGAGATTCTCCACAACAACTGCCACGTTTACGGGGAGACCGCCGTGTGCGGCACCCGGGGCTGGTTCTATGAGGAGGACCGGGGGGAGCACAGCGCCAAAATCTTCAACCGGGAGCTGATCCGGCTGGAGGCATCGCTAAAGGCGGCGGGGGACAGGGAAAAGCTGTGTTTTCTCCACTACCCGCCCCTGTACCAGGGCTACCGCTGTCAGGAGATCATCGGCCTGCTGGAGCAGTATGGGGTACGACTGTGCTGCTACGGCCATCTCCACGGGGGAAGCCACCGTCTGGCCGTCACTGGAGCGCAGGGAAATGTGGAGTACCGCCTGGTTGCCGCCGATTATGTGGGCTTTCGGCCCGTCAAATTGCTGGATTAAGGCGCTCCGGCCAAATAAAAAAGGAAAAAATCAGGAAAATTTCAAAAAAAGACTGTTCAAATGGCCGCGTATCTGTTAGAATATCGTGGCGAAAGTAAAACGGCCCCAACCCGGAGACACTGGGACGGGACCAACAGGAGGAATATTGACAAATGAAGGTCACCAGTGTTGAGAAAAAAGAGAAGAGCACCGTAGAGCTCACCATCCAGGTGGAGGCCGGTCAGTTTGAGGCCGCCATCCAGAAGGTCTATCTGAAGAACCGCGGGCGGATTAACGTCCCCGGCTTCCGGAAGGGCAAGGCCCCCCGGAAGATCATCGAGGGTATGTATGGCGCCAGCGTGTTCTATGAGGACGCCATCAATGAGGTCTACCCCTCCGTCTACGAGGAGGCCGTGAAGGAGCAGGGCCTGGACGACGTGGGCTACCCCAAGATGGAGATCGTGGAGGTGGGCAAGGAGGGCTTCACCTTTAAGGCGCTGGTCTCTGTCCGCCCCGAGGCCAAGCTGGGCGAGTACAAGGGCCTGACCGCCCCCAAGGAGGAGGCCAAGGTCACCGAGAAGGATATCGACGAGGAGCTCAAGCCCTACATCGACCGGGCCACCCGGCTGGTCAGCGTAAAGCGCAAGGCCAAGAAGGGCGACACCGCTGTCATCGACTTCGAGGGCTTTGACAACGGCACCCCCTTCGAGGGCGGCAAGGGCGAGAACTACGACCTGAAGCTGGGCGCCGGCATGTTCGTCCCCGGCTTTGAGGAGCAGGTCATCGGCATGAAGGCCGGCGAGGAGAAGGACATCGACATCACCTTCCCCGAGGACTACCACGCAGAGCTGGCCGGCAAGGCCGTGGTCTTCCATGTGAAGGTAAACGAGGTGAAGGAGTCCCAGGCCCCTGATGTGGACGACGAGTTTGCCAAGGACGTGTCTGAGTTCGAGACCCTGGCCGACTTCCGCAAGGACCTGGGCGACAAGCTGCTGGAGCGGAAAAAGGCCCAGGCCCAGAGCGACTTTGAGAACGCCGTGATGGAGCAGCTGGTGGAGAACATGGAGTGCGAAATCCCCGACGGCATGGTGGAGAGCCAGACCGACCGGCTGATGGACGACTACGCCATGCGCCTCCAGAGCCAGGGCATCGGCATGGACCAGTACATGTCCATGATGGGCATGACCCCCGAGATGATGCGTACCTCCGCCAAGCCTGCCGCCCTGAAGCAGGTGCAGATGGAGCTGGCCCTCACCGCCGTGGCCAAGGCGGAGGGCATTGAGGCCTCCGACGAGGAGTGCGAGGCGGAGATTGCCAGAATGGCGGAGCAGTACAAGATGGAGGCAGACCAGGTGAAGGCCATTGTTCCCATGGACGGCCTGAAGAAGGACCTGGCCCTCCAGAAGGCCCACAAGGGGGTCATGGAGAGTGCCAAGGCCGGCAAGGCCAAGAAGAAGGCCGCCCCCAAGAAGGAGACCAAAAAGGACGACGAGGGCGAGGAGAAGCCCAAGCGCACCCGGTCCAAAAAGAAGGCCGAGGAACCCGCTGAGGAGTAAACCAACATACGGCCCGGGGCGGTTTTAGCCGCCCCGGGTGCATGTGTCTAACAAAGGGAATGAATTTCCCGCCCGATGGGTATAATCTGGTATCTCAACTGAAAAAGGAGTATCATCATGAGCTTAGTTCCCTATGTAGTAGAACAGACCAACCGGGGCGAGCGGTCCTACGACATCTTTTCCCGCCTGCTCAACGACCGCATCGTCATGCTGTCGGAGGAGGTCAACGACACCACCGCCTCCCTCATTGTGGCCCAGCTGCTGTATCTGGAGGCTCAGGACCCGGACAAGGACATCCAGTTCTACATCAACAGCCCCGGCGGCTCTGTTACAGCGGGCATGGCCATCTACGACACCATGCAGTATATCAAGTGCGATGTGTCCACCATCTGCGTCGGCATGGCCGCCTCCATGGGGGCGTTCCTGCTGTCCTCCGGGGCCAAGGGCAAGCGGCTGGCCCTGCCCAACGCCGAGATTATGATCCACCAGCCCTCCGCCGGCACCCAGGGCCAGATTACCGATATGGCCATCCACCTGCGCCGGCTGGAGATCATCAAGAAGCGGCTGAACACCATCCTGTCTGAAAACACCGGCAAGCCCATCGAGGTGGTTACCGCCGACTGCGAGCGGGACAACTTCATGACCGCCCAGGAGGCCATGGAGTACGGCCTCATTGACAAGGTGATTGACAAGCGGTGAGATATTTCCCGCCCCCGGAGGGGGCGGGAATAAAACGGAATATTTGAGGTGTATCCATGGCTAACAATGACGAGAGAAAGGTCCGCTGTTCCTTCTGCGGCAAGCACCCCGACCAGGTCAAACGGATGATTGCCGGTCCGGGGGTATATATCTGCAACGAGTGCGTCAACCTGTGTGTGGAGGCTATGGGGGCAGACCCCCTGTTGCTGGATGAGATGGACCAGTTCCCCGGGGAAATTCCCGACGCCATCCCCACCCCCAGAGAGATTCACGCTGTTCTGGACCAGTATATTATCGGACAGGAAAAGGCCAAGGTGGCCCTGTCCGTGGCGGTTTATAAGCACTACAAGCGCATCTACTTTGGCGGGGCGGAGGACGTGGAGCTGCAAAAGAGCAACATCCTCCTGATGGGGCCCACCGGCTGCGGTAAGACCCTCTTTGCCCAGACCCTGGCCAGGGTGCTGAGGGTCCCCTTCGCCATCGCCGACGCCACCACCCTCACCGAGGCGGGCTATGTGGGCGACGACGTGGAGAATATCCTCCTGCGCCTGGTCCAGGCCGCCGACTACGATATCGAACTGGCCGAGCGGGGGATCATATATATCGACGAGATGGACAAAATTGCCCGAAAGAGCGAAAATACCTCCATCACCCGTGATGTGTCTGGCGAGGGCGTGCAGCAGGCCCTGCTGAAAATTCTGGAGGGCACTGTGGCCAACGTTCCCCCCCAGGGCGGGCGGAAGCACCCCCACCAGGAGTTTATCCAAATCGACACCCACAACATCCTCTTTATCTGCGGCGGAGCCTTTGACGGCATCGACAAGATCATCGAGCACCGGCTGGATAAGCGCTCCCTGGGCTTTGGCGCCGAGATTCAGAGTAAAAAGGAGCGCAACGTGGGCGAGCTGATGAGCGAGATTCAGCCCCAGGACCTGCTGAAATATGGCATCATCCCCGAGCTGGTGGGCCGTATGCCGGTGGTCACCACCCTGGAGTCCCTGGACCGGGACCAGATGGTGCGCATCCTCACCGAGCCTAAAAACGCTCTGGTGAAGCAGTACCAGGTGCTGCTGAACTACGACGAGGTGGAGCTGGACTTTACCCAGGAGGCCCTGGAGGCGGTGGCCGACCGGGCGGTGGCCCGGGAGATCGGGGCCCGGGGCCTGCGGGCCATTCTGGAGGAGGTCATGAACCAGATCATGTACGACATCCCCTCCGATCCCACCATCGTCAAGGTGACCATCACCGGCGAGTGCGTCCGGGAGGGGGCGCCCCCTGAGCTGACCCGGAACCCGGAGCGGACCCAGCGGCCCAGACTGGGCAAGGCGAGTGTTCAGGTGGAGCAGCCCCGCCGCCGGGACCACGGACGGGCCGGTTGACATAACGAAGAAACGCAGACGCCCCGCAACGCCTCCCTGCGGGGCGCGGGGCGTCTGTTCCAGCCTGTTGACGGGCCGCCGGGGGCGGCGGCCCATGCGGTGTATATTTTAGTAGGGGCCGGCCTCCTGGCCGGCCCGCCGGCAAAAGGACGTGACAACCATGAGCAAAGAGTATGACATTCTCCACACCACCACCATGCCTGCCATCGCCCTGCGGGGGCTGACGGTGTTCCCCAATGTGCTCATCCACTTTGAGGTGGCCCGGGAGAGCTCCGTCCGGGCGCTGGAAGCGGCCATGACCGCCGGCAGTCCGGTGTTCCTGGTGGGCCAGAAGGACATCGGGGTGGAGGAGCCGGGGATGGACGACCTGTATCAGGTGGGCACCATCTCCAACATCCGCCAGATTCTCCGGATGCCGGGGGACAATGTGCGGGTGATGGTGGAGGGCGTGGGCCGGGGCCGCCTGCTCCAGCTGCTGCGCACCGAGCCCCACCTGGAGGCGGAGGTGCAGGAGATTGCTGTCCCCCAGTCTCCGGCCAGAAGCAGCGCCAAAACGGAGGCCCTGATCCGCTCTACCTACGAGCTGTTCCAGGACTACGCCGAGCTGTCTCCCAAGCTGGCCCCCGATTTGATGATCCACGTGCTGGCCAGCCAGGACCCGGGACACATCGCCGACTATATCGCCCAAAACATCCCCATGCGCAACAGCGACAAGCAGATGATCCTGGAGGAGCTGCGCCCCGCCAAACGGCTGGAGAAGCTCCGCCGCCTGCTGGAGCGGGAGGTGGAGATTCTCTCTCTGGACCAGGAGATTCAGGAGCAGGCCAGGATGCGGATGAACGACCACCAGCGGGACTACTACCTTCGGGAGCAGATGAAGGCCATCCAGTCCGAGCTGGGGGAGGAGCCCGACGAGATCGAGGAGTACCGGGAGAAAATCGCCCAGGCCAAGCTCCCAGACCAGGTGCGGGAGAAGCTGAACAAGGAGCTGGGCCGGCTGGCCAAGCAGTCCTACAGCTCCTCGGAGAGCACCGTTCTGCGCAGCTACCTGGATGTCTGCCTGGAGCTGCCCTGGGGGAAGACCACCAGGGAAAAGGTGAATGTCTCCGCCGTTCAAAAGGCGCTGGACCAGGACCACTTCGGCCTGGACAAGGTAAAGCGCCGGGTGCTGGAATTTGTGGCCGTCCGCCAGCTGGCCCCTGAGCTGAAAGGGCAGATCATCTGTCTGGTGGGCCCGCCGGGGGTGGGTAAGACCTCTATCGCCATGTCCATGGCCAAGGCCATGAACCGGAAGCTGGCCCGTATCTCTCTGGGCGGGGTCAGTGACGAGGCGGAAATCCGGGGACACCGGAAGACCTACGTGGGGGCCATGCCCGGCCGGATTATTGCCGCCATCAACCAGGCCCAGAGCTGCAACCCCCTTATCCTGCTGGACGAGATCGACAAGCTGGGCCGTGACCACCGGGGGGACCCGGCCTCCGCTCTGCTGGAGGTGCTGGACGGGGAGCAGAATGCCACCTTCCGGGACAACTTCCTTGAAGTTCCCTTCGACCTGTCCCAGGTCATGTTTATTACCACCGCCAATACCACCGATACCATCCCCCGGCCCCTGCTGGACCGGATGGAGGTCATTGAGCTGTCCAGCTACACCGATGAGGAGAAGGTGCAGATCGCCAAGCGCCACCTGCTGCCCAAGGAGCTGAAACGCCACGGGCTGACGAAGCAGCAGCTCAAGGTGTCCGACGGCGCCCTGCGGGAGATCATCGCCGCCTACACCCGGGAGTCGGGGGTCCGGGTGCTGGAGCGCCGGCTGGCCGCCATTTGCCGCAAGGCCGCCATGAAGGTGGTGTCCGAGGAGGCGAAGACCATCCGTGTTACGGACAAGGACCTGGAGGAATATCTGGGCGTACCCCGCTATCACCCCGAGCGCCAGGCCCTGGAGGAGCGTGTGGGCGTGGTCAACGGCCTGGCCTGGACCTCCGTGGGGGGCGAGCTGCTGGAGGTGGAGGTCAACGTGGTCCCCGGTTCCGGCAAGGTGGAACTCACCGGCAACCTGGGGGACGTGATGAAGGAGTCGGCCCACGCCGCCCTCAGCTTCATCCGCAGTCAGGCGGGGCGGCTGAGCATCCCCGCCGACTTCTATAAGGAGAAGGACATCCATGTCCACTTCCCCGAGGGGGCGGTGCCCAAGGACGGCCCCTCCGCCGGGATCGCTATCACCACCGCCATGGTGTCTGCCCTCACCGGGGTTCCGGTGCGCCGGGGGATTGCCATGACCGGGGAGGTCACCCTCCGGGGGCGGGTGCTGCCCATCGGTGGCCTGAAAGAGAAGACCATGGCCGCCTTCCGCAACGGGATTAAAACAGTGATGATTCCCGCTGACAACGCCAAGGACCTGGAGGAGATCGACCAGACGGTGCGCAAGGCCCTCCAGTTCGTCCTGGTGGAGCGGGCGGACCAGGTGCTGGCCCAGGCGCTGAACCGTCCCCTGGAGGTCCCCGCGCCCCGCCGCCGAGGCCGTCCCAGGAAGGATGAGGCCCTGCCTGAGCTGCCGCCCACGTCCCAGGGGGAGGACAGCTCCCGCATGAGCCAGTAGGGGCGGCTATTAGCCGCCCGTATCCAAATAGACCTGTGAACTGCGGGCGGATGATATCCGCCCCTACAGAGCGGCCGCATGCAAAGGAGGTCTATCATGCCTGTCAATCTGCAAAAGGCGGAGTTTGTGCTGTCCGCCGTCTCCCCGAAAAACTTCATTCAGGACGGCCTGCCTCAGGTGGCCTTCGCCGGCCGGTCCAACGTGGGCAAGTCCTCCGTTATTAACCGTCTCCTCAACCGGAAGAACTTCGCCCGGGTGGGGGCCGCGCCGGGGAAGACCGTCCATGTGAACTACTTCAACATTGACGGGGCCTTCTATCTGGTGGACCTGCCCGGCTATGGCTACGCCAAGGTGTCCAAGGCGGAGCGGGACCGGTGGGGCAGGCTGATGGAGGACTACTTTGCCTGGCCCGACCTGCTCACCCTGGGCGTGATGATCGTGGATGCCCGCCACAGGCCCACCGCCGACGACTGTACCATGTTCCAGTGGTTCAAGGACACGGGCTGTCCCTTGATTATCGTGGCCAACAAGCTGGATAAGCTGAAAAAAAGCGAGATTGAGCCCAACCTCCAAACCATCCGGGATACCCTGGAGCTGGGGGAGGAGGACCGGCTGATACCCTTCTCCGCCGAGAAGGGCATTGGCCGTGAGGAGCTGCTGGGGGCTATTTTGTCGGGGATCGGGGAACGGCCTTAGTTCAGGCGGGCCGAGCTCCCTGGCAATCATGAAATTGATTGAGGGTTGGGAACACAGTCCCAGCCCTCAATGCTTGCGTTCAACCGTCTGCTAAAGCAAAATTTGCCTTTTGTAAAAAAATGTGCTACACTTTATCCAGCAATTTATATGTGGGAGGCCATCATATGAGCAAGTGCTTTGGAATACCCTTTGGCGTAACGAAAAACGGGGAGGAGGTCCGGGAGCTGACGCTGGACAACGGCGTATTGACGGCCAAGGTGATTACCTTCGGCGGTATCCTCCGGGTCCTCGCTGTCCCCGGCAAGGACGGCCCGGTGGATGTGGTGCTGGGATATGACACCCTGGCGGAGTATGAAACCAACGGCGGCTTTTTCGGTGCGCTGATTGGCCGCTTCGCCAACCGCATTGCCAAGGGAAAATTTACCCTCAATGGCGAGGAGTACGCCTTGGCCTGCAACGACGGCCCCAACCATCTCCACGGCGGGAATGTGGGTTGGTCCCACCGGGTCTGGGCGGTGGAGTCCGTAGAGGCGGACAGGGTGGTGCTTACCCTGGACAGCCCCAGCGGGGAGGAGGGCTACCCCGGACATATTCAGGTGAAGGTTGCCTACGCCCTGGAGGGGAGCGCCCTGTCCATCCACTACCAGGCAGTCACCGATGGGGACACCCCCTGCAATCTCACCAACCACAGTTACTTCAACCTGTCCGGCCAGGGCAGCGGAGCGGTGCTGGACCAGGAGATTCAGCTGTACTGCTCCGCATATACCCCTGCCGGCGAGACCAGCATTCCCTTTGGGCGGATTGATCCGGTGGAGGGCACCCCTATGGACCTGCGCCGGCCCACTCCCATCGGCGCCCACATCAGCGAGCCCTTCCAGCAGCTGGAGTGGGGTCACGGCTATGACCACAACTTTGTGGTGGACGGTCAACCCGGCGTGATGCGCCCGGCGGCCCTGGCCCGCAGCAGGGCCACCGGAATTGTGATGGAGGTGGAGACCGACTGCCCCGGCGTCCAGTTTTACACCGCCAACTTTGTGGAGGACGGCCGAAAGGGAAAGGAGGGGGCTGTCTATGGGTTCCGCCACGGCTTCTGCCTGGAGACCCAGCACTTCCCTGACACCCCGAATCAGCCCGGCTTCCCCTCCTGCACCCTGAGAGCGGGGGAGCGGTATGATCAAACCACCCGTTACCGTTTCTCTCTGACGGAACGGTAAGCTTGAAGCTGTGCCTGTGGAAACAGGGATTGTCCTTTTCGCAGATTTTAATGTAGGGGCCGCCGTCCTCGGCGGCCCACAAAAACACAGCGCCTCACTTGGCTTCGGGCCGCCCAGGGGAGCGGCCCCTACAGCTTATCTCCGGATAAAATGCGCGTTGGGGCACTCCCTAAAACAAGAAAACTTGACATATCTGCGGTATAATGGTAAAATATCGAATCACAGCATCAAAAAAGCGGCAGAATGCTCTGCCGTTTTCATGAGCGCCCGTGGCGAAATTGGTATACGCAGTAGATTTAGGTTCTGCCTCCTCGCGGAATAGGGGTTCGACTCCCCTCGGGCGCACCACGTCGGAGCAAGCTGCATATCGCTTGCTCCGACTTTGTTCAAAAGTCAGAGCGCGCTCATTCTGCTGCGCCTCCTTTCCAAATCGAACCCGCTTTCGCTGGGCTTTGATTTGGTTTTGGGCGCAGACCTGAAAACCGAAGCATCTAAACTGGGGATTTGTTCCACACCCGTAATGCTCTAAACCCCTTTCTGACAGGAGAGGGGTTTGGAGTAATCGCCAAAAATACCGCACAGAAATTGTGTAATCGGTAGAATCCAGCCGGATATTCCAATTCGTTCTTGACTTCTTTTGCGGAGAACGCTATCATAATTTCAAATTAATGTTGGAATGTTACCGGTCCGCCGGGCTTGACCAACTCTGTCTGCTTTCCCTGGATGCAGGGGCAGTTGTGGACGGGGTTGGATTATTTTTTATGAGGGGGCAGAGGATTTGCGTATTAAAAAGGTCATCAACAACAACATCCTCTGCGTGGTGGACGACAGGGGCAGCGAAATGATCGTCACCGGCAAAGGGCTGGGCTTTAAACGGAAGATTGGAGAGCGGGTGGACCCGGCTCTGTTTGAAAAAACCTATCACATGGAGGACAAGGCGGAGCAGCGCAAGCTGCGGGAGCTGTGCGAGCAGATTCCCATTGAGCATCTTAAGCTGACTCAGGACCTGATCGAATACATCAAGGGCGAAATCACTGCCCCCCTTAACGAGGCGCTGCTCATTACCCTGGCCGACCATATCAGCTTTGCCATCAAGCGCAAGGAAAACGGTGTGGAGTTCACCAATCCTCTCCAGGGCGCCATTATGAGCTATTACCCCACGGAGTACCACCTGGGCCAGCACTGCCTGAAGGTCATCCAGGAGGAGACCCGGGCAAACCTGAACCCCAGCGAGGCGGCTTTCATCGCCATGCACATCGTCAACGCAGAGCTGAACACCAGCATGAGCGTGATGTATGACATGACCAAGCTGATTGAGGGGACGCTGGAGGTGGTGGAATATTACTATCAGAAGAAATTCGACCGGGAGTCCCTGGACTTCAACCGGTTTATCGTCCATCTCAGATACTTTGCCCAGCGGCTGTTTCAGGCTGCCCCCCGGCAGGAGGATGAGTACGACGCGGAGTTTCAGGAGATGATCATCCGCAGCTGCAAGCAGCACTACAAATGCGCCCAGCATATCGCAGAGTATATCGGCAACGCCTATCAGAAGGAGGTCTCCGGCGAGGAGCTGATTTATCTGACCATCCACCTCAAGCGGATTAACCTGAGCAAAAAATAACGGGATCGTGACCTTAAGCGGGCGAAACCCATGCGGTGCACACTGGAAATGTCCGGTATGTATGGTATGGGTTTTTATATTTTCAGCCATACTGTATTAAGAAGGAGGACATTCTATGAAGGACAAAATCTTTGGTGTGTTGCAGCGGGTGGGCCGCTCCTTTATGCTGCCCATCGCCCTGCTGCCGGTGGCGGGTCTGCTGCTGGGCGTGGGCAGCTCCTTCACCAACCAGACCATGCTGGAGGCCTACGGCCTTACCGGCGTGATCTACGAGGGAGGCGTGCTCTACACCGTCCTGGACATTATGAACCAGTGCGGCAGCGCCGTGTTCAACAACCTGGCTCTGCTCTTTGCCATGGGCGTGGCCATCGGCATGGCGAAGAAGGAGAAGGAGGTGGCCGCCCTGTCCGGCGCCATCGCCTACCTGGTGATGAACACCGCCATCTCTGCCATGATTACCGCCCGGGGCGGCGTGGAGGCCATGGCGGCCAACACCACCACCT
>ERZ779633.136-NODE-136-length-30239-cov-9.798370_pt1 | contig 30239 bp, 26 predicted proteins | sample MGYA00514195_ERZ779633 | MGnify/ENA primary metagenome ERZ779633 (study PRJEB29562, sample SAMEA4376707) | mouse gut metagenome | isolation source: Cecum | study: EMG produced TPA metagenomics assembly of the A DSS colitis mouse model was used to assess the...
TTCTCGTCGGGCACGTCGTAGTTAAAGACCACGTCCACGTCGTCGATGTCCAGCCCCCGGGCGGCCACATCAGTGGCCACTAAGACCTGGAATTTTCCCTCCCGGAACCGTTGAAGGCTCTTTTCCCGGCTGGACTGCTGAATATCGCCGTGGATGGCCTCGCACTTTACCCCGGCCATCCGCAGCAGCCCCATGAGCCGGTCCGTCATGTTCTTCGTGTTGCAGAAGGCGATGGCCCGCTCATAGCCGCCGTGGGTCAAAAGCTGTACCATCAGCTCGGCCTTGGCCCCCCGGTCCACCTCAATGCGGAACTGGTCGATGTCGGGCTTGTTTTGGGTATCGGCCTGAACGGTGATCTCCACCGGATAGCGCTGGTAGACCCAGGAGATGTCCAGCACTTCCCGGGAAATAGTGGCCGAGAACATACCGATGTTCTTACGGTTCTTGATCTGGTCCAGGATACGGGTCACGTCCTGGATAAAGCCCATATCCAGCATCCGGTCAGCCTCGTCCAGCACCACGGTCTCCACCTTGTCCAGCCGCACGGTCCGCCGCTTCATGTGGTCCATGAGCCGTCCGGGGGTGGCCACCACGATCTGGGGACCGTTCTTCAGCTCCTTGATCTGCCGCTCAATGGGCGCGCCGCCGTAGAGGCAGACCACCTTGACCCCGTCCTTAAAGGCGCACAGGTCTAGCAGCTCCTCCTGGATCTGGATGGCCAGCTCCCGTGTGGGGGCCAGCACCAGGCCTGTCACGTCTTTACAGGCCGGGTCGGTGTGCTCCACCATGGGGATGCCGAAGGCGAAGGTCTTGCCGGTGCCGGTGGGGGCCTTGGCAATGACGTCCTTCCAGTCCATGAAGTAGGGGATGGCCCCTGCCTGGACGGGAGTGGCCTGGACATAGCCTTTTTTCTCCACCGCCTTCAAAAGCTCGGGCGACAGCCCCAGCTCGTCATAGCGCTTGATCTCGTTTACGCTCTCGCCGTTGATTTCCATATTGGACAAACCTTTCTGTTATCTTATGTGCTGTCACTATATCATACTTGCGCTTTGCCCGCAAGAAGATAGGCGCTGCTGATTTTCACCCGGCGATGGCCTCGGCTGCCACCGCGATAATGGGGAGGGTAAAAATGGAGAGCAGGGTGGACAGGCTCACCAGGCCCGCGGTGCGCTCCGGGGCGCGGCCAAACCGCTCGGCAAACATGCTGGTGATGCCCGCCGTGGGCGCGGCGGCAAGAATGACGGTAGCGGTGTAGAGCAGGGGATCATGGCGTAGGGGAAGGAGCACGATGGCAGTGAAGACGGGGATGAGGACGAGCTTGAGGGCGGAGGCCTCAAAGAGCTTTTTGTCCCGCAGCAGGGCGCCAATGTCGGCCCGTGCCATTTGGGCGCCGATGACCACCATGGCCAGGGGCGTGTTCATACTGCCGATATAGCGTACCGCCGTGTGGAGTACCCCCGGCAGGGTGGTCTGGGTCAAAAACAGGGGCAAACCCACCACCACCGCCAGTAGCCCGGGGGTGAGGAGGGCCTTTTTCAGGGAAAAGCCGTGGGAGCTGCCGTTCATCATCATGTAACCGTGGCTCCACACTACCACATTGAAGACCATCAAAGAGACCACGGCGAAGATGAGAGCCTCGTCCCCCATGATGGCCTGAATGAGGGGCAGGCCCATAAACCCGGTGTTGCCGTACATGGCACCGAAGCGGAAGGAGATGCGGGTGTCCTCGTCCTCCTTGCGGAAGAAGAGCTTGACGATCATGGCGTAGAGGAAGAAGAACACCAGCTCCACCACCGCGCCCAGGCCAAGGGTCCGCAGCAGAGCGGGGTCATAGTCGGTCTGAAAGGAGTCGATGATGATACAGGGGGCCACCACGTAGAGCAGCAGGGAGGACATCTCCCCCGTGCCTGCGGCGGTGATCTTTTTCCATTTGCCCAGGACAAAGCCCACCGCCATCATCAGAAAGAGGGTGGACACCTGACCCAGCACCACTAAAAAACGGGTAAACATAGCCTCGCTCACGACCTTTGAAAATTATTTCGCCATCCATCCCGTGGCTCTATATTGCAGGGCCTCGGCCAGGTGGGGAAGCTGAATGGCCTCGCTGCCGTCCAGGTCGGCAATGGTCCGGGCGACCCGCAAAATGCGGTCATAGCCACGGGCGGTGAGGCCCATGCGCTCGAAAGCCCCCTTCATCATGGCCTGGCACTCCCCGTCCAGGGGGCAGAATTCCTCCAGCTCTCCCCGGCCCATCTGGGCGTTGCAGGGCACGCCCTGTCTGCCAAAGCGCCGGGACTGGAGGGAGCGGGCGGCGTTGACCCGCCCCCTGATCTCCGCCGAGCTTTCCCCGGCGGGCTTATCGGAGAGGGTGGCAAAGTCGGGGGGCGGCACGTCCACGATAAGGTCGATCCGGTCCAGCAATGGGCCGGAAATTTTATGCTGGTATTTCTCTACGTCCTTTTCCGAGCAGCGGCAGCGGCGGTCATTGTAGCCGTACCAGCCACACTTGCAGGGGTTCATGGCGCACACCAACATGAACCGGGCGGGGAAGCTCTCGCTGCCCGCCGAGCGGGAAATTTGCACCCGCCCTTCCTCCATGGGCTGGCGGAGGACCTCCAGCACGTCCTTGTGAAATTCAGGCAGCTCATCTAAAAAGAGCACGCCGTGGTGGGCCAGGGAAATTTCCCCCGGACGCACCAGCCCCGCGCCGCCTCCCGCCATGCCTGTGGCGGAAATGGTGTGGTGGGGGGCGCGGAAGGGCCGCTGGGTGAGCATGGGCGCTTCCTTGCTGGTCATTCCCAGCACCGAGTGGATGGCGGTGGCCTCCAACGCCTCCCGCTCGGAGAGGTCGGGGAGGACGGAGGGCAGCCTTCTCGCCAGCATGGACTTGCCGGACCCCGGCGGGCCGATCATCAGTACGTTGTGCCCGCCCGCGGCGGCGATCTCCAAACACCGCTTCACGTTCTCCTGGCCCTTGACCTCGGCAAAGTCAGGCAGGGGGGTCTGGGCCTCGTCGGGGGTCCAGACCGGAGCGGGGGAAATGGGGGCCTCCCCCTTCAGGTGGGCCACCAGCTCGGTAACGTGGGACACGGGATAAATATCCACCCCGCCCGCCAGGGTGGCCTCGGCGGCGGCGTCGGCGGGGACGAAGAGCTTTTCCATGCCAGCGGCCTTGGCGGCCAGAGCCATGGGGAGCATACCGGGCACCGAGCGCACTGCCCCGGAGAGGGACAGCTCCCCCACAAAGGCCCATTTGGCGTCGGGCTTGGGCAGCTTGCCCTCGGCGGAGAGGATGCCGACCAGGATAGGCAGGTCGTAGACCGTGCCGCCCTTTTTCCTGTCGGCGGGGGCCAGATTGACGGTGATGCGGGAGACGGGAAAGTCAAAGCCGCAGTTTTTTACCGCGGCGCGGACCCGGTCCCGGGCCTCCTTGACGGCGGTGTCCCCCAGCCCTACGATCTCAAAATTGGGCAGCCCGCCGGACAGGTCACACTCGCAGAGGACCACATAGCCCTCCACTCCCCGCAGCCCCAGAGAGCGCACTTGAGTCATCATGGCAGGCCACCCCCTTTCCAACACGATACTGTTACAATTATAGCACGCTCCGGAGGAAAAAGCTACCAGAGAGGAAAAATCCCCCGTCCGGGAGGACGGGGGATGGGTGGGACGGTATGCTTTTGTTATAGCTCAGGGAGCCGTTACTTTGTTAGTGTCTAAAGTTTTGCTATCCGATGAGGAACCGATAGTAGCAGTGCAGGTCACTCTGGCAAAGTAAGAGGTGCCGGAGGTCCCCTTATAGGTGTAGGACGAGTTGTGGCGGCTTGTATTAGTAAGAATTAGTCCATTGCCCTTTGTGCCCATGATAGTGGAGGCATAGGAACCATCCGCCTTGTAGATGACGATGGAGGAAATGCCTATCTCGTCTGCGGTGCTGTTGGCTCTTACATCAAATTTGATCTTGACCTCTCCCGCGCTGTCTCCCTCTACGAGGGACAGGGTAAATGACCGAATGGTATCGCTGGCCCGGGTCTCGGCGGCCACGGCGGCCCCTCCGCAAAGGGAGAGGACCAAGGCGGTCATGAGGGCGAAGGAAAGAAACCGTTTTTTCATGTTGATATACCTCCCATGGAATTGATCATTCTTTTGACCTCATTGCTTGTGAGGTCGCCTCCAATAGATACCATCAAGTTGCCATCAGCTGATACGGCGGAAATGACATTTATGTTGGAATAAATGTAAAATGTCCTGCCGCTTTTTGTGTACGTCTCCACTGGCTTGGCGTCCTTTTCAATGAGCATTTGGACGTTTTCAATATCTCCATATTGATCGACGCTAATATCAAAAAAGTCTCCACGCTCATTTGTAAACGTAAGCCAGACGGACTTGTCGGAACTGGACTCATCACTCATGGTCTTCAATTCCGGGGTAAATCCCTCGGGGTACCAGCCGGGGGCCAGCTCCGTGGGCAGATCGTGCTCCTTCAGAGCCTTATAGAAAAGGTCGTGGGTCTCTATGTTTCGGGCATTGCCTCCAGAGGAAAAGATGAAAAAGAGATGCTCGTCAGTCCACCGGGCCAGGTGCCCAAAGATATCCGTTCCGGCGGCCTGGGCCCCGATCATTAGGGTGAACAGAAGGGCCGCGGCGGTGGCAACGGAGACCACCATCCGCCGGAAAGCGCGCCCTTTGCCGGAAGGAGCCGGACTGTCCCGGCTGCCGGAGGTGGGCTTGTCCTCAAAAGAGAGGCTTTGGAGCTTGCGCTGAAAGTCCTGGAAGGCGGCCTCCGTGTCCGGGGCGGGGGGCATGGGGGCTTTTCGGTCCAGAGCGTCCAGATAGGCGTCGATGACCGCCGGGTCGTAGGTCTCCTCCGTCATGGAATCTAAGGCCAGTTCCAGAGCCTCGGCCAGCTCTACGGGGGACATGGCCTCCAGGCTTTCTGCCGATATGGCTGGGTTGACAGGGCTGTTTTGTGAAGTTTGTTTTTTCGCGAAGTCATTCATTTTTTCATCCCTCCTTTCTGCCCTCATAAGTTATATGTAACGAGAGCGGCATTTTGTTGCAGGGTTTTGAAAAAAATTTTTATTTTCTAAAAAGCGTTATGCTCTATCACCAGATCCCGGCACCGCTCCAAAGCGCGGGAAAACCGGCTGCGGGAGGCCGATTCGGAAAGTCCCAGGTAGTCGGCGATCATTCTGTGATCCATTTGCTTTCCAAAACGCAGGATCAATATCTGCTTGTCGGGATCGGGCAGCTCCTCGGGCAGCAGCACCAAAAGGTCGTCAGTCGTTTCCGGCGCCGCGAGATGAAAAACGCTTTCGAGAGGGACCTCGGAATGGGAGCGGAGCAGCCTGCGTTCATTTTTGCAAAGGTAGCCTACGACCAGGGTAAACCATCCCTCCGGGTTGGGGTGGGTGGTAAAGTCTTTCTTTTGGACAAGCGCCAATAAAAAGGCCTCCTGAACAGATTCCTCTGCCAGGTCTTTGCAGCCCGTCAGACGGAACGCCAGACGGAAAAGCCTTTCGTGATTGTCCTTGAAAAGAGAGGCGAGCAGACGACTGCGCTCCTGTTCCATGCGAAGCTTCACCTCCCCGGCAGTCTTTGGGATATATTTCCTTCTTGAATTTTGTCATAAGTTTTTCCGAAAGAAAAGCCCTCTTTTCATCCAAATACGACCTCTTTTGGCAAAAACAACAAATTTTAATTTTTTTCAAAAACGATGCAACAAAATGCCTCTCTCGTTACATATATCTATGGGAATATTTGCTATTGGAAAGGCGGAGGCGATAAAATCCGGCTTTCGCTGCAAAAGCCGGACCTATTTTTCTTCAGGGAGGAAAAATAAGGAACAATACTTCCTTGAGGTAAAAGGGGCTTCCCCATACTCTAAAAGCATCTTATCGACAGAAAGAGTGGGTCTGCGATGTTTTTAGACAATTTATCCGCTTCTCTTCTTCAGCTCTGCGACGCTGAGCGCCTCAGCTATGAGCGGGCTTCCGAGCGGTGCCAATGCAGTTCCAAGCACTTTGCCAACATTGTCCGCAAACGCACTCACCCGACCCTTAACGTCTTTGAGCAAATCTGCCTTGGCTTTCATGAAACGCCCAACCACCTTTTGGGCATAGAGGAAAGCGATCTCTCCTATCGGGCGCCTATGGCGGTCATGGAGATCCGGGCGTTTCCCAATATGACCGGCAAACCGATGTTTCCCGTCTGCCCTAGATGCAAAGCGTCTCTGGAGCGGGAGTATCTGTCTTATTGCAATTACTGTGGGCAATGCCTTTCCTGGGAGCATCTCAAAGTCGCCGCCATAATAGTTTGTTTATAGCCCTTAAAATTCGTCATATGAAACAAAAAGTAAAAAATGAAAAAAGACTGCAACAAAACGGGCGTCTTGTTACATATATAACAAGTATAGAGGCAAATAATGGGAGCAAAATTGCGTTTTGCGAAAGAGGTGGGTCCAATGCAGAGCTGAAGAGAAGCCGCGGAGCGGAAAAGGCCGCTTCCCGGTGCGACCCGGGAGGGACGGCCTTCCATAAAAATTTGACACAAAAGAAAGGAAGCTATAAAATGAAAACACGGAAAAAGCTCGTCAGTATCCTCTGCGCGGCGGCCCTGCTGGTCTCCGCCCTCCCCGCCGCTTCCGCCGTTGAACCCGTGGAGAATGGTTTTGACACATTAAGTATTAGTATGGATGATTACTATGCGGCAACAAAACCGACATCAATGCTCTTTCATACAACCTCAGAGTATGACATAGTGAAAAACGTATGTGAAGCATTTATTGCTGTTGGTCGGGCATCTGTAAGAAGTCCTGAATATTCCCTGGAAGCATTTTCGGATTTGTCTCAAGACCAAGTAGAATACCGTCAATCGGAATATCAATATCTGGCTGCGCTGTATGAGGCAACAGATGTGGCGATTTTAAGAGACGATATGCTGTTTTCTGACTTTGAAGCAGAGATCGACGGTACATCCGCCACAGCGTCTGTTATTGAAAAATACACATATTACACAAATGACTTTGATGGCTACAATTTTAGAATGAGAAAGTATACCTTTTCTCTTGATGAGCAGGGGGATGAAAATTGGGTCATTACAGGTGTCGTCACCGATGATCCGTGGGAAACGAGCGATTTTTCTTATGAGCCATACAGTATAGCAGACGTTGATAATGTTGCAAATGCGGTGGTCCCAATTGATACGGACATGGAAGCGGACAGATTGGGCGAAAAAGTCGCGGCGCGATCATCCGGCCTGTATAAGTGGACATATAATACCTCAGCCGCAGTCGAGTATGCTGAACACTTCTTTAATGCATCGGCGACTGGAGGATATAACCCACTGTTTCCATTTAAGACGAATGAAAATGGTGCTGGGGTAAATTGCCAGAATTTCGCTTCGCAGTGCGTATGGGCGGGATTGATTGGGGACTGTGACATAGCTCTGGCAATGACCAGCCGTACTGCGCTTCCGGCTGTTACTGCAAGCAGGGCGGGAAGTTCTGCAAAAAATGTTTGGAGTTATGAGGATGGCTATACGTCGGCGTACGATGGTAATCCATGGGTAAGCTCTACCCGCTTTGCCAAAATGATAAAGAATAGTAACACCATAACAGAGGGACCATATGGAAATACTCACTACGGAAATTTGAACTACGCAGACGTTGGAGATGTGATCCATATTAACTGGTCTGGCGAAGCGGTTGACTATACAAGCACCTTGAATCATGCAATGTTTGTAACCGCTGCAAATGGTGATTTTGGCAGTAGGATGGTGACGGATTTGAAGATCGCGGCAAATAGCTCTTCCACAAATGCGGCTTATCAATCCCTCGTGTCATATGTTGGCAAGAGTTATAAGGACAAAAACTTTTCCACCTCAATTATTGACTGTGGATATTACAGTATTCCAAGGGATTGGATGAATTTTAACTGATGAATATGAAAAAAGGTGCTATTTCCTTGTTGGTCATTGCAATTACCCTATTTGCCATTGCCCTTGTCGCGACAAACCGAAAAGATTTGCAGCAAGAAGAAATAAGCAGTAATATATTGGACGATTATGACAAGAGAGCGGAGGCAGAAGAGTTTATATTAAATGTCAAGGGGGACGCTCTCCAAAGAGCATATTTAACAGGAACGACTTTGCTGTATTATGATCCGGGTTCTTTGTGCGCGCGGGTGGATGATGAGTTAACCAATCATTATATTTCACAACGGCTAATTCATGATTCCGACCCATCGTACACAGCGCCAGAGGAAGTAAAGGAGCTATACTTAAATCACTACTATTCTGTACTATTTGAATATACTGCGGAATATGATCCCTACCAATTTTCCATTGTAGATGGTGAGGAAGGCCGGTTGCGCGTTAAAGAAGAATATTTTGTTGTAGAGAAAAACGGGGTTTGGGAAATTTGCGACAACCAATATCGTGGTTCTGTTCCAGTCTCTGAAGAACAAGAAGTTGTAAAATAAAGAGACAGTTTTCTATTTTCCATTTGTAAGGGGCCGCCCACCGGGCGGCCCCTTTGCTATGCACTCATTTGAAATTCGTCATATGAAACAAAAAGTAAAAAATAAAAAAGGCTGCAACAAAATGAGCGTCTCAAGACATATATAGGTAGGGGCAAATGATGGAAACAGGATTTTGCCTTAAAAGGGGTGGGTCTAATGCAGAGTTGAAGAGAAGCCGCGGGGCGGGAAATACCGTTTCCCGGCGCGGCCCGGGAGGGACGGCCTTCCATAAAAATTTGACACAAAAGAAAGGAAGCTGTAAAATGAAAACACGGAAAAAGTTTGTCAGTATCCTCTGTGCGGCGGCCCTGCTGGTCTCCGCTCTCCCCGCTGCGGCGGCAGAAAAAACCGAGACAAATAATGCGAGCACCGATTTTTATATGCAGGTTGAATCCTTTTTGCAAAACGCCGACGTTGAGTATGGCATTTCAAAATATGATAACGTATTTCTCGGAGGAGAAATACCAGCATACTACGTAGAAGATGAAACAGGAGCTTTGCAAACATCATCTATTCATTACTATCCGATTTTTGGAGATGATTCAGTGATTGGACTTCTGGAAACCTACAATGACGAAAACGGAAATCAAGTGTTCTATTATTCTAAAGCGCATTGTAAAACCATTAATAACTTTTTGAAAGAAAACGTCCCAATTGCAGTTGTTGGAAATGGCACGTCTCTCTTTGTTGTGAGTAACAATAAAACGGAAAATTTAACCGAAGCCGGAAACACGGCTAACTTGCCGTGTGAATATAGTGAAGTCATTTGCTCATCTCCGCTCAACAACTTGCATAGCTTAAATATTGCTGCGCATCAGCAATCCAGGGCTGCAGACAGTTATATGATTTCTGGTGTCTTGAGACATACCCAGCATGAAACGTGGGCGTGCTGGGCTGCTTGTGTTGCGTCATATGGCTATTTTTATACAGAGAAAAACTACACATACACATCAAAAGTCGTTGCGGATAAAATGAACTGGCATGATTATGCAACAATGAGCAAAGTAAAGAGTGCGCTCAAATCATTATATGGTATTTCCCATCCTTATTATAGCGCAAGTAATCTTCACACAAGCAATCTCATTCGATATATTAGCAATGATAAACCCATAATGGCGGGATTGGTAAAAAGCACAAACAGCAGCGCCCCGGGGCATATGGTCATTATTCGCGGATATGCGTCAAATTCTTCTTTTTTTGGCCTTTCCATTATGGATCCTGCTGAAAGTGAATATGCACTCGTCAGCGTATCTACTGATAACCCTATTACATTTCCTATTGGTGCGCAAGTTTATAAACTAAATGAATATTTGGTAAACGGATGAAAAAAAGAAAAAAAGTTGCGTTCATATTATCTATACTCTTGGCCTGTTCAATCGCCATCTGCGCAAGAGGAACGTATGTGTTCTCCGGCGAAAGGCTGGAGAAGGCGCTGTCGTCTGGGTGGGAGTTGGGAGCGAGACCGTCTTTCCAATACGATGGAGTGCGGTACTATTTCAGGGAAAAGAGCGTGCATCCCAAGCTCGTCAGCAAGGACATTTTTCACCTTACGAAATTGAACGAAGAAAACGCCCCTTCCCAGGACAAGCCGGAGCTGTTGGGCTGTTCCGTATGGGCGCTACCGGATAACGGCGATGCGTTATATCTGAGAAAGGGCGGAAGCAGGTACTTTTTATTTATGTCTGCCCCGGCTTGGTTTAGCTGGATATGTTACGATAATAGCTTCTTCTTATACGAGGGGCACAGTCAGACTAATGTGGGTAGAGGACTGGAAGACAGGACGCATTTGCCGGATGCGTTTATTCCTCTCGGCACGGTCAGCTTTGACGAAGCGGATCGAGACCGCATGCCCCACAAGAACATGACGACAAACGACCCTTGGCTCAAAAACCATCAAGCCTATCTTGATCCCCAAAATGAAAAAGAACTATATGTTGAAATACCAAATGGAGCGTACAGCGAAGGACCGTTGGTCACGAGGTATGATCGATATATCAAGACAGACCCCAAGACCATTACAGAGGCCTTTGCCTATTTGCCCCTCTCTCAGCCCACAGCGTAAATAACATTCGTTTTTGGGGGCCGCCCGGTGGGCGGCCCCTTGCTTTCTCCCTGTGGGGAGGATTTTCTGCCGGGGACTTCCTTTTCGGGAAACTTCCAGTGAGATTTACACAAAAAATCGCTTTAAAACCGCAAACAGACGGTTTACAAATCACAAAACAGGTGATAAAATGAGAACGCTGTGAATATGCAACCTTAGCATTACTTTAAGGAGGAGTTGCGAATATGGTACAAAGAAAGTTCAAATCCATGGACGGCAACACCGCGGCGGCGCATGTCAGCTATGCGTTCACCGAGGTAGCGGGTATTTACCCCATCACGCCGTCCAGCCCCATGGCCGACTACGTCGACCAGTGGGCCGCCGCCGGACTGAAAAACGTCTTCGGCAATCCCGTCAAGGTCATTGAGATGCAGTCTGAGGCCGGTGCCTCCGGCACCGTCCACGGCTCTCTGGCCGCCGGCGCCCTGACCACTACTTACACCGCCTCCCAGGGCCTGCTGCTGATGATCCCCAATATGTATAAGATCGCGGGCGAGCTGCTTCCCGGCGTGTTCCACGTCTCCGCCCGTACCGTGGCCGCCCACGCCCTGAACATCTTCGGCGACCACTCCGACGTGATGTCCTGCCGCCAGACCGGCTTTGCCATGCTGGCCGAGAGCAGCGTCCAGGAGGTCATGGACCTTGCCCCCGTGGCCCATCTGGCCGCCATCAAGGGCCGGGTGCCCTTCGTCAACTTCTTTGACGGCTTCCGCACCTCCCACGAGATCCAGAAGGTGGCCGTGTGGGATTACGCCGACCTGGCCGACATGCTGGACATGGACGCCGTGAAGGCTTTCCGCGCCCGCGCCCTGAACCCCGAGCATCCCACCATGCGCGGCAGCCACGAGAACGGCGACATCTTCTTCCAGCACCGCGAGGCCTGCAACAAGTACTATGACGCCCTCCCCGAGATCGTGGAGGAGTACATGGGCAAGATCAACGCCAAGCTGGGCACCGACTATCAGCTGTTCAACTACTACGGCGCCCCCGACGCTGACCGGGTCATTATCGCTATGGGCTCCATCTGCGAGGTGGCTGAGGAGGTCATCGACTACCTCAACGCCCACGGCGAGAAGGTGGGCCTCGTTAAGGTCCGCCTGTACCGCCCCTTCCGGGCTGACAAGCTCCTTGCCGCCATCCCCGCCTCCGCCAAGAAGATCGCCGTTCTGGACCGCACCAAGGAGCCCGGCTCCCTGGGCGAGCCGCTCTACCAGGACGTGATCTCCGCCCTGTTCGAGGCCGGTATCACCGACAAGACCGTCATCGGCGGACGCTACGGCCTCGGCTCCAAGGACACCCCGCCCGCCAGCGTCTTCGCCGTCTATGAGGAGCTGGCGAAGGCCGCTCCCAAGCGTGAGTTCACCATCGGCATCGTGGACGACGTCACCGGCCTGAGCCTGCCCGAGCATGCCTGCCCCAACACCGCCACCCCTGGCACCATCGAGTGCAAGTTCTGGGGCCTGGGCGGCGACGGCACTGTGGGCGCCAACAAGAACTCCACCAAGATCATCGGCGACCACACCGACAAGTATATCCAGGCGTACTTCCAGTACGACTCCAAGAAGACCGGCGGCGTCACCGTCAGCCACCTGCGCTTCGGTGACAAGCCCATCCGCGCCCCCTACTATATCAATAAGGCCGACTTCGTGGCCTGCCACGTGCCCTCCTATATCATCAAGGCCTTCCCCATGGTCCGCGATGTGAAGGACGGCGGTACCTTCCTCATCAACTGTCAGTGGAGCGACGAGGAGCTGAACGAGCATCTGCCCGCCGTGGCTAAGCGCTACATTGCCGAGCATGACATCCACGTTTACACCATCAACGCCATCGACGCGGCCATCAAGATCGGCATGGGCAAGCGGACCAACACCATCCTTCAGTCCGCCTTCTTCGCCCTGGCTAAGATTATCCCCGCCGACGAGGCCATTCAGTACATGAAGGACGCCGCCGAGCACTCCTACATGAAGAAGGGCAAAGACATCGTGGAGATGAACTGGAAGGCCATCGACATGGGCGCTTCCCTCATCCACGAGGTCAAGATCCCCGCCGACTGGGCCACCGCCCAGGATAAGCCCAAGGACAGCAAGCTCACCGGTATCCCCGCCGTTGTGTCCATGGTGGAGAAGGTCATGGAGCCTGTGGGCCGCATGGACGGCGACAGCCTCCCTGTTTCCGCCTTTGCCGGCGAGCATGTGGACGGCACCTTCCAGCTGGGCGCCGCCGCCTATGAGAAGCGCGGCGTAGCCGTCACCGTCCCCACCTGGGACCAGGACAAGTGTATCCAGTGCAACCAGTGTGCCTTCGTCTGCCCCCACGCCACCATCCGTCCCTTTGCCATGACCGAGGCCGAGGCCGCCAAGGCTCCCGCCGCCGCCAAGATCGTGGACGTGAAGGCCGGTAAGGGCAAGGGCGTCTACAAGTACACCATGGCCGTCAGTCCTCTGGACTGCATGGGCTGCGGCGTCTGCGTCGGCGTGTGTCCCACCAACGCCATCACCATGGCTCCCCAGGAGGGCCAGCTGGAGCAGCAGCCGGTCTTCGACTATTGCGTTGCCGAGGTGGCTGAGAAGGCCGATATGGCCGGTATCACCAACCCCAAGGACAGCCAGTTCAAGAAGCCTCTGCTGGAGTTCTCCGGCTCCTGTGCCGGCTGCGCCGAGACCTCTTACGCCCGCCTCATCACCCAGGTCTGCGGCGAGCGGATGTACATTTCCAACGCCACCGGCTGCTCCTCCATCTGGGGCGGCCCCGCTGCCACCAGCCCCTACACCGTCACCAAGGACGGCAAGGGTCCCGCTTGGGCCAACTCCCTGTTTGAAGACAACGCCGAGCACGGCCTGGGCTTCTACTTTGGCCAGAAGGCCATTCGTGACCGTCTGACCGGGAAGCTGGAGGCCCTTAGTGAGAAGGCTTCCGCCGACGTGAAGAGCGCTATCCAGGCCTGGATGGACACCAAGGACGACGGCGCGGCCAACGCCGAACCCACCAAGGCCCTCATTGCCGCCCTGGAGAAGTGCGGCTGCGACGAGGCCAAGGAGATCCTGGAGTTGAAGGAGTTCCTGTCCAAGAAGTCCATTTGGATCTTTGGCGGCGACGGCTGGGCCTACGACATCGGCTTCGGCGGCCTGGATCACGTGCTGGCCAGCGGCGAGGACGTGAACGTCATGGTCTTCGATACCGAGGTCTACTCCAACACCGGCGGCCAGGCCAGTAAGGCCACCAACTTCGGCGCTGTGGCGCAGTTTGCCGCCGCCGGTAAGGCCACCCCCAAGAAGTCCCTGGCCGAGATCGCCATGAGCTACGGCTATGTCTACGTGGCCCAAGTGGCTATGGGCGCCAACCAGGCCCAGACCCTCACCGCCATCCGGGAGGCCGAGGCCTATCACGGCCCGTCCCTCATCATCGGCTACTCCCCCTGCGAGATGCACTCCATCAAGGGCGGCATGGTCCACAGCCAGGACGAGATGAAGAAGGCCGTTGAGTGCGGTTACTGGAATATGTTCCGCTTCAACCCCGACCTGAAGAAGGAGGGCAAGAGCCCCTTCATCCTGGACTCCAAGGAGCCTAAGGGCGGCTATCAGGAGTTCCTGATGAACGAGGCCCGCTACTCCGCTCTGACCCGCTCCTTCCCCGAGCGCGCCAAGGAGCTGTTTGCCAAGAACGAGGAGAGCGCCAAGGCCCGTTACGAGCACCTGCTCAAGCTGGTGGAGCTTTACAAGTAAGACCCGCCGCGGCCTGAACACAGTAAAAAAGCAAGCCCCCGGACCTTCCGTCCGGGGGCTTGCTTTGTGCTTCTTGGGGTTTTGGGGGCCGCCTCCGGCACACGAGCGAAGGGGGCCGGGCGGAAACCGTCAGGGCGGCTGCCGGACTATGACGGCGGCGTCCTTGAAACGGGTCCAGGAAAGGCGCTGGCCGCAGCGGTCACAATAAGCCATATGCTCCCGTTCCAAGCTGCACCCGCATTGGGGACAGACGGGAAAAGAGGGCGCGCCGGACAGGAGAGGAAATATGCGTATCTCCACGACAGGCATAGGGGCGCGGAAGGAAAATTCGTTTGCCTCTATGCCCAAAAGGTGATTGGGGGTCTCGCGGAAGCCCAGGCACATCTGCTCAAAAATGTTGAGGGACGGATAAGAACGCTTGCAGACGATGTTGGCAAAATGCCGGGAGCTGCAGTTGCACCGTTCGGATGCCCGCTCATAACTGAGATGCTCGGCGTCGCAAATTTTGAGAAGAGAAACGGATAAATTGTCTAAAAACATCGCAGACCCCCGCTTTCTGTCATAAGCTGCTTTTAGAGTAGAGTAAACGGCGGCCAGGCGCAAGGAAGCGTACTTCCTTTTTTGCGGGCGGGACGCGGCGGCCCGATCTCCGGCTTGTGGGGCTACGGCTTCAAACTGGAAGGGAAGAGGGCGCTCTCTACTCTATGCTTCTTAGTAAGATTTTTTAATAGGATTTTTCCGGGGAGGTGGCGGAGGGTGATTCCACCACCTTGGAATTGCTGTCATAGACGGTAACCGTAGTGACCACCACATAGGTGTGGCCAGTGGGGACGTAATAGGTGCCGCCGGCAGACAGCGACCCACTCCCGGAGTCTGTCCAGGTCTTGATGGTGGAGCCGTCCTTTTTCAGTTCCACAGTCAGGTCAGCGGTATAACCGCTATATAATTTAGCAGTTCCAAAGCACGAGGCACCGCCACTGGAGGAGATGTTTAGTGTAGCGGTTACGCCTCCAGTGCCTGTGTACCTGGGTTCCACAGCCTGGGCAGCGGCAAGGTTGGCCGTCAGTGCCCCTAAGAGAAGCAGCAGCGCAGCGGCAGTTTGGACGGATCTTTTCATGGTAAATACCTCCTGAAAATATGTTTCGAGGTTGCCCTCAATACAGGAGACACGGAAAGTAGAAAAACGCAACACAGAAAACGACAAATTTTGACAAAAATAAAAAGGAGAGGAGCGGCGTGACCCGCTTCTCTCCTTTTTGTTGTCAGTATTTCAATTCGTTAGCTACCCGGAGTAAATCATCCTGACTCACGCTTTCTCCCATAAGCCATGTCAAGGCGGTATTGTCTTTTGTTGTCCATACGAGGTGGATTACATTTTCTTTTTGATACAGGGTTGCCTTTGTTTTTTGAATATCAACATATTCTATTTTAGCATTTTCAGTATCCACATTGGCTTCCATTCCTGGTGTTAAGTAATAATCAATATAGATACATTCGCCCTCCGCCCTTTGATATTGATACCCAATAAAAGTATCGTTTTCCTCATGGTTCATTAACTTATACCCCTCCGGCAGCCAGCCCACCTCCAAATGGGGGCCTTCCATCTCCGCAGGCTGGTCTACAAACCGGAAGGTGGTGTTGGTGTCGAAGACCTCGATGATCAGATTCAGGGTGTTGAGCCGCACCGTTTCCGACGCGGCAAAGGCCCCGGTGAACAGGATGGCGGCAATGCCCGCCGCCATCACCACCCGCTTTACAGTCTTTACCGTAAAATGTCCCGCGGAGCGGAGGCTTTGTTTTGTGAACTGGCGGCGGATGGTCTGAAGGCTCCGCCGTTCGGCGCCTTCTGAAATTCCAGCGGAGGGGTCACTTTTCAACCGTTCATTTTCCTCCGCGGCTCTTTTTCCCTCGGCTGTGGCGACGTCGTCCATCAGCAGGGCAAAGAGGGCGTCCTCATACCGTTCCTGGAGCTGTTCTCTTCTGGTCATGTTCCTTCCTTTCCGACGGCGGCCCATAGCCCGCCGTCTTGTCCTGGGCGGTTTCATTCTAAGGGTCAGTATAGCACGTTGTCCCCAATATAGGTGACACAAATAATTTGTTTTGCAACACACCGGGGCAAAAAAACTTTTTGGCCCTTACAAATTTCGTTTTCTTGAGTATAGTTATACTGATTAAAATAGGTGATATTTAGAAAATAGTATGGCAAATTTATATATTTATGGAAGGAGAAAATAGTTAACGTATAATTATAAATATTTTTTCCGATAGGGGAGAGTCATATGTCCAAATTTGGAGAACTATTGGCTGAGCTGCGGCAGGACAGAAAAATGACGCAAAGAGATTTGGCGCATATCCTCCATGTTTCTGTCGGTACCATTTCCAACTATGAAAACAACGTCCATTTTCCTGACGTAGAAAAGCTGATAGAGCTGGCCGATTTTTTCGGGGTGACTACCGATTATCTGCTTGGGCGGTGCGAGTCGGCCTGTTCCCCGGATGTATTTTCAGAACAGATCACAAAGGACAAAACGGCGGGCGAGCTTCTTGAGCTTCTGCGGCAACTCCCCGTAGAAAATAGAAACGCGCTGGACGTATTTTTTGGCGACGCCGAATTTCGCATGACGGTCCAGCGGCATATCAAAAAGGAGACGACATGATACCTTATTGTATATTGGTCATCGAAAATGATGACGACAGAGAGTTTATGATCGGCCTGTACGAGAATTACAAACAGCTCATGCATTCCACGGTCAGAAAGCTGGTCAAAAACGAACACGATATAGAGGACCTGACACAGGACGTTCTGGTAAAGCTGATCGATAAGATCGATCTGCTGCGGAGCAGAAGCCGTGACCAGAGGGTCAACTACATTATCTCCGCCTGTAAATATACCGCCTTCAACCACATTCGGGATAACGGGAATCACCCCGAGCTGTCCTTTGAGGCGTGCGGAGAACTCAATGACCCGCAGTATGACGACCACGAGATCGAGCTGCGCTTGATAAAGGACGAGGAGCTGGAGGCGCTGCGAAGGGTCTTGGGGCAAATGGACCTGCGGATGCAATGCCTTCTGGAGGGGTACTACTTTTTGGAAAAGCCCGCGGCGGAGCTGGGAAAGGACCTCGGCATCAAGCCGGACAGCGTACGGACGTACTTAACAAGGGCGAGAAAAAGGGCCTTTGAGCTGCTGAAAAAGGAACTGGAAAAGTAAAAAGGACCGGGGGCCCTGCCGGGGCTTCCGGCCCTTTTTTGCGCCTGAGGGTTTTCTCTGGACGGGACGCGATTTTCTTTTCCGCCTCCTTGAATTCCCACAAGAAAAATGATATAATTCTCTAATTCTAAACTGCCCCCGAATGCCCCGGAAAGGAGCGTGCCGCCATGGAGACCAGGACCACCCGTATCTCCCCCGCCGACGTTACCCGCCAGCGGGAATTTTGCGAGAAGATCGCCGAGCGCAACGCCGCTTTGGCCGCTGAGAGTCTGGCCTTTGTGGACACCTACGGCTGCCAGCAGAACGAGGCCGACTCCGAGCGTATCCGGGGTTATCTCCGGGCCATGGGATATGGCTTCACCGACGATGAAAATGCCGCCGACGTCATCGTCATCAACACCTGCGCCATTCGGGAGCACGCCGAGGACCGGGTCTTCGGCAACATCGGCGCCCTGGTCCACGCCAAACGCCGCCATCCGGGGCAGATCATCTGCCTGTGCGGCTGTATGGCCCAGGAGCCGTGGGTGGCGGAGAAGATCAAACAGTCTTACCGCCATGTAGACCTGGTTTTTGGCCCCCACGCCTTGTGGCGGTTCCCCGAGCTTTTTTACCGGGTCTACACCCGCCGGGGGCGGGTCTTTGAGAACGCGGACGAGCCGGGGTCCATTGCCGAGGGAGTTCCGCTGGTGCGGCAGAACGGCGTGAAGGCATGGGTGTCCATTATGTACGGGTGCAACAACTTTTGTACTTATTGCATCGTCCCCTATGTCCGGGGCCGGGAGCGCTCCCGGCTGCCCGAGGACGTGCTCTCTGAGTGCCGGGAGCTGGCCGAGGCGGGATATAAGGAGATCACCCTTCTGGGCCAGAATGTGAATTCCTACGGTAAGGACCTGGGCCTGAGCATGGATTTTGCCGATCTGCTCCGGGCGGTGAACGACATCCCCGGAGAATTCCTCATCCGCTTTATGACCAGCCATCCCAAGGACGCCTCCCAGAAGCTCTTTGAGACCATGGCCCAATGCGAGAAGGTGGCCCCGGTATTCCACCTGCCCTTCCAGTCGGGCAATGACCGGGTGCTGAAGGCCATGAACCGCCACTATGACCGCGCGGTCTATCTGGATAAGGTGAGAAGGCTCCGGGAGCAAATTCCCGACGTCGTCATCACCTCCGACGTGATCGTGGGCTTCCCCGGCGAGACCACCGCCGAATTTGAAGACACCCTCTCCCTGGTGGAGGAGGTGGGCTTCGACGCTCTTTTCACCTTTATCTTTTCCCCCCGGAAAGGCACCCCGGCGGCGGAGATGGACGACCCCATGCCCATGGCGGAAAAGAAGGCCAACTTCCAGCGGCTGGTGGACGCCCAGAACGCCATTTCCGCCCAAAAGCACGCCGCCTATATCGGCAAAACGATACGCTGCCTTATCGACGGGGTATGCCAGGAGGAGGGCTTTGTCCTTACTGCCCGGACTCCAGGCAACCGCCTGGTGCGGGTGGAGGCGGGAGAGGAAGCCCTTATTGGGACATACCGGGATGTGGAAATTACCGGGGCCAACACCTGGTCGCTGTGGGGCCGGCTAAAATAAAGAGCGGAGGTGAGTTCCATGCCTGAGGGCACCCCTATGATGCAGCAATATCATAAAATGAAGGCCCAGCACCCGGACTGCCTTCTCTTTTTCCGCTTGGGCGACTTCTATGAGATGTTCAACGAGGACGCGGTGCTGGCTTCCCAAGAGCTGGAGCTTACCCTCACCAGCCGGGACCGGGGATTGCCCCCGGAAGAGCGCACTCCCATGTGCGGCGTGCCTTACCACTCGGTGGAGGCTTACCTGGGCCGGCTTATCGCCAAGGGGTACAAGGTGGCCATCTGCGAGCAGATGGAGGACCCGGCCCAGGCCCAGGGTCTGGTGGAACGGGACGTCATCCGCATCGTCACTCCCGGCACCGTCATTGAAGAGACCATGCTGGAGGAGGGAAAGAACAACTTCCTCTGCGCCCTGTGCCTGAGCGGAGAGGCGGCGGGGCTGTGCTTTGCCGACCTGTCCACCGGGGAGGTCTCTGCCACCGGCTTTGACGGCCCCGGTTGGCGGGAACATGTGGAAAATGAGCTGGGCCGCTTTGCCCCCCGGGAGGTCCTACTCTCTCCTGAGGCCGCCGCCGACCCCGTGCTGGAGGCATTTTTGACCACCCGCCTGAGCTGCCGGGTGGAGAAGGGGGCGGAGACCGACTTCGATCCTGGTCGGGCCGCGGAGACGGTCCGAAGCCAGTTCGGCTCCACCGCCGACGATTTGCCCACCGGGGCTGTGACGGCGGCGGTGGGCGCGCTGATGGACTACCTCTACGCCACCCAAAAGACCGACCTGAGCCATATGCAGGCGGTGAGTTACTACACCACTGGAGAATTTATGGAGCTGGACCTTACCGCCCGGAGGAATCTGGAGCTGACCCAGACCATCCGGGGCGGTGAGAAAAGGGGCAGCCTACTTTGGGTGCTGGACAAGACCTGCACCCCCATGGGCCACCGCCTTCTCCGGGTCTGGATCGAAAAGCCGCTGCTCTCCCCCGTGGCGATTGGCAAGCGTCAGGGCGCGGTGGGCGACCTGGTGGGAGACAGCGTGGCCCGACAGGAGCTTGCCCGGGAGCTGAAGGAGGTCACCGACCTGGAGCGGCTCATCAGCCGGGTGGTCTATGGCTCCGCCGGGGGCCGGGACCTGGTGAGCCTGTCCCACGGCCTGGGGCGGCTGCCCCAGTTGAGGGCACTGCTGACCCCCTTCCCCTCCGTCCTTTTGGGGGTGCTGCGGGAGAGCCTGGACGACCTTGCCGAGCTGCGAAGCGAGATCGACGCCGCTTTTGTGGACGAGCCGCCCTTTTCCGTCCGGGAGGGGGGCTTTATCCGGGAGGGGTATCACCCCGAGGTAGATCGGCTCCGGGGCATCCTCACCGGGGGGAGGGACATGGTGGCCGACCTGGAGCGGCAGGAGAAGGAAAGGACCGGCATACAGCGGCTGAAGGTGGGCTACAACAAGGTCTTCGGCTATTACATCGAGGTCTCCAAGGCCAACACCGTACCCATTCCCGAAACATACATCCGCAAGCAGACCTTGGTGAACTGCGAGCGTTACATCACCCCGGAGCTGAAGGAGATGGAGCACACTATCCTCACCGCCCAGGACCAGCTTACCGCACTGGAATACCGTCTGTTCACCGAGGTGCGGAAGAAGGCCGCGGACCGGGTGGCGGATATCCAGCGCTCTGCCGCGGCGGTGGCCCAGGTGGACGTGCTGTGCTCCTTTGCCCGTGTGGCCGCCGAGAACGGCTACTGTATGCCCCAGGTGGACCTGAGCGACGTCATCGAGATCGCCGAGGGCCGCCACCCGGTGGTGGAGAAGATGAGCCGGGACCTTTTTGTTCCCAATGATACCCGGATGGACGGCAGAAGCGACCAGGTCGCCATCATCACCGGCCCCAATATGGCGGGTAAATCCACCTATATGCGCCAGGTGGCCCTTATCGTGCTCATGGCCCAGATGGGCAGCTTTGTCCCGGCCAAAAGCGCCCGGGTGGGCGTGGTGGACCGGGTCTTTACCCGCATCGGCGCCAGCGACGACCTGGGGGCGGGGCAGTCCACCTTTATGGTGGAGATGACCGAGGTGGCCTCCCTACTGAAAAACGCCACCGGCAAGTCCCTGCTCATCCTGGACGAGATCGGACGGGGCACCGCCACCTATGACGGCATGGCAATTGCCAGGGCGGTGCTGGAATACTGCGCCGACAAAAAGAAGCTGGGCTGCAAGACCCTCTTTGCCACCCATTATCACGAGATCACCGCCCTGGAGGCTGAGATGCCGGGGGTGAAGAACTACAATATCGCCGCCCGGAAGAAGAAGGACGATATCCTCTTTCTGCGGAAGATCGTCCCCGGTCCCGCCGGAGCCAGTTACGGCATTGAGGTGGCAAAGCTGGCGGGAGTGCCCGACAAGGTCATCACCAGGGCCAAGGCCATTTTGGAGGAGCTGGAGGCCGGAGGCGGCGCGCCCATAGCGGCGCGGGAGGCAGAGGCGTCCGCCGAGGGAGGCCAGTTCTCTATGGAGGACGTTTCCGCCCGGACGGTGGCCGACAAGCTCCGGGGGGTGGACATGGACACGTTAACGCCCATCGAGGCTATGAACCTGCTCTACCAGCTCAAGAAGGAGCTGTAAAAAGGAAGGAAGCCACCGGCCAGGGCAAGAAGGCCGCGAACAAAGCTTTATGGAGAAAGGGGGAAAGGACATGTTTCGCCGTAGCTGGAGGACCCATATGACCGACGCCGAATCCCGGCGGGGCCTGGTCTTTTTTCTCCTTTACTTTTTCCTTTTTCCCTATGGAAACGCATGGATACAGCAGCTCATTTTCGGCGACGCCGAGACCCCTATTGCCGAGGCTAACGTCATCTATTACGGCGTTTTGTTTGCCGCCTGTCTGATTCTTTTTTGGCGGTTTTTGAAGGAGGATTTCCAAAGCCTGGTGGACTGGCTCCCGGAGAACACTGCCGGGATACTGCTGGGGCTGGCGGGGGCGGGAGTGATGAACGCGCTTCTGCGGCTGCTGCCCTTCCCGGTCTCCGACCCCATTCCCGCACAGTACGCCGCCGAATTTGGCGCGGCCCCCATTCCCACCCTGGCCCTATTGCTGCTGTTGATCCCCCTGGTGGAGGAGACCCTGTTCCGGGGACTGCTCTTCGGACAGTTCCGGGGATACAGCCGTCCCTTGGCCTACGTCATTACCAGCGTTTTTTACGCCCTGGCAGCGGTGTGGCGGTACGCCCTGGAGCGGGGAGACGCCCGGTATCTGCTGCTGTCGGTGGTCTATCTGCCCCTGTCCATCGCCTGTACTTGGTGCTACGATAACGGCGGCAGCGTTTGGGCCACCGCCTTTCTTCATGCCGGACTCAACGGCATTATCCTTTTCCTGGCTCTTTGAAGAGGCCACTGAAAAAAGAGGTGAGAAGCCATGCCCCATATTGAACAGCTATCCCCCCATGTGGCCGACCTCATTGCCGCTGGCGAGGTGGTGGAGCGTCCCGCCAGCGTAGTTAAGGAGCTGGTGGAGAATGCGGTGGACGCCGGAGCGCACATGGTGACGGTGGAAATACAAAACGGCGGCATGAGCCTCATCCGTGTCACCGACGACGGCTGCGGCATTGCCCCGGATGAGCTTGCCACCGCCTTCCTCCGCCACGCCACATCCAAGATACGCACCGAGTACGACCTGGAGGCCATCGGTACCCTGGGCTTCCGGGGGGAGGCCCTGGCCGCCATCGCCGCCGTAGCCAGGGTGCAGGTGCTTACCCGCCGGGGGGAGGATACCCTGGGCGCCACCCTGTTCATTGAAGGGGGCGAGGTATTGAGCCAGGAGGAGGTGGGCTGCCCCCAGGGCACCACCATGCTCATCCGCGACCTCTTTTTTAATACTCCCGCCCGGCTGAAGTTTATGAAAAAGGACGCCGCCGAGGGGGCGGCCTGTTTTGCCGCGGTGCAGCGGCAGGCCATGGCCCACCCAGAGGTCTCCTTTAAGTTTATCCGGGACGGCAAGCAAGAACTGCTCACCCCTGGCGACGGGCAGCGTCGCTCGGCCATGTACGCCGTGCTTGGCCGGGACCTGGCCCTGGGCTTTGCCCCGGTGACGGCCACCGGCGACGATATCGGCGTCTCTGGCTTTGTCTCCCTGCCCACCTGCTGCCGGGGAAATCGAAGCTATCAGTTTTTCTTTGTCAATGGCCGCTATGTGAAAAGCGCGTCTATGACCGCCGCCCTGGAGCAGGCTTACGCCAACCAGAAGATGGTGGGTAGGTTCCCCGGTTGCGTGCTCCACCTCCAGGTGAAGCTCAACGCGGTGGATGTGAATGTCCACCCCACCAAGCAAGAGGTCAAATTCGGCCAGGAGAGGGCGGTATTTTCTGCCGTCTACTATGCCGTGCTCTCCGCTCTGGGGGGAGACAAGTCCCGGCCCCAGGTGACGGCGGAGGCGGTGAAGGCCACGGTGGAGCCGCCCCGGCAGACCACCCTGCCCCTCCACGATTTTACCACCCCCCGCCGTGCCGTTTCTCCCTCTCCGCCCCCGGCTCCGCGACCTGTGGAAAGACCTGTGGAAAGGGAGACGGCCCCACCCTCCCGGACCGTTGTACCGGCTCCGATGCGGGAGACAGCTCCAGCCTCTCCCGTACCGCCGGTCTCCGCTGTCCCCGCCCCGGAGCCGGTCCCGTCTTTAAGTCGGGAGGTCCCTCCCGCTGCTGTTTCCGTTCCGGCGAAGGCGGCGGCCTATCCCAAGCCGACTTCTTCCACTCTCTCCGAGACGGAGGAGGTCCCCTGGCGTATCATGGGGGAGCTGTTTCGCACCTATGTCATTGTGGAGCAGGGGGACAAGGCCCTTCTCATCGACAAGCACGCCGCCCATGAGCGGATGAACTTTGATCGGATGCGCTCGGTGGACTATGTCCCCATGTCCCAGCAGCTTTTGACCCCTGTGATCTTTACCCCTGCCCCGGAGGAATGTGCCGTTCTGTTGGAAAATCTGGAGGCCCTGGATAAGGTGGGTTTTGAGGTGGAGGATTTTGGCGGCGGCGCCCTGGCGGTGCGGAGTATTCCCGACTACCTGGACGTGGGGGAGGTCCCCAGCGCTCTGGGGGAGGTCGCGGGAAAACTCTCCCTCACCGGGACCACCGGCGAGCGGGAGCGTCAGGACGAAATTTTCCACACCATGGCCTGTAAGGCCGCGATCAAAGGCGGATGGAAGAACGCACCGGAGGAGCTGGAACGGGTGGTGAAGGCGGTAATGGCGGATGAGGTAAGGTACTGTCCCCATGGCCGCCCGGTATGTATTGAACTGACAAAAACCGAACTGGAAAAACAATTTAAGCGCCGGACCTGACACGTTTCGACGCTTTTCCCGTTGAGAACTGGTATATATTGGAAACATCTTATAGAGAAAGGATGTTTCCCATGCAAAAGACCACCGACCTGCAAGACCTGTTCCTTGCCCGTGCCCGCAACGCCCAGGAGAGCGTCACCATGTTTTTGATGAACGGATTTCAGATGCGGGGCAAGATCACCGGCTTTGATTCCTTTGTGGTGGTGCTTGATACCGATGGCAAGCAGCAGGTCATTTACAAGCATGCCATCTCTACCGTAGTACCCACCCACGTTATTGACCTTACTCCCGATAGTTACAGCAGTACATAACCGTCCCTGGGGGACAAGCCCCCGGTCTCCAAAGAAAGAGAGAGTGTTCATGAAGCAAGGCGCATCCATCAACCGTATCGTTATGTTCCTCTTTTTCGCGGCCATCGTGCTCTACCTGGGCGGGGCCACATGGAAGGGGCTGCGGGACCCCTACCCTACCATGCCGGTCTACGAGTATGCCGTGGAGGACACGGTGGAGGCCACCGGCTACCTGGTCCGCCGGGAGAAGGTGCTTACCGGCTCCTTTGGTATCGTCCGCCTGATCCCCGGCGAGGGAGAGAAGGTCCATGCCGGAGCCACGGTGGCCCTGCTCTATGCCGACCAGCTCTCCCTGGAGCGCTCCGATAGGCTAAAGGTCCTGGAAAACGAGGTCGAGCAGCTCACCGTTGCCATTGAGACCGCGGGCAAGGGCGATCCCAATGACCATTCGGGAGAGAATGTGCTCAACTCTATGATCTCTCTGCGCTCAGCGGTGGAAAAGGGGGACCTGACCCGTTTGGAGAGCCAGTCCACCGCCTTCAAAAGCGCCGTCTACCAGCAGGCCCAGCGTTACGGAGAGGCCGCCGACCTCTCCGCCGCTGTAGCCTCTACACAAAGCGAGATCGAGACCCTCCGCGCCCAGACCGCCCAAAATGTAGGCCGGGTGGAGGCTGACCGCAGCGGTATTTTTTCCGGCCAGGTGGATGGCTATGAAAACCTCCTTTCCCCAGACAACATGGAGCTGCTGACGCCCTCCATCCTCCGGGCCTTGGACGACAACGCCCAAGCGGTGGACGCCACGGCCCTGGGCAAGCTCATCACCGATTCCACCTGGTACTTTGTCTGCCCCATGACGGTGTCCGACGCCCAACGGTGCACGGTGGGGATGAAGGTGCCTGTCCGTTTTTCCAGGGACTGGTCGGGGGAGGTCAATATGACGGTGGAGCGCATTGGTGTGGAGGAGAACGGTCAGGTGCCGGTGATCCTCTCCTCCAACCGCAATCTCTCCGATACTACCCTTCTCCGCCGCCAGACGGTGGAGCTGATCTTTGCCCAGCGCCCCGGCCTTCGTGTGCCCACCGCCGCGGTGAGGATGGAGGACGGGCAGAGTGTGGTCTATGTCCAGGTTGGCGTGACCGCGGAAAAAAAGCCGGTGACCATCCTGGCCCAGAAGGACGATTACACCCTGGTGGAGCCTGTCATAGCCGACGACGCTTCGGAAAAGCAGCGGAAGAAGGTCCTACGCTCCGGCGACGCCGTCATCGTCGCCGGGGAGAAGATCTGGGACGGCATGGTGCTGGAGTAAGAGAGAAAAGAGGTGGACAAGCCATGTCCTTGGAAGAGAATATCCGCAAAGTTCGGGAGAATATCGACCAGGCCGCCCGTGAGGCGGGAAGGGACCCTTCCGAGATAACCCTGGTAGCCGCCACCAAGACCCAGTCCGACGGGACCATCCGCGCCGCCATTGCCGCGGGGATCACGGTGTGCGGAGAAAACAGGGTCCAGGAGATGACCGCCCACTTGGACGCCGACGCTTACGCCGGAGCGGAGCTTCATTTCATCGGCCATTTGCAGACCAACAAGGTCCGCCAGGTGGTGGGCAGAGTGGACGTCATCGAGTCGGTGGATTCGCCCCGCCTGCTCCAGGCCATCGAGAAGGAGGCCGCTAAGCTGAACGTGGTCCAGGACATCCTCATTGAGGTAAATATCGGTGGCGAGGAGAGCAAATCCGGGGTGGCGCCGGAAGATGTGGAGGGGCTGGCGAAGCTGGCCTGTACCCTGCCCCACATCCGCCTTCGGGGACTGATGGCCATACCACCTGTTGTGTCTGAAAAAGGAAATCGAGGATTTTTTCACAAAATGTGTGAAATTTATGTTGACATAAAACAGAAAATGGACGATAATGTATGTGAGATTGACTGCCTTTCCATGGGGATGAGCGGCGACTATGCCGACGCCGTCCGGGAGGGAGCCACCCACGTGCGGGTGGGCACCGCCCTGTTTGGCCCCCGGGGCTGATAACATTCTGAGGAGGAACTAACAATGGGATTGATCGACGAGCTGAAGCGTATTGCCCGCCCCTATGAGGACGAGGAGGACGATTTTGAGGATTTTGACGCCATGGGTACCGGGCGCATCGAGCGCGGCTCCTTCCGGGAGAAGACCGTGGCCCGGGAGGTAACTCCCTTTGAGAGCGTCCCCTCCGAGCGGCGGAGCAACAAGGTGGTGAACATCCACACCACCACCCAGCTTCAGGTGGTGTTGGTGAAGCCTGACCGTTTTGAGAACGCCGCCGAGATCGCCGATCACCTTCGGGAAAAGCGCACCGTGGTACTTAACCTGGAGCAGACCAGCAAGGAGGTCTCCCGCCGGGTGCTGGACTTCCTCTCCGGCGCCGCCTACGCCCAGGAGGGCAAGGTGAAGAAGGTGGCCGTGGCTACTTACATCATCACTCCCTATAATGTGGATATTCTGGGCGACCTCATCGACGAGTTGGAGAACAACGGATTGTATTTTTAAGAAAGAAAGGGTGGGATAGACCATGCTGACCCCTCAGGAAGTTGCGGAGCACTCCTTTGCCAAAGCCTCTTTTGGCGGCTATAACATGACCATGGTGGATGAGTTCCTGGATCAGGTCACTAACGACTATACCGCCCTGTTCAAGGAAAACGCCACTCTGAAGGCCAAGATGAAGGTCCTGGCCGACAAGGTGGAGGAATACCGCTCCACCGAGGAGGCCATGCGGAAGACCCTCCTTACCGCCCAGCAGATGGCCGACCAGATGGTGGTGGACGCCGAGGCGGAGAAGGCCACTATCGTCTCTGAGGCCCAGAAGGCCGCCGAGGGCCAGCTTGCCTCCATCCGCCGGGAGGTGGAGAGCGAGGAGCTGCGCCTCACCGCCGCCCAGAACGCCACCGCCGCGTACATCAGCAAGCTCAAGGAGCTTTATGAGCGGGAGATCGAGTACATCTCCAGCCTCTCCCGGCTCAGCGCCCCTCAAAAGCAGCCCGATATGGTGGCCCAGACCGCCGACGCCATTGGCTCCGCCGTGGAAAAGGCCGTGGAGGAGACGATCTCCGCCCCGGTAGAGGAGAAAAAGGAACCTCCTGTGGAGCCGCTGGAGGTCAACGCCCTCTACCAGGAGCTGAAACGGGGGGTCATCCACGGCGGGCGCGCTGGGGAAGCTGCCGAAGCTGAGGAGGCTGTCTCCTCCATCGACATCCCCGCCCCGGTCCATGCGGTTGGCTTGGCGGAGGACGAGGAAGAGGACGATGAGGCCACTACCCGCCGCATCGACTTTAAGAACCTGAAATTCGGCAAGGACTATCAGATCTGAACAAAAGGGCTGACCGAAGGGTCAGCCCTTTGCTTATCATTGGGTGGAAATTCAAGCTTTACTTCTGCCAACCCGGTGGCGGTGGAAAAATAGCCTTGACATTTTCGGGGAAAATGGATAAACTACATTTCAAGATGAACACTGCGCAAACGCTGTGATGAGGACGAGTACCCCGTTTGACCTGCCCAGAGAGCCGCCGTTTTGGTGAAAGGCGGAGAGGAAGGGCGGGGGAAGGATCACCTCGGAGCGACGGAGCTGAAGTAGAGTAAGCCCCGGCGGCTGGCCTCGTTATTGGCCTTGAGCGGCCCTGAAATTTCAGGGCAACGAGAGTGGTACCGCAGAGGAATAAAACGCCTTTGTCTCTTGATGAGACAAAGGCGTTTTTTGTTGGAAGCGCGGAGCAAGGGGCTGTGAGGGCACTTGGACTGGAGCGAGGGCGAGCGGCGGGGCCGCAGGCCCCAAAGACCAGCCCGAGTCGTAGGGAAAGCGCCCGAACGACCAGACCTTTGCGAAGCGTGACAGCCTTATACAGGAGGGAAACTATGCGCCACTATATCATCGCCAAATTTAGGCCCGGGGTGGATTGGCCCACCCTGGTGGAGCCGGTCCGGGCCATATTTGAAGAGACTCTGAGCATTGAAGGGATCACAGGAGTGCGGGTATATCCCTCCAACAGCAGTCGGGAAAACCGGCACCACCTGATGATCGAGCTGGAGCTGACGCCAGAGGCCCTGAAGCGCTACGATGTTTCCCAGCCGCACCTGCGCTGGAAGGAGACCTACGGTCCTCTTTTGGAGAGCAAGACCATCTTTGACCGGGAGGACTGATCTTCCCGCCGTCCACACACGAAAGCATAAAAACATTTTTAATAAGGAGACATTACCATGGATTACAACGCCACCGTCCATCTGCCCAAGACCGACTTTCCCATGAAGGCCGCTCTGGCCAAGCGGGAGCCGGATATGCTCCAAGCCATGTACGACAAGGACCTTTACCGCAAGATGGTAAAGCGCAACGAGGGCAAGCCCCGCTTCGTCCTCCACGACGGCCCTCCCTACGCCAACGGCAACATTCACATCGGCACCGCCCTCAATAAAATTCTCAAGGACATTATTGTCAAAGAGAAGAACATGACCGGCTTCTGCGCCCCCTATGTCCCCGGCTGGGACACCCACGGTCTGCCCATCGAGTCCGCCGTCCTGAAGGATAAGAGCGTGAAGCGGGAGGAGATGTCGGTAGCCGAGTTCCGCACCCGCTGCCGCTCCTATGCTGAGAGCTACATTGAGAAGATGACCGGCCAGTTCCAGCGTCTGGGCGTGTTGGGCGAGTGGGAAAACCCCTATATCACCCTTCTGCCCGAGTTTGAGGCCAAGCAGATCGAAGTCTTTGGCAAGATGGCGGAGAAGGGGCTTATCTACAAGGGCATGAAGCCGGTGTACTGGTGCCCCAGCGACCAGACCGCCCTGGCTGAGGCCGAGATCGAGTATCAGGACGACCCCTGCACCACCATCTTTGTGAAGTTCCCCGTCCGGGACGACAAGGGCAAGCTGGGGCAGTATTGCGACCTGGGCAAGACCTTCTTCGTCATCTGGACCACCACCCCCTGGACCATCCCCGGCAACCATGCCATCTGCGTCAACGCCGCCTTTGATTACGTCCTCCTCCAGGCCCCCAACGGCGAGGTCTATATCATGGCCAAGGACCTGGCGGAGAACGTCTGTAAGCAGGCGGGGCTGGACTTTGATTCCTGCAAGGTGCTCGCCACCCTCAAGGGCAGCGACTTTGAGTTGATGACGGCCAAGCATCCCCTGTTTGACCGGGACAGCGTTATCCTCTGCGGCGACCACGTCACCCTGGAGGCCGGCTCGGGCTGCGTTCACACCGCCCCCGGCTTCGGCGCCGACGACTTTAATATCTGCCGCCAATACGACAAGGCGGGACTCACCAACATCGGTGTGCCCGTACCCGTCAACGCCAAGGGCGTGATGACCGACGAGCGTTACAACGGCCAGTATTACGCCAAGGGCAACGACATGGTGGTGGAGGACCTGGAAAAGGAGGGCTTTCTCCTGGCCAAGGAGAACATCACCCACTCCTACCCCCACTGCTGGCGGTGCAAGCACCCCATCATCTACCGGGCCACCGAGCAGTGGTTCTGC
>ERZ779633.137-NODE-137-length-30017-cov-8.800514_pt1 | contig 30017 bp, 29 predicted proteins | sample MGYA00514195_ERZ779633 | MGnify/ENA primary metagenome ERZ779633 (study PRJEB29562, sample SAMEA4376707) | mouse gut metagenome | isolation source: Cecum | study: EMG produced TPA metagenomics assembly of the A DSS colitis mouse model was used to assess the...
GAAGGCCGCCTTGCCGTCGATGATACACAGCTTTCGGTGGTCCCGGTTGTTGAGCCGCACGGAGAGCACCGGCACAAAGCGGTTGAAAGCCCTGCACTGGATGCCCTTGCGCTCCAACTGCTGGGCAAAATCCCTGGGGAGGGTGGTGAGGCTCCCCACGTCGTCATAGATGACCCGCACATCCACCCCGGCGGCCACCTTCTCCTCCAATATCTCCAAAATGGAGTTCCAGAACTTTCCGGGAGTAATGATGAAATACTCCAGAAAGATATACTTTTCCGCCCCACGAAGCGCAGCGAGCATAGGCGCGAAGGCGTCGTCCCCCACGGGGAAATACCGGGTCACGGTATTGGCGTAGAGGGGGCAGTGGGCGTACTCCTCCAGGTAGCGGGACTGGTTCACCGCGTCGGGACCAAAGGGGGCGAGGGTCTGGGCCTTCTTATCCGGGGAGAGGGCGTCGGCCATATGCTTGTTCATGCCCTCCAGCTTCCGCCGGAGCCTCCGGGACGGGCCGTTGCCGCCGCAGATCAGGTAGAACAGCCCTCCGAAGAAGGGGGCAAAAAGGATGAGGATGATCCAGCCGATCTTGTAGCCCGGGTCCATCCGGCGGTTGACGATATAGAGCACCGCGATGACCGAAAGGGCCACACAGAAGAAGTAGACATAGACAAAGTAGTCGTTGAAGCGGATGAGCACCGCCATCAACAGGCCGATCTGCACCAACAGCAGAAGGGCCACCATGAACATCCGGTGTCCCAGGATGGACAATATCTTTTTCACATGCGGCCCTCCCTTCTGAGAAATGCGGCCCCACAGCGCCGCTGTGGATGATCGGTCCGGCAGGTCAAAATGACCGCGGGGCGGCTTATTTGATCGCTACGTTCTCTGCCCCGAACATCTCCCGCAGCTCGGCGATGAGGGCCGGGTGCAACTCGGCGGCGGCCCCCAGGCGCTTCTTCGTGTCCTCGCAGTAGAGGACCAACTGGCTGTTGCCGGGGAACATATTGAGCACCAGCCGCAGCTTCCGCATCCGTGGGTCGGCGGCGGAGGGGAGCTTCACATAGAGCTTGGCGCCCTGGGGAACTCCCCCGCCCGCGGCGCTCCTCTCCCCCATCTCTCCAGCGGCTGTCCCCACCGTCGGCTCATCCCCCAGGGGCCTTACCCGGTCACACATGAGCTGGGGGGCCTTCTCGTCCCGGACGGAGAGCTTGCCCTCCACCAGCAGGGCCTTGCCCTCCTGAAGGTAAGGAGCGCATTCCCCCAGTGTCCGGGAAAACACCAGCAGCTCCATGGCCCCGGTGTCGTCCTCCAATCCCACATAGGCCATGAGACTGTTATTTTTGGTGGTCTTGGTCCTGGCCGAGGCCACCACTCCCGCCAGGGTCACCCGCTGGCCGTCCCGGTAGCTCTGTGGCCCCTCCTCCCTGGCGAAATCGGCCAGGATGGAGCCAACAGAGCTGGCCCGGTGCTTCCGGGCCAGGTCCCGGTAATCGTCCATAGGATGGCCGGAGAGGTATAGCCCGGTGGTCTCCTTCTCCATCTTCATCCTGTCCTGGCGGGAGAACTCCGGCACATTGGGCAGGGGCACCTCCGGGGGCGGGGCCATGCCGTCCGCGCCGCCAAAGAGGTCGTATTGCCCCTCGATGGTGTCCTTTCTCGCCTTGGCGATCAGCTCCATGGTCTTCTCGCATACGCTCAGCAGCTGGGCGCGCCTTGCCCCCATACCGTCAAAGGCCCCGCACTTGATAAGGGACTCCACCACCCGCTTGTTGCACTCCTTGTCGAACATCCGAGAGCAGAAGTCAGGGAAGGAGACAAAGGGGCCGTTTCTCTCCCGCTCGTCCAGCACCTGAAGGGCAAAGCCCCGGCCCACTCCCTTCACCGCCGCCAGACCAAAGCGGATGCCCTCGGCCACGGCGGCAAAGTCGGCCTCGGACTGGTTCACATCGGGGGGCAGCAGGGCGATGGAGCAGCTGCGGCACTCGGCGATATACTCGGCCACCTTCTCGCTGGAATCCAGCACAGAGGTCAAAAGGGCCGCCATATACTCCTTGGTATAGTGGCACTTGAACCAGGCGGTCTGGTAGGCCACCACAGCGTAGGACAGGGAGTGGGCCTTATTGAAGGCGTACTCGGCAAAGGCGTCGATCTCCCGGTAGATGGCCTCGGCCACCGCCTCGGGGATGCCGTTGTGGACGCAGCCCACGATGCCCCTGGACGGGTCGCCGTGGATGAAATATTCCCGCTCCTCCTCGATCTGCTTCCGCTTCTTTTTGGACATGGCCCGGCGGACCATGTCGGCCTGACCGATGGAGTACCCCGCCAGCTTGCGGAAGATCTCGATGACCTGCTCCTGGTAGACGATGCAGCCGTAGGTCACAGACAGGATAGGCTCCAGCATGGGGTGTCGGTAGCTCACCTTGCCCGGGTCCTTGGCGCACTCCAAAAACCGGGGAATGGAATCCATCGGCCCCGGACGGTAGAGGGCGATGATGGCGCAGATATCCTCTAAGCTCTTGGGCTTCAGGCCCACGCACACCCCGGTCATCCCCGCCGACTCCATCTGGAACACCCCGGAGGTCTTCCCCTCGGAGAGCATCGCCAACGTCTCCGGGTCGTTGTCCGGGATAGAGTCCAGGGTAAAGTCAGGCCGGGTCTTTTGAATGAGCTTCACCGTATCGTCCAGCACCGTCAGGTTGCGAAGGCCCAAAAAATCCATTTTGAGAAGCCCCAGCTCCTCCAGGGTCACCATGGTGAACTGGGTCACCCGCTGGCCGTCGTTGGTGGCCAGGGGCACATAGTCCTCCACCGGCAGCTTGGTGATGACCACCCCGGCGGCGTGGGTGGAGGCATGGCGGGGCATGCCCTCGATGGCCTGGGCGGTGTCAATGAGGAGCTTCACCTGCTCGTCCTCGCCGTACATATCCCGGAGGGGCTTGGACAGCTTCAGGGCGTCGGAGAGGGTGATGTGGAGGGCGCCGGGACCAGCGGGCACCTGTTTAGCCACCTGGTCCACCTGGTCGTAGGGCATATTGAGCACCCGTCCCACGTCCCGGATGGCTCCCCGGGCGGCCATGGTGCCGAAGGTGACGATCTGGGCCACATGGTCCGCGCCATACTTGCCCCGGACATAGTCGATGACCTCCTCCCGGCGGCGGGGGCAGAAGTCCACGTCGATATCCGGCATTGTCACCCGTCCGGGATTGAGAAAGCGCTCAAAATAGAGGCCGTATTTCATGGGGTCGATCTCGGTAATGGCAAGGCAGTAGGACACCATGCTCCCGGCGGCGGAGCCGCGGCCCGGTCCCACCGGGATGCCCGCGCGCTTGGCGTAGCCGATGAAGTCGGAGACGATGAGGAAGTAGTCCACAAAGCCCATGTTCCGGATGGTCTGCATCTCAAATTCCAGCTGCTTTTCATACTCGGCGCTGCCCTCGGGATAGCGGCGGGCAAAGCCCTCCCGGCACAGCCGCTCAAAGTAGGCGTCCGGGTCGCTCTCCCCCTGGGGCAGCTTGAATTCCGGCAGGTGGTACTTGCCGAATTCAAACTCCACCTGGCACATATCGGCGATCTTCTGGGTGTTCTCCACCGCCTCGGGGTACTTGCCGAAGAGGACGGCCATCTCCTCCTCGCTCTTGATATACATCTCGTCGTTTTCAAAGCGCATCCGGTTGGGGTCGGCCTCGGTCTTGCCGGTCTGGATACACATGAGGATATCCTGGGTCCGGGCGTCGGTCTTCTCGATATAGTGGGCGTCGTTGGTACACACCAGGGGGATCCCGGTCTCCTCGTGGATGCGGACCAGTCCCGCGATGACGGCGGGGTCGGCCTCCAGGCCGTGGTCCTGAAGCTCCAGGTAGTAGTTCCCCCGTCCAAAGAGAGCGTCCATCTCCACGGCGTGGGCCTTGGCGCCGTCATAGTCCCCCATGCGGATACGCCGGGGCAGTTCTCCCGCCAGACAGGCCGACAGGCAGATAAGCCCCCCCGCGCGCTGGCGGAGGAGGTCTAAGTCGATGCGGGGCTTGATGTAGAACCCCTCGGTATAGGACTGGCTCACCATGTGGGAGAGGTTGCGGTAGCCCTCCTCATTTTTACATAGCAGAATGAGGTGCCGGGGGTGGCTGTCCAGCTCGTGGATGCGGTCAAACCGGGTCCGGGGGGCCACATAGACCTCACAGCCGATGACCGGGTGTATCCCCTCTGCCTTGCAGGCACGGTAAAAGTCGATGACGCCGTACATATTGCCGTGGTCGGTGATGGCCACGGCGGTCTGCCCCAGCTCCTTCACCCGCCGCACCAGCTTGGGGATACGGCAGGCTCCGTCCAGGAGGGAATATTCGGTGTGGTTGTGAAGATGGACGAAAGCCATAGCTTGTCCCTCCCTTTCTCTGTGGTGCGGCAAGCCCTTCGCTCCGGGCAAAAGTCCCTACTCCCCCGCCAGCTCGGAGAGCTTCTTCAGCCGGTAGCTGAGGGTGGATTTGGTGATGGGTGGTTGACATAATTCTCCCAGCTCACTGAGGGTCAGGTCGGGATTTTCCAGCCGCAGCAGGGCCACCTCCCGGAGCTTGGGGGGCAGCTCGCCCAGGTCCGCCCGCTTTTGCAGTTTGCGGATGGCCTCCAGCTGGGCCTGGGCGGCCTCCACCGCCTTGTCCAGGTTGGCGGCGTCGCAGTTCACCCTGCGGTTGACGCCCCCCCGCAGGTCCTTTTCCGCCTTGGCGTTCATCAGCTCCATGGCCGCCAGGGGCGCGCCCAGGTTGGTGAGGAAGTCGGCGATGTCCTCGCTGCGTTTGAAGTAGACCATGTGGTTGGCGCCCCGCTTGACGCCCTTTGGCTCAAAGCCCCCCTCCCGCAGCAGGGTCATCAGCTCCCGGCTCACCGAGAGGTGGGAGGTGGCAAATTCCAGGTGGTAGCCCTTGGCTGGGTCGGTGACCGACCCTCCCGCCAGGAAGGCCCCCCGGAAAAAGGCGGTGCGGCAGTGCTCCTCCTCCAGGGCGGCAAAGTTGATGTGGTGGGCCACCGAGGAGCCGGGATCGTAGCCGAAGGTCTCAGAGAGAAGCGAGAGCTTGTCCGGCGCGGTGATGGAGAAGACCCGCTTGCCGCCCCCCGGCTCCGGGAGGCGGTCAAAGGAAATGTGAAAGGCTTTTTTGAACAGGGTGGGAAGACTTTCGGCAAAGTCGGCGGACTCGGTAATGATCCGGGCCTCGCCCCGGTCAAAACGGTTGGCGTAAAGGAGGATCCCGTAGCACTGGGCCTGGGCACAGCAGCGCCGGGGGGGCAGGGTCTTGCACAGCTCCCGCTTGGCCTCGCCGGAAAATGACATGGCAGGTTCCTCCTTCTCTTTAAGGTAATAGGCTGTCAGGCTCCAAAGCGGCCAGAACAGTCGCTCCACTTCCCTCCGACTCGGCCTGGTCTGCAAGCCGCTATGCAGCTTTCCGCTCGGCCTCGCTCCAGTCCAGTGTCGCTCCTTGTCCGCTTTTCCGCCCTTCTATAGGCTGTCAGGCTCCAAAGCGGCCAGAACAGTCGCTCCACTTCCCTCCGACTCGGCCTGGTCTGCAAGCCGCTATGCAGCTTTCCGCTCGGCCTCGCTCCAGTCCAGTGTCGCTCCTTGTCCGCTTTTCCGCCCTTCTAAAAGATTTTTGTGTCCGCCCGCTCCTCGTAAAGCTCCATCACCGTGCGGCCCAGGACCTCCGGGGAGTGGCGGGCATATTGGGAGGAGCCGGAGATCATGGGCCGCTCCACCACCTCTACGCCAAGCGCCTCCACCTTCTCCCGGTCCACCCGGATCGGCTCGGCCCCTTCCTCCCAATACCGCTCCAACAGCTCGGGGGGCACCGGGGCGCAGTTGGCGATGCAGATATCCACCAAGCCGGGGCAGGAGTGGTCCAGCAGGGCGGAAACGTGGTCGGAGAGGGTCATTCCCTCGGTCTCCCCGTCCTGGGTCATAATATTGCCGATATAGACCGCCGGGGCCGCGCTTTCCCGAATGGCCCGGGCCACCCCGTCCACCAACAGGTTGGGAATAACGCTGGTATAGAGGCTGCCGGGGCCTAAGAGAATGAGGTCGGCGTCCCTGAGGGTGTCAAAGATGTCGGGCTGGGCCTTGGGCCGCTCCGGCTGGAGCCGCACCCGGAGGATACGGCTGTCCTGGGCTTTCTTCTCCGCGGCGATCTTGGACTCCCCCAGCACCGCCGCGCCGTTTTCAAAGGTGGCCTCCAGCAGCACGTTTTCGGTGGTCACGGGCAAAATGCGCCCGGTAATGGCCAGGACCTGGCTCATCTTGGCCACCGCCTCGTCAAAGCTGCCCGAGATGCCGTTGAGGGCGGCCAGGAGCAGATTGCCGAAGGACTGGCCCCGGAGCCGCCCCTCAGGGAAGCGGTATTCCAACAGCTGCTCCATCACCGGCTCGGTGTTGGCCAGGGCCTGCATACAGTTGCGGATGTCTCCCGGCGGGGGCATATTGAGGTCGCTGCGCAGCACACCAGAGCCGCCGCCGTCGTCGGCCACGGTGACGATAGCGGTAACGTTGCGGGTGTACTGCTTCAGCCCCCGCAGCAGGGCGCTGAGGCCGTGTCCACCGCCGATGGTCACGATCCTGGGGCCGTTCTCCCAGCGGGCTTTCTTCTTCTCGTCCATCACTGCGCCCTCGTCATGTCCCGGTGGTTCTCACTGGCGTTGTAACCCTTCTGGCGAATGAAATCGGCTAAGGCCCGCGTCACCGCCACGGACCGATGCTTCCCCCCGGTGCAGCCCACGGCGATGACCAGGGCGGTCTTCCCCTCCTCCACATATTGAGGCAGCAGAAAGGCCACCAATCGCTGCAGATAGGTCATAAAGTCCTTGCTCTGCTGATAGCTGAAGACAAAGTCAAATACCGGCTTGTCAAGGCCGGTGAGGTTCCGAAGCTCGGCGATATAAAAGGGATTGGGCATAAACCGCACGTCGAAGACCAGGTCGGCCTCGATGGGGATACCGAATTTGAAGCCGAAGGAGGTGACGCTGACGCTCATGGTGTGCTCCTCCCCGGCGTCGAAGAGCCGGAGCACCTCCCCCCGGAGCTTGGCGGTGGAGAGGGCGGTGGTGTCGATGATGTAGTCCGCCCTTGTCCGCACCGGCTCCAGGATGGTCCGCTCCCGGTGGACAGCCTCCTCCAGGGTGCGTCCGTTCTTGGTCAGGGGGTGGAGCCTCCGGGTCTCTTTATAACGTTTGATAATGGTCTCAGGGCTGGACTCCACATAGAGGATCTTGTGCGCGCAGCCCATGCTCTCCAGCTCCTGAAGGGCGGAAAAAAGACCGTCGAAGGTCTGACCGCCCCGGATGTCACAGACGATGGCCACCCTGTCGTTCTGGGCGGGGCCGGCCATGCACAGCTCGGCGAACCTGGGGATGAGAAGGGCGGGCATATTGTCCACCACAAAATAGCCGATGTCCTCCAAAAAGCGGCCCGCCGAACTCTTTCCCGCCCCGGAGAGGCCGGAGATGACGATAAATTCCATGGCTTTACACTCCCAAAGTTTTGACTTCCGGCTCCAGCCCTATCCCGGTCTGGGCCAGCACCCGCTTTTTGACTTCCTCCATCAGAGCCAGGATATCGGCGCAGGTGGCCCCCCCGGTGTTGACGATAAACCCGGCGTGCTTTTCCGAAACCATAGCCCCGCCTATTTTCAAGCCCTTGCAGCCGCAGCGGTCAATGAGCTCGGCGGCGTAGACGGGAGTGCCGTCAGGCAGAGGGGCTGGCCGCTTGAAGGTACTCCCCGCCGAGGGGTATTCCAAAGGCTGTTTGGCCTTTCGCCGGGCCAGCAGCTCGGCCATTTTGGCGCGTATGGCGGCGGGATCGCCGGGTTCTAAAAGGAATACTGCCTCTAAGATCAGTCGTCTCCCATCGGAAAAGGCACTGTGACGATAGGAAAAATCACACTCCTGATTGGAGACCACTTCCAAACGACCATCACAGCCTATCGCATGTACCTGATGAAGTACCTGGGCGATCTCTCCGCCGTAGGCTCCGGCGTTCATTGTGACCGCGCCCCCCACGGTGCCGGGGATGCCGGCGGCCCACTCCAAGCCGGTAAGGCCATGCCGCAGCGCGAGATTGGCAGCCTGGGAGAGTAGCATAGCTCCCCCCACCATCAGTTCGTTGGTATATACCTCTCCTTCACGGTATGTCCCGGCAAGCTTTACGACAAAGCCGCCATACCCGTTATCGGCAACCAACAGATTGGAGCCATTGCCCAGGAAGAAAGGCTCCACGTTACAGCGAAAGGCCGTCTCCAGCACCCTTCTGGCCTCCTCCCCTCTGGGCAGGGCCATGAGGGCGGCGGGGCCGCCTACCTGGAAGGTGGTATGTCTGCTCATGGGTTCGTTTTTCCGCAATTCCAGGCTGGGGCAGACCGCCCTCAGTTCCTTTTCCAATGCCTCTGTCAGCGTCATGGCGATCCCCCCTTCTGCCAGTGTATGTGTATTCGGCCCTGTTTAGCCACAAAACCGCCACGTGCCATCCCGGCGGCGGACCGCCGTGGACGGCGGTCCCTACAGCGTTTTCTTGTATGCCTCCGCGCTGTCCAGCAGCTCCCCGGCGCTGTCCAGCGCGGCCTGGGTGATGCGCTCTCCCGAGGTCAGGCGGGCAAGCTCGGTCTGCCGCCGCTCACGGTCCAGCTTCTCCACCGCCGTGTAGGTGCGTCCGCTCCGTTCCCCCTTCTCCACCGAGAAGTGGACGTCGGCCATGGCGGCGATCTGGGGCAGGTGGGTGACGCAGAGCACCTGCTTGCCCCGTGCCACCTGGGCCAGCTTCTGGGCCACCTTCTGGGCCGCCCGGCCCGAGACCCCAGTGTCCACCTCGTCAAAGACCAGGGTGTCCACGTCGTCGTTCTCCGCCAGCACGTTTTTCAGGCACAGCATGATCCGGGCCAGCTCGCCGCCGGAGGCGATCTTGTGGATGGGCTTCAGGTCCTCCCCCACGTTGGCGGACATGAGAAATCGCACCACATCCATACCGTCGGCGTTCAGCCCGTCCGCCCCCTCCGCCGGGGAAAATTCCACCCGGAAGCGGACCTTGGGCATATCCAACTGTCCCAGCTCGTCCTGGATCCGCTCTTCCAGCTCCGCTCCGGCCCTTTTCCTACTCTCCGAAAGGGCCTGGGCCAGCTTCCGGGCCTGGGCCAGGACGGCCTCCCGCTCCTTTTCCAGACGCAAAAGGGCGTCGCCGGCAAACTGGATCTCGTCCAGCTCCTTCCGGCAGCGCTCCAAATAGTCTATCATTTCCTCCACGCTGGAGCCGTACTTCTTCTTCAGCCGGTAGAGAAGGTCCAGCCTTCCCTCCAACTCATCCAGCTCCCCCGGCTCGAAGTCGAAGCCGCCCCGGAGGTCCCGGGCGGTGTCGGCGGCGTCCTGGACCTGGCAGCGGCAGTCGGTGATGGTCTCCCGCAGAGCGTCCAGCTCCGGGCTGACCCCGGCGATCCGCTCCAGAGCCGCCTCCGCCTCCATCAGCAGCGCGGCGGCGCCGGGGGCGTCCTCGTCCCCGGAGAGGGCAAAGCTGGCCCCCTGGGCGGCCTCGCTGAGGTCGGAGGCGTTGCGGAGCACGTCCCGGCGCTCCAGCAGCGCCTCCTCTTCCCCGGCGGACAGCTCCGAGCGTTCCAGTTCTCCAATTTGAAACTGGAGGGTATCCACCTTCCGGGCCTTCTCTCCCTCGTCCATCCGCAGCGCGGCAATGCGCTTATCCAGGGCGGCGAGGGCGGCGTAGGAAGCCTGATAGGTCTCCAGCTCCGTCCCGTCCCCGGCAAAACGGTCTAAATAACTCAGATGGCAGCTCTCGTCCAAAAGCTGCTGGCCGTCGTGCTGGCCGTGGATGTTGAGCAACCGCCGCCCCAGCTCCCGGAGCTGGGCCACCGTCACGGGTCTGCCGTTCACCCGGCAGAGATTCTTCCCGTCGGGCAGTATCTCCCGCTGGAGTAATATTTCGCCGTTCTCATCCGGGCCAAGGCCGTTCTCCTCCATCCAGGGCAGGGTCTTCACCCCTGTGAAGGCCCCGGTGACAAGGGCGGAGGAGGCCCCGGTACGGATCAGCTCCCGGCTGGTGCGCTCCCCGGTGACGGCGCTCATGGCGTCCACCACGATGGATTTGCCCGCGCCGGTCTCGCCGGTGAGGGCGTTGAAGCCCCCGCCGAAGGCGATGTCCGCCGATTCGATGACGGCGATATTCTCAATATGAAGAATGGAGAGCATAAAGCTCCCTCCTTTTTACGCAAGCATCTCCCGAAGCTCCCCGCAGAACTCCGCCGCCGCCTCGCCCGTACGCATGATGAGGATAATGGTGTTGTCCCCCGCCAGGGAGCCTACCAGCTCGGGGATATCCATGTTGTCCAGGGTCTCCGCCGCGCCGTTGGCCAGGCCAGAAATGGTCTTGATCACCACGATGTTCTGGGCCGCGTCGTAGGAAACCACCGCCTCCCGGAAGATGGTCCGCAGCCGTCCGGCAAAGCCGGCATTGGCTCTGTGGTGGGAGACGGCGTACTTGGACACCCCTCCCGCGGACAGCTCCTTCACCAGGTGGAGCTGCTTGATGTCCCGGGAGACGGTGGCCTGGGTGGTCTCGATGCCCCGCTCCCGCAGCCGCTCCAAAAGCTGCTCCTGGGTCTCGATCTCATAGGAGGAGATAATGTCCAAAATTTCCTGTTGGCGTTTGCTCTTCATGCTCAGCGCCTCCCTAATTTTTGGTTGAGGACGGTGTAGAAGCTGCGGTCCGTCAGCCGCACCAGCCGCGCCTTGCCCCTGGCCCGGCGCAGCTCCACCTGGTCATGGTCGGCCAGCCGGAACGCCTTGGAGCCGTCCACCGACAGATAGGCCGTCCGCCGGGAATGCTCCCCGGGGGTGACGGTCACCATGCGGCTGCGGTCTAAGATGTACGAGCGGGCATAGAGGGCGTGAGGACAGATGGGAGTGACGGCGATATTCTCCGAGGTAGGCTCCACGATAGGTCCCCCCGCCGACATGGAGTAGGCGGTGGAGCCGGTGGGGGTAGACACCACCACCCCGTCCCCGGAAAAGCGGCTGACCAGCACGCCGTCGGCCTTCACATCCAGGTCGATGATCCGGGCCACCGCCCCCTTTGTGACCACCGCGTCGTTGAGGGCCATGTCCCGGTGGATGACCCGTCCATCCCGGCGGACGGTGACGTCCAGCATCATCCGCTCCTCCAGTCGGTAGCGGCCCTCCACCACCAGCTTCAGCCGGTCCAGCTCTCCGCTCTCCAGCTCGGCCATGAACCCTACGCTGCCCAGGTTCACCCCCAGAATGGGCACCCGGTGGGCCTGGGCGCTCTTGGCGGCGTGGAGGATGGTGCCGTCTCCGCCGAAACACACCAGCACCCCGGCCCCCTTCAGGGCCTGGTCCACAGGGAGAAACTCCAGCTCCGGCGGAATTTCCGCCCTGTCCCGGCCTAGGTCAAAGGGCAGGCACATGCAAGTCTCCGCCCCCGACTTGCGCAGAATGGCCTCCGCCTCTATGGCGGTCTTCAGCCCCTTGTCCCGGTACGGGTTAGGGCTCAACACCACTTTCATGCCTCTCCTCCCTCCTCTCCGGTCTCTTTCTCCTCCAAATGGCTGTGGGACGCCTCCACCAACTCCCGGAGGTCTCCCGCCCAGCCCTGCCCCTCCTCTGTGGAGAGCCAGCCTAAGTATTCGATGTTCCCCTCCGGTCCCCGGATGGGGGAATAGGTCATCCCTTTTACCGTAAATCCGGCAGTCTTGGCGTGGTCCAGGAAATGCTCCAACACCTCCAGGTGGACGCCTTTGTCCCGGACGACCCCCTTCTTGCCCACCTTGTCCCGGCCCGCCTCGAACTGGGGCTTCACAAGGCACACCGCCTCGCCTCCCGGCGCCATAAGGGGCCGCAGGGGCGGGAGGATGAGGCTCAGGGAGATGAAGGACACGTCCACGCTGAAAAAGCTTAACGGCTGGGGAATTTGCTCCGCGGTAAGATACCGGGCGTTGGTCCGCTCCAGGCAGACCACCCGGGGGTCCTGGCGCAGCTTCCAGGCAAACTGCCCGTAGCCCACGTCCACGGCGTAGACCTTCTCCGCTCCGTTTTGGAGCATACAGTCAGTAAAGCCCCCGGTGGAGGCCCCGATGTCGGCGCACACCGCCCCTGTAAGGGTGATGGGCCAGGCCGCCATGGCCTTTTCCAGCTTATAGCCGCCCCGGCTGACATACTTCATGCCGCCGCCCCGGACCTCGATGGCGGCGTCCTCGGCGGTGGGAGCGCCCGCCTTATCCACCCTTTGGCCGCCCACGTACACCTCTCCCGCCATGATGAGGGCCTGGGCCTTCTGGCGGGACTCAATGAGTCCCTTCTCAACCAGAAGCACGTCCAGCCGCTTTTTCACGCTCCCACACCTCCAAAACGTCTCTGGCGATACTCTCTCCGTCCAGGCCGGACAGCTTTTGAAGCTGGGCCGTGGTGCCCTGCCGGGGAACGGTATCGCCCAGATTCCGCAGCACCAGCCTGTCCGGCGTGAGGCCCTTCTGGGCCAGGATGGCCGCGGCCCGCTTCCCCACGCAATTGGAGGCCATGGCCTCCTCGCACAGCCAGAGCTGCCCGGTCTTTTTCACCGACTGCCCCAGCAGCTCCGCCGGGGTGGGGGTGAGGATATTCAGCTTGACCACCTCGGCATGGATACCGCTGCGACGGAGCAGCTCCGCCGCCTCCAAGAGGGCGTTTACCTGGGTCCCGTAGCCCGCCAGGGTCAGATGCTCCCCCTCCTGCAAAAGAGTGGCGGCCTCCCCGTCCCAGCTTCCCTGCCAGGCGCCCTCTCCCCCTCTGGGGTAGCGGATGGCAGCGGGTCCCTTCACCGTGTTGACGGCGTAGTCCAGCATCCCCCGCAGCTCGGCATAAGAGGCGGGGGCGAGCACGGTCATGCCGGGAACGGTGTCCAGAAAGCCCACGTCGAACACGCCGTGGTGGGTCTCTCCGTCCTCTCCCACCAGCCCCGCCCGGTCCACACCCAGCACCACATGGAGACCCTGGAGGGCCACGTCGTGGAGGAGCATGTCATAGGCGCGCTGGAGGAAGGTGGAGTAGACGGCGAAGACCGGGACCATCCCCTGCTTTGCCATCCCGGCGCACATGGTGACGGCGTGGCCCTCGGCGATGCCCACGTCAAAAAACCGCTCCGGGAACTGTTTGGAAAACCCGGTCAGTCCCGTGCCGGGACACATGGCCGCCGTCACGGCGCACAGCCTGTCATTTTTCTCCGCCAGACGGCAAAGCTCGCCGCCAAACACATTGGAAAAGTTCTCTCCTGAGGATGTCAGGGCCTTTCCCGTCTCCGGGTCGAAGCTTCCCACCCCATGGAACCGGTCCGGCTCGGCCTCGGCAGGGGCGTAGCCCTTGCCCTTCACCGTGCGGACGTGGAGAAGCACCGGTCCGTCCAGCTCTCTGGCATAGGTCATCAGCCGGGTCAGGCCCTTCACGTCGTGGCCGTCCACCGGGCCTAAATAGGTAAAGCCCATGTCCTCAAAAAGAGAACAGGGCAGCAGAGTCTCCTTCACGGCGGTCTTTATTTTGTGCGTCACCCTGTAGATATGCCGGCCCAGAGAAAAGCCCTGCATCACCTTCCGGTAGCCCCGCTTGAAGCTGAGGTACTGGGGCTTGAGCCGCTGTCGGGCCAGGTGCTCGGCCACGCCGCCCACGCTCTGGGTGATGGACATGCCGTTGTCGTTGAGAATGACCAGCAACGGCTCTCCGCTGTCGCCCGCGTCGGAAAGGCCCTCGTAGGCAAGGCCCCCGGTCAAAGCGCCGTCACCCATGAGGGCGACCACGTAATAATTCTTTTTCTGGATGGTCCTGGCCCGGGCCATGCCTACCGCCGCCGACACCGCCGTGGAGGCGTGGCCCACCACAAAGGCGTCGCAGACGCTCTCCCCCGGCTTGGGGAAGCCGCTGAGGCCCCCAAAGGTCCGCAGGGTGTCCATGGCTCCGTCCCGGCCCGTGAGCATCTTATGGCAATAGCACTGGTGGCCCACGTCGAAGACGATACGGTCCCGCTCGGGGGCAAAGACCCGGTGGAGGGCCACCGTCAGCTCCACCGCCCCCAGGTTGGAGGCCAGGTGCCCGCCGTTCTTCGCCGTGACCTCTACCAGCCGGGAACGAAGCTGGGCACAGAGGGCAGAGGCCTCCGCGTCATTGATGAGATGCAGGTCATTTGGAATGGAAAGCATGGAAGCCCCCCTCTCTTTCGTGATATTACTCTACTATACGGGACTTCCGCCGGGCAGGGGGACGGTCCTTCCGTCCGCCCTCAGGCCCGTAAAAAGAGCCAGCTCCCGCCCCAGCCCACGGCGACCCCCAGCAGGGCACCCATGAACACCTGTAAGGGGGTGTGGCCCACCAGCTCCTTCAGCGCCTTGTCAAAGATCTCCTCCGGCTTCATCTGGGGCCAGTTTTTCATGATATAGTTGAGGACCCTGGCCTGTTTACCCGTCTCCCGGCGGACGTTGAAGGCGTCGTACATCACCACCACCGCCAGCACGGCGGCCAGGGCGAAATATGTGGAGCCAAAACCGTGAAAATAGGCCACCGACGAGGCACAGGCGCACACCGTGGCCGAGTGGGAGGATGGCATCCCGCCGCCGGTAAGCAGATAGTGCCAGTCCCGCTCGCCGCTGGTGGCCAGGTTCACAAAAAACTTGGAGACCTGAGCCACGGCCCAGGCCAGGATGGAAAGGCTCAGGATCAGATTTCCCATGAAAATACTTCTCACACAGCTTCCTCTTCTCTCGCGTTTGGTTTTTCTCTCAGCTCTTCCGGTCCACAAGGCTCCGGGCCAGCGCAAGCAAAAACTCCGGGCTTTCGAAGCCCGCCAGGGCGGCCTCCGCCTCCCCGGTCAGCCTCTCCACCAGCTCGCCGCACTCATCCAGTCCCTTCAGGGTGACAAAGGTGCTCTTCCCCGACTCCGCGTCGGAGCCGATGGGCTTGCCCAGCTCCTCGGCGGTGGCCGTCACGTCCAGCATATCGTCCCGAATTTGGAAGGCAAGGCCCAGCTTCTCCGCATAAGTACGCACGGCGGCTCTCTGCACTTCGCTCCCTCCGGCGGCGATGCAGCCCAGCTCGGCGGCGGCGGCAATGAGCGCCCCGGTCTTCAGCCGCTGAAGCTCCTCCACTTCGCCGAGGGCCAGGGCGCGGCCCTCCCCCGCCATGTCCAGTATCTGGCCCCCCACCATGCCCGCCGCTCCGGCGGCCCTGGCGAGGGTCTGGGCGGCCTCCACCACCTGCTGGGCCGGGAGATAGGCCGCCGCGTTCAGCGCGGTCTCAAAGGCGGCGGTGAGCAGACCGTCCCCGGCCAGCACCGCCGTGGCCTCGCCGTAGACCATATGGTTCGTCGGCTTGCCCCGGCGCAGGTCGTCGTCGTCCATGCAGGGAAGATCGTCATGGATGAGGGAGTAGGTGTGGACCATCTCCACCGCGCAGGCCAAAGAGAGGGCCTGGATGTCCGTACCGCCGCACAGGCGGCAGCACTCCAGGGTCAGAACAGGCCGCAGCCGCTTACCCCCGGCCAGGAGGGAGTAGTTCATGGCGTCATAGATGTCGCCGTGAGGCTCCTTACCCTGGAGCAGGCTGTGAAGCGCCTTTTCGATCAATTCCTTATCGGCGGCGTATCGCTCGTTAAAATTCATTCCGGCTCCTCCATAGGCGCCTCGGCGGGCGTGCCGTCGGCGGCGGGATACAGCTTGGCTACCTTCTGCTCCGCCTGGTCCAGGGCCTGGGAGCACTGCTTCATCAGGCCGGTGCCCTCCTCAAAGAGCGCCAACGCCTCCTCCAGGGGGGCGTCCCCCTTCTCCAGGGCGGTGACGATCTCCTCCAGCCGGGCCATGGCCTGTTCAAAGGTGGGTTTTTTCGTGGGCATGGCGCTCACTCCTTTACAACACAAGAAATGTCCCCGTCGGAGACTTTCAGCTTTAATGTCTCGCCGCTCTTCACGTCCTTTTTGGACTTCACCACGCCCCGGGGGCCGTAGGCGATGGAGTAGCCCCGGCCCAGCACCTTCAGGGGGCTGAGGGCGTCCAGGGAGGCCGACAGCCGCGCCATATCCTCCCGGTGAACGCCAAGGCTCATCTGTAAGCCTCGGCAGAGCCTGTCCCGCTGGCGGTCCAGCAGCATCCGCCGGTCCCCCACCCAGGTCATGGGGTCCTGGAGCAGACGGCTGCGGGACGCCCTCTCCAGCTCTGCTCTGGCCCCGGTAAGGCGGTGGTCCATGGCCTTGCCCAGCCGCCGGGTGAGCTGCGCCAGGCGCTCATACTGCTCGCTCTGGTCGGGAACGGCCAGCTCGGCGGCGTTGGAGGGGGTGGCGGCCCGCAGGTCGGCGACATAGTCGGCAATGGTCACGTCGGGCTCATGGCCCACGGCGGAGATGACGGGAATATGGGAGGCGTAAATGGCGTCGGCCACCAGCTCGTCGTTGAAGCACCACAGGTCCTCCATGGACCCGCCGCCCCGCCCGGTGATGATAACGTCGGCGGCGCTCTGGGCGTTGACCCAGGCAATGGCGGCGGCGATCTCCCCCGGAGCCTCCGCCCCCTGGACCCGGCAGGGCACCACATAGACCTGGGCCATAGGCCAGCGGGCGCCTAAAATACGGATCATGTCCCGCACCGCCGCCCCCGCCGGGGAGGTCACCAGGGCGATGCGCCGGGGGAACTGGGGAATGGGCTTTTTATGCGCCTCGTCGAAGTAGCCCTTGGCGGAGAGCTTTTCCTTCAGCCGCTCAAAGGCCTCGTGGAGGTCCCCCACCCCGTCGGGGGTGAGGGTGGTGACATAGAGCTGGTATTGCCCGTCCCGGGGATAGACCGCCACCCGGCCAAAGGCCACCGCCTTCATGCCGTTCTGGGGCTTGAAGCGGAGCATGGAGGCTTCCCGGCGGAACATGACGCACCGCAGGGAGCCTCCCTCATCCTTCAGGGAAAAGTAGTGGTGGCCGGAGGGGTACATCTTATAATTGGACAGCTCCCCCCGGATAAACAGCCCGGACAGAGCCGGGTCGGCGTCCAGCAGGTCCCGAATGTGGCCGTTGACCTGGGAGACCGAGTAGACAGGCATTTTCACGCCTTATCGTCCTCGTCCCAGACCTTTTTCGCCACCTCCCGGCCCAGCTCCCGGGCGGCCTCCTTCATGCCCGAGCGCACCGCCGCTTTGACCACCAGGTAAAGCCCCACAAAGAAGAGAAACACCACGCACAGGGCCACGATCCAGTTGATGAGCAGTTCCATAGACGGCATTACAATTACCCCTTTCTTTTACACAGCATGCGGCGGCCCAGAATGGCCGTCCCCATGGCGTTGTCTGTCGAATATTTGGGCTGGGCGAAGATGGCCTGACAAAGCTCCGTCAGCACATAGCGAAGCCGGGTGTTGGAGGCCACGCCCCCCGAGCAGAGCACTGGTAGGCCGGGATAGCGGTTTTGGGCCTCCACTGTGGCTTCCCGGACCACCTGGGCCACCGTGTCCAGGCAGAAGGCGGCCACCTTCTCCGGCTCCCCGCCGCTCTCCAAGCGCTCCTTGATCTGGTTCTCCACGCCGGAGAGGGAAAATTCCAGCCCATCCAGCCTCCGGCGCAGAGGCCTTGGCCTGTCGGTACAGCTCCGGGACAGCTCGTCCAGGGCCTTCCCCGCCGGGAAAGGAAGGCCCAGCAGCACCCCGCAGCGGTCAATGAGCTGCCCCGCCGAGATGTCGCTGGTGCCGCCGATGCGCCGGGCGTTCACGTTGACCCCTTCCGGCTCCACATAGAGAAGCTCGGTGGTCCCCCCGGAGAGGTGCCAGGCCAGAAAGGGCGCGTCCAGCAGCTCCATCCGCCCCGCCGACCAGGCCGCGGCGGCCAGGTGCCCCTGCTGGTGGGAGACGGCGAAGAAGGGTACGTCCAACGCCTGGGCCAGGGACCGGCCCAGGCTCTCCCCCGCCAAAAAGCAGGGCATATAGGACCCCTCCACCGCTCTGGGCCGGGTGGATGCGCACACGGCGGAGACGTTCTCCAGCGCCCCCGCCCGCCGCAGCTCCTCCATCCGCTCCGGCAGGGCCTTCACGTGCTGGAAGAGAGCGTCGGACTGGCGCAGGCCCAGCTCCCCCGGTTTGACCGAGAGGAGCTTTCCCGCGTTGAGGCCGCTTTCTCCGTCAAAGACGGCGGCGGAGGTGGTGTAATTGCTGGTGTCCAGGCCCAGGGCGGTCATAGGCCCTCCTCGGGAGAGAAGGTCTCCGGGGCGGGGGCGGCCACCTGGGTCTGGGGCAACGGCCCGGAGCGGACAAAAGAGCCTAAGATCCCGTTGACGAAGGCGGCCATCTCCGGCTGCTCATAGCGCTTGGTCAGCTCCACCGCCTCGTTGATGGCGGCGGCGTTGGGCACGTCGCCCATATACAATATCTCAAACATGCATACCCGCAGAATAGACACCGTCACCCTGGGCAGCCGGGAGAAGTTCCAGCCAATGGCGTATTGGGAGATATAACCGTCCAGCTCCTCCCGGTGGTCCTCCACCCCCCGGACCAGCGTTTCTATGTACTCCCGCTGGTCCACGTTGGGAAATTCGGCATAGAGGGGTTCCTCTTTCCCGATCCTCTCAAAGATGGGGCGCGTCAGCGCCTCGCCCAGCAGCTCCTCGGCGGTCTGTCGGGTGAAGCTCATCTCAAATACGAAGTGAACGGCCAGCTCTCTGGCATTGCTTCTTGTCATGGGGGACCCTCCCTGGGCGCGGCGGCCCGGTCATCTTTTTATGGGCACACCCGCCCATTTTTTGCTTATCCAAAGTATACACCCATTTATGCAAAATGAAAACCCCTAAAATGGCCCAGAGCATAAAAAATCGGAGCGGCTTTTGCCGCTCCGATCCTTTTCGGTTTTTCAGCCCTGGCGGGTCTTCTTGCTCCGGTCCAGGGTCACCCCGGCCACATGGACGTTGACCCCCTCCACGTTGAGGCCGCTGGCATTCTCGATGGCCACCGCCACCGCGTCCTGGACCGTCTTGGCGGTCTCCTGTACGGAAGCGCCGTACTTCACCAGCAGGGAGATGTCCACGCTGACGCTGCCTTCGGTGACGCCCACCCGGACGCCCCGGCTCAGGTTCTTCTTCCCCGCCAGCAACTCCACGATGTCGCCGCCCAGGTTCCCGGCCAGAGAGCCTACGTTCTCCACCTCCAGCGCGGCGGCGGCGGCGGTCACAGCCAGCACGTCCTCCGAAATATGAATGGTCCCCAGCTCATCGGGACAGGAGATGTACTCTTTTCCATCGGCCATTTGCGCCACGCATCCTTCCATGTGGGTTTTCTTATTCTTTATCATACCACAAAAAAAGGAAATTACAACAGTGAATTTTTCAACGGCGTTACCCCTGGGCCTCGATGATGGTGATCTGGCTGGCGGGGACCCCGGTCTCCCCGGTGACGATCTCGGTGATCCGGGCCACGTCGGCGCTCTGAAGGCCGTTCTCGGTGGCCGACACCACCACTGACACCCCCGCGTCGCTGATGAAGCTGATGCAGTCGGCGTACCCCTTGGCTACCACCAGGTTCTCGATCTGGGCCTCGGAGACGGTGGAGGCGGCCAGGGTCTCAATGGCGGCTCCGGCGTCCTGTTTGGCCGTCTCCTCCGCCCCCTCGCTGGACAGGGTGTCCTGAAGCATGGCCAGGGCGTTGTCCCTGGCCTGCTGGCGGTTGAGCCGGGCCGAGGCGAAATACCCGCTGGCAGTAGTGGTGGGCGCAGCGGAGGCAGTCGGCTCGCCACCGGGAGCGGAAGAGGCCGCCGGGAGCAGGGGGTCGTCGGTGCGGGACGAGACCAGGGCGGCCTGGCCCAGGGTCTTACCCACATTGGTCTCCTCCTTTTGATAGGACCAGTTGAGGTAGACCGCCACACACACGAACAGGACGATGGCGGCCACCACCGCGTTACGTTTCCAGAGCTTCATACTTTTTTCCTCCTCCTAATTGATTGCTTTGTAATGGTTCATTTGCCCGCGCAAATGGCTATTTTATCCGCTCCCAGCCCGGTAAGGGCGGAGACCGCTCCACTCAGCGCCAGCCGCACATTGGGGTCGCCGCCTCCCTGGGCCACCACCAAGGCCCCCTGGTAGACCGGGGAGAGCTGCTGCAAGAGCACCGGCTCCTGGGTGCCGGAGCCGCCGGAGGCCAACACCGTGGTCAGCTCCCGGCTGGTCTGGCCGTTTCCCTCGGTGGCCGAGCCGTCCTGGGCCACCACCTGCCGGGGGGTCTCCTTCAGGGTGAGCACCACCGACACCTCCCCCGCCCCGGAGACGCGGGACAGGGCCTCCTCCAGCCGCCGCTCCAGAGCGGTGGTCTGGAACTGGTCCGCCGGGGCCGCCGCCGGCGGGGCCTGGGCCATGGCCTCCCCCCCTCCGGAGGGCCACAGCAGAAGGACCACTCCCACCAGGGCCACCAGAAGAACGTATTTATACTTTTGCAGCAGTGCCGAAGCCCGCTTGCCCCATGCTCCCATTTTCATGGCGTCTCCTCCAGAAATGTCTGCCGTTCCTCGGGAATGTCCAGCTCCTGGGCGATCAGACGGGATAACTCCTTCTTCCCGTTTGCCGTCCACTCTCCCCGCAGCTCCACCGCCCAGGGGACGGCCCAGCCGTTTTCATCCTCCGCCACAGTCACCTGGGCGGTGCAGGGACAGCCCAGGGCGGAGCCTTTGTCCAAAATATATGCGCCCACCTTTTGGGCTATGAGGGTTTTCATCACTTCCTCCCCCGCCGTCTGGGCCGTCTCCACGCCGGGGGCCATCTCCCCCGGCTGGGGCAGGACCTCGGGGACAAGGCCCTTCAAGGGCCGCACCACCGCCAGCAGAAGCACCAGTCCGCCGGTGATGCGCAGCAGCTTTTTTACCGTCCCCTCCGGGGTCAACGCCTGGGCCAGGGCCACCGCCAGGGCGGCGGCGGTGACGCCCAGCAGCCACTCCCGCAGAAAGCTCATCCCCCCACCGCCTTTACCGACGTGACAAGGGCCACATAGAGGATGACCCCGCTACCCCCCACCATGCCCACCATCAGGGCGAAGGCCGAGCCTATGGCGTCGATCAGCCCCGCGGCAAAGCCGGGGGCGGCGGTGGCCGAGAGGGCGGCGGCGCACTTATAGGCGATGTAGTGCAGTCCCAGCCGCAAAAAAGGGGTCAGGCAGATCGCCAGGACGGCCAGCAACCCCACCACCCCAACCGTCCCCTTCAGCACGCCCGCTCCCGCCACCACAGTCTCGGCGGCGTCGGAGAGAATGCTTCCCACCACGGGCACCATACCGGAGAGGGCGGTCTTGGCCGCCTTCTGGGCCAGGGCGTCGGCGTTTCCCGCCACCGCCCCGGTAAAGGTGAGGTAAAAGACGAACAGGGTGAGCAGCCCGGTCAAAAGCCCGGTACACGCCCCCTTGATAAGCCCCCCCAGCCGCCGCAGTCCGTCGTTGTCCAGGGCCGCGGCGGCGGTGACGGCGGCAATGTAGGCGTAAACAAGGGGCAGAAGAAACCGCTCAGAGAGGGAGATGAGCAGGTCGAAAAAGATGAGGGCGGCCCCCTGACGGGCCACCGCCGACGCCGGGGCTCCCGCGGCGGCGCAGGCGGCGGTGACGGTGGGCAGCAGCAGGGCGGAAAAGCTCTTCATCTGCTCCAGGGCTTCCCGGCCAAGGCTCATCATGGAATTCACATCCACCACCGCAATGGCACACACCGCCGCCGCCCCCGCCAAGCGGTAAGGGTCCAGTCCGCCGAAGCCCAGCTCCCCCTTGACGCTCCCCGCCAGACCGCAGAGCAGGGCCACCAGCATCAGCATGGCTCCGCTGCGCCCCACCCCCTTCAGGATACCGGGGATGGCGGCGCGCTGGCCGTTCAAAATGGCCCCCGCTCCGGCGCCCAGGTCGGCGCCGGTGAGGGCGGCGGCGTTGAGGTACCCGTTCAGATAGGCTCCCGCGGCGCTCTGGAGCGCATCCAGCCCTACCGCGGCGGAGAGCTGCCCCTCCCCCTCCAGCGTCCCCTCCGCCCCCCAGGCCACCGGGGTCAGGGCCAGCAGCAAAACCAGGGCGGCTATAAGAGCGCGCCAAGGGTCTCCAGCACCGCCTCCATGAGGGGCAGGGCGCACAGCAGGGCCAGCACGGCCCCGGCGGTCTCCAAAAAGGCGGCTACGCTGCCCTCCCCCGCGTCCCGGCAGACGGCGGCGGAGAGCCGGGTGACGATACCGATGCCCACCGTCTTCCATACCGGGGTCCAAACCTCCGATGATAGCTGTCCCGCCCGGGAGAGCCTGTCCGCCAGGCCCCGGACGGCGGAAAAGGCCTCCACCGTCTGGCCCAGCAGCAGACACCCCGCCGTCAGGGCCAGCACCACCGCCAGCTCGGGCACCTGTTTTCGGATGACCAGGGCGCAGAGGGCGGCAGTCACCGCCAGGGCGGCAAGCTTGAAAATATCCATACTTCCTCACAGTCCAAACAGCCCCTTCACCAGAAGGAAAAGCTCGTTGATCTTCTGAACCACCATCATCAGCACCACCACCAGCCCCGCCAGGGTGGTCATCATGGCCTGCTCGTCCCGGCCCGAGCGGGAGAGCACCTGATTGAGCACCGCCACCAGAATGCCAATGGCCGCGATGCGGAAAATAAAATCCACGTCCATACCTTTTCTCCCATCACAGCAGTAAAATGGTCAAAAACGCCCCCAGGCTCACCCCCAGGGCGGCGTAAGCCTTTCCCTTTTGCCGCAGCTCCTCCCGGACCTGGACCGAACGCTCCCGCAAGCTCCGGCAGGCGCTTTCCAGGCTCCGACACTGGTCGGCCCAGCCGTAGCGGCCCAGCACCGCCCCCAGGGCCAGCAGCACGTCCAGCTCCTCCCCCCTCAGGGGGCCGGGATGGGCGGTCAGGGCTTGCCGCCACAGCTCCTCAAAGGAGGTCTCCCCCAGCCGCTCCAGCCCCTTTTGAAGGGCGAGGAAGCTCGCTCTTGCCGGCTCCCGCGCGCTGACGGACAGCCGCCGCGTCAGCTCGGGCATGGCGCTCAGACGGAAGGAAAGCTCGCTCTCCATCAGCTCTAATGCGTCCGCCCAGGCGTCCAGGGCCCTGGCCCGCCGGTCAAGCTCTCCCGCCGCGCCCAGGCCCGCCCAGGCTCCGCCGCCGATGACCAGCCCAGCGCCCAGCAGCCTCAGCATGGCAGCGTCTCCACCCGGAAGGAGTGGTCGGGGGCAAGGATCACCGCCTTTTCAAAAATGCCCCGGCGGAGCAGCTCCCGGTAGACCTCCTTGCGGCCAAGGTCGTCCACGTCCTTGGCGTGGACGGTGGCAAGCAGCTTTACCCCGCACCCCGCGCATTGGCCCAGGGCGGCGCAGTCGGCGGCGTCGGTGATCTCGTCGCAGGAAAGCACCTGTGGATTCATGCCCCGGAGAAGGATCATCAATCCCTGAGCCTTGGGACAGCCCTCCAGCATGTCGGTGCGCTCCCCCACGTCGAACTGTGGCTCCCCTTCCCACAGGGCGGCCACTTCCCCCCGCTCGTCACAGAGGCCCACCCGGAGAGGGCGGGCGCTGTACCCAGCGGAGAGCAGCCGTACCATGTCACGGAGAAGGGTGGTTTTCCCGCCCCCCGGCGGGGCCAGGAGCAGGGTGGAAGGGAATTCTCCCCCCTGCATCAGCGCCTTCACTACCTCCTCCCCGCAGCCGGGGACAGCGTGGGCCACCCGGATATTGAGGGAGGACAGACACCGCAGGTTCTTCACCCTCCCGTCCTCCGCCGCCACGCTGCCGCACAGGCCGATGCGGTGGCCCCCCCGAACGGTGAACCAACCCTGCCGTACCCGTTCCAGGGCGGCGTGGGCGCTGGCCTGGGTGGCGATCTCCACCACCAGTTCCAGGTCCCGGCGGGTAATGGGTTCGGGCCAGGGCAGAGGTAGCTCGTCCCCTTTTACCGTGAGGGCAGCCCTCCTCCCGCAGCGCAGACGGACCTCCTCCACCCGGCGGGTGATGAGGGCGGGCAGGGTCTCGGCGCTCCGGCGGAGATGGGGGGGCAGCAGGGCGCAGACCTGATCGAACGCTTCCATGTTCACGCCTCCTCTTTGGTGTTTCGTTGAGACAATCTATGAGGGGTTGTCCGCATTTATGAAGGGAAATTTTCCAACGCCCCCTCGCCTTTACACAAGAGAAGGAACATGATATAATGATAAAACTATTTATTTTAGGAGGGGCACACCATGAAAAAGAAACTGCTCTCTTTGCTCTTGTCCCTCTCCCTCTGTGCGTCCCTCCTCCCTGCCGCTTTGGCGGAGGAAGAGGAGTCCTACTCACCCCCACCCCAGAAAGTTTACGACCCCGATACCATGCGCTGGGGGCTGGATACTTATGTGGAGGGCGAGGGCGTTGTCACCATTCTCCCCAAGGAGTATGAGTACATCAGTAGCTTCACCGACGGCTTTGCCGTAGCCCGGAAGATCATCACCTCGGGGGATGACTGGCATTACGATTACTGCCTTATTGATCAGAGGGGAAATTTTGTCCTCCCCCTGGGAAAGTACGACTACATTGACATGGGCGAGGACGGCATTGCCCTTGTCCGTGACCTGGAAGGGCTGCGGGCCTACTTCCGCCCCGCCGACAGCGCCTTTATCACCGACTTCTGCTTTTTGGAGGACTATCCCTTCCACCAGTTGGGGGTCAACAAAAAGCTGGTGGACGGCAGGGAGCTGTACGGCGCGGTGGACAGAAACGGCAACGCCGTCATTCCCTTTGCGTATGACTATATCTCCGCTCCCGCCCCCGCCTACTACGCGCCGCACATCCTCCATGCGCAGAAGGACGGCAAGTACGGGGCCTTCAACTACGATGGCAGCGTCCTCCGGCGGTGCATCTACCCCAGCGAAACCGCCATGGAACTCTCCCTGTCCCTCCCCCCGCAAATGAGCGAGGAGGAGGAGATGAATGCCCTGATCGCCGCCAGCCAAACCTGGGAGCCGTACCTCTATGACGGCGATATTGGAAACGGCCTGTGGGGCTATAAGGCCACCCAATATGACACCGAATATCCCCCCTCCGGCTCCATTTTCTGGGCCGTCTTTGCCAGCGCGGAGCCCTTTGACGAGACCGGACACGCCCAGGTCACGCGGGAAGACGGCACGGTGGGGACCATCGACCAGTCCGGGAACTTTACACCCGCCCCCCTCAATGACCGCTTCTCCGACGTGCTCTCCGGGTGCTGGTACGATCAGGGTGTGACCGCCTGCGCCGAGCGCGGGGTCATGGTGGGCACCGGGGAGGGGCTTTTCTCCCCTGCTCTTCAGCTCACCGACCCGGAGTGCCTCACCCTGGCCCTGCGGCTCTATGACCTCCGGCGGGGCGGGGACGGGACCATGGAAAAGGCCCCGGCGGACGCCGGGGAACTCCCCACCCCGGACAAGTGGTACCGGGACGCGGTCTACACCGCCTACCAGTGGGGACTGGACAGCGCCGACGGCTTTGACGTTCTGGTGGACTGGTGCACATCCACATCCGCCCCCGGCCCCACGGACCGGATCACCTTTGCCCGCGCCCTGGCGGTGGCCGCCGGGGAACTGGAAAAATTTTTCGACGTCCCCCGCATCCCCGACCTGGAGCGCAGCGAGTACAACGAAAACATCTACTCCCTCTACGAGGCGGGCATTTTGAACGGCACCGACAGCTTCGGCACCTTCCAGGCAGACAAGGAGCTGACCCGGGCGGAGTGCGCCGTCATGGTGGCCCGTGTTCTCGACCCTACTCAGCGTCTGACTACTCCGCCCGCCACCCCCAGTGGCTACGAGCAGGCCGTCATCGACCTGCGGACCGGCTTTACCTACATCGAGGAGAGCGAGAAGACCTACGAGTCCGATACCTGCACCGCCTTTGTCTATGATCGGGGCGGGGCCATGTACTCCCCCAAGGGCAACGTGACTCTCATCTACAAGCCCGGCTCCGCCCTGGGGAATGGAACCAGGATCGACTGCCCCATCCCCAATCCCATGAGCAACAAACACCGGGAGCCGCCCGAGGTCATGGGCCTCAGCGACGACGGCAAGAGCTTCACCTACGTCTACTACTACGACGACAGCGTCCATACCTGCGTAGTAGACCTGGCCACTGGACAGACCGTAGAGAGGGACGACCCCCTCACCTATGAAAACCAGCTGACCCTGCTGACCCAGGGGGTGGGCTACACCATCGAGCAGCAGTTAGAGGCCCCCGGCTGCACCGTATTTCTGCGGTGGAAGCCTGTCAGCTGGTGGGACGACGACAGGGACTACCGCCTGGACGTGCTCCCCAAAGACGGTGGAAAGGCAAAGCGGCTGCTCCTGCCCAGCACGGCGTTCGGCAATGGCTACTCCTGGAGTGACGCCACCACCTGGGCCCCGGACAGCTTATCCCTCAGCGGGGACGGCACAAAGCTTGTCTACTCCTACTACTTCCCCGAGGCGTTGGAATATTACGGCGAGCTCCTCCACGAGGCCGGGGAATACACCTACACCGCCGACCTGGCCACCGGGGAGGTGACAGCAAAGATCGACCCCGCCTCCCAGCAGAACCTCACCTATCACGGCATTCTGGGTTCCCTGGAGACCGAGGAGGGCTACGAGTCGGCCTATTCCCTTCCCTCTTCCCAGCTTCCCGATGGGGTGGAGACCATTTTGCGCCACAAGGCCGCCGGAGGCGACCCCCAGAAGCGGGACTACGAGTTCTACCTCCTCCGCCGGGACGCCCAGCCCCAGCTTCTCCGCCTGCCTCTGCCCAGCACCGAGCTGCTCCCCGACGGCTCCGCCCCCACCACCCGGGAGCCGGACAGTATCCAGGCCCTTTCCGACCCCGCCGACCCGGAAAATAAGGTGACCGTCGCCTACACCTACCGTTTTACCGAGCAGCTGTGGAACGGAAACACCCTCCTCCACGACAAGGGGACGTACACCTACACCGTGGACGTGGCCACCGGGGAGCAGTCGGTGGTGTTGGAGGACTCCTACTGGAAGGCCCTGGACGACGCCATACAGACAGGCGGCACCTGGCGGATCGACCACCAGCTGGAGACCCCCCTGTGCACTATTCTGGTACAGCACTCCGAGGGGGGGACGGACGACAGGGGCAACTATCTCCCCAGCGCTCATGTTACCCTCATTTTCAAGGAGGGCTCCCCCAACGGCGCAGGCGAGGTGGTACACCTGCCCGTCCTGTCGGGCACCCTCCGGTATGGCTCCATCCCGCCCCACCGCGTCTGGCTCAGCGAGGATAAGACCGTTTTCACCTACGTCTACCAGTTTGATACGAACCAATACGCCACGTTCCTGTCGGGGCTTTCCTACCTCAACCTCAAGGCGGGGACGTATACCTACACCGTCGACCTGGCCGCCGGGACGGTAGAGGAGTCTATTGAGCTGAAGGAAGAATAACGCGGCATGGGAAAAGCCCCGCGTCCACTGGACGCGGGGCTTTCGGCTGCATTTATGATTTTCGCGTGGTATCACGTGACACCGAGAAGCAAAAATGCCCTCCTCATGCGACCCACTGATACGTGGCGGAAGCCCTGCGGTATTCCTCGGCAGGACAACAGCATGGGGAGGGGATTTTTGCTTGCGAGGTGAGCCACTTTCTCCTTGCGTGCGGATGGCATCGCCTATCGCACTCAAACCCAGCTTTCCTCGCTCTCGCACTTCTTATCTCTCGTCATCAGCTCTGTCACCACGCTCTTAGGGTCCTTCCCCTCATAGAGCACCTGGTAGGCCGCCGTAGTGATGGGCATCTCCACCCCCGCCTTGTCGGCCAGGGTCTTGGCGGTGGCGGCGGCATAGTAGCCCTCTACCACCATGCCGATGTCCTTCACTGCCTTGTCCACCGGCACGCCCTGGCCGATGGCGATGCCGCAGCGGCGGTTGCGGGAGTGCATGGAGGTGCAGGTGACGATGAGGTCGCCCACCCCCGCCAGTCCGGCAAAGGTCTCCTTCCGGCCTCCCAGGGCCTCCCCCAGCCGGGCGATCTCGCTGAGGCCCCGGGTCATGAGCATAGCCTTGGTGTTGTCCCCCAGGCCCAGGCCGTCGCTGACCCCGGCGCAGAGGGCGATGACGTTCTTCAGTGCCGCCCCCAGCTCCACTCCCACCACGTCGTCGGTGGTATAGACCCGGAAGCGGGGACTCATAAAGAGGTCCTGGACCAGCTGGGCCGCCGCCTTGTCCCGGGAGGCCGCCACCACCGCGGTGGGCACCTTCCGACCCACCTCCTCGGCGTGGGAGGGGCCGGAGAGGGCCGCCACCGGGCAGCGCTCCCCCACCTCCTGGGCAATGACGTCGGTGAGGGTCAGGGAGGTCTCCTTCTCCACGCCCTTGGACACCGACACCACCACCGTACCGGGGTCCATATGGCTCCGGGCCTGCCGGGCGGTGGTACGGACGGCGAAGGAGGGGGTGGCCAGGACTACGGCGGCGCAGCCCTCCACACAGCGTATGTCGGAAGTCAGCTTCAGCTCCTCCGGCAGGGCCACACCGGGAAGAACAGGGTTCTCCCGCTTCTCCCGCAGGGCGGCGGATTCGGCCTCCATGTAGGACCACAGGGTCACGTCGTGGCCGTTTTCCAGCAGCAGCAGGGCCAAAGCAGTGCCCCAGCCGCCGGAGCCAAGGACGGCAACTTTCATTTTGGCTCCCCCTTTTTATGAAAGGATAATTTATTCTCCTCGCCCCGGAGCAGCCTGCCAATATTGGCCCGGTGCTTCCAGAGGATCAGTCCGCCAATGGCGATGGACAAAGCCAGCAGCACCGGGTCGTGGTACACGAACCAGGTGGCAAAGGGGAAGCTGGCCCCCGCCCAGCAGGAGCCGAGAGAGACCCACCGGGTCAGGGCGGTCAAAAGGAGGAACCCCCCCCACACCACCAGGGCGATGCGCCAGTCGATCATGATGGCGATGGTGCCCCCGGAGAGGATGCCCTTGCCCCCCTTGAAGGAGAACATACAGGGGAACATATGCCCCAGCAGGCAGAAAAGCCCCGCCCAGTATTTGGCGAAGGCCGTGTCCCCCAGGAAAAAGTGGGTGGCAATGAGAATTGCCAGCACCGCCTTCAGCACGTCGATGAGGATGACCACAAGGGTCAATCCGCCGCCAAAGGTACGGTGGAAGTTGGTCAGCCCCGCGTTGCCGCTGCCGTGGGTCCGCACGTCGTCCCGGAGGATGTACTTGGAGATGATGACCGCTCCATTGGAACAGCCCAGGAAGTAGGCAATGACCGCCGCGGGCAGCATCGTCACAGCGAAATACCGCAGCCAATCCGCAACACTTACCGGCATATCTTATTCCTCCTTAATCTCCCTTTTCCCGGATGGTGAGCTTCACCGGGGTGCCCTGAAGGCCAAAGGTGGCCCGGATCTGGTTCTCCAAATACCGCTGGTAGGAAAAATGGAAAATATCCATCCGGTTGCAGAAGATGACAAAGTGGGGGGGCTTGACCCCAACCTGGGTCATATAGTAGACCTTCAGCCGCTTGCCCTTGTCGGTGGGGGGCTGGACCCGGGCGGTGGCGTCGGAGAGGACGTCGTTGAGCATGCCCGTGGTGATGCGCATACTTGCCTGTTCGTTGACGCTGTTGATGGCGTCGAAGAGCCTATCTACCCGGCTGCCGGTGAGGGCGGAGAGGAAGAGAATGGGGGCATAGTCCATATAGGCAAGGTCCCGGCGGATGTCCTTGGTCATCTTGTCCATGGTCTTGTCGTCCTTGTCCACGATGTCCCACTTGTTGACCACCACAATGCACGCCTTCCCCGCCTCGTGGGCAAGGCCCGCCACCTTGGTGTCCTGCTCGGTGACACCCTCAGTGCCGTCGATGAGGATGAGGCACACGTCGCAGCGCTCGATGGCCAGGGTCGCCCGGAGGACGGAGAACTTCTCCACCCTGTCGTCCACCCGGCTCTTCCTCCTCATTCCCGCCGTGTCGATGAAGAGGTATTTGCCCTTGTCGTTTTCGAAATAGTTGTCGATGGCGTCCCGGGTGGTGCCCGCCATGTCGGAGACGATGACCCGCTCCTCCCCCAG
>ERZ779633.138-NODE-138-length-29909-cov-6.455148_pt1 | contig 29909 bp, 42 predicted proteins | sample MGYA00514195_ERZ779633 | MGnify/ENA primary metagenome ERZ779633 (study PRJEB29562, sample SAMEA4376707) | mouse gut metagenome | isolation source: Cecum | study: EMG produced TPA metagenomics assembly of the A DSS colitis mouse model was used to assess the...
ACAACAATGACGGAGACCTCAACGGAAAAATTGTACGAAAACATGGACGGGATATGCATGAAATAAAAGGTGTTATCGCCGATAGTGACGACTCTCGGTTCTTGCTGTCTCATACGCTACCTCCATCATTCGGTCAGGGTGGCGCTGCCGGTGTCCAGCTCCCACTCCCTGTTGTTGGTGTCCTTGCCGCGGTTCAGCGGGCTCTTCTTCACGACCCAGGCGGCCTCGGTGCTGAACACCTCGCCGCCCTTCAGGTCTTTGATGAGGATGGGGAACATCCCATCGCCGGTGTCCCGGTCCTGGTCCACCTTCTTGCTGAAGTAGGCGTTGCTGTCACTGGTCTGAAGCAGCACGATCTTCACCTTAGCCGTGTCATCCGGGGAGACTGCGCGGGCAATCTCGCCGTCGCAGCCGACCTTCTTGGTGATGCCGTCGCCGTTGAACTCAATGGTGATGAAGCTATCATCAGCGAAGCCGGTGACGATGTGGGAGCCGCAGGAAACCGTGACTTCCTTCGGGTTGTAGGTCTTGATTTTGCCAGCCATTCATCTTACCTCCCTTACAGGTTCTCGTAGGTCAGGCAGCCCTTGATATTCACCACATGGATGGCGCCGGCGATTCTTGCGGTGAACCGGCAGTTCTCCAGGGTGCGGGACGCCTTCTGAGTGCTGGTCAGGCCGGAGGCCAGGGGGACGGAGGTGGTGTAGCCGGGGTTCGGGTTGCCCTCTTCGTCGTACTCCGTGGGTGCGATGCCGCCCCACTTCTGACCTTCCTTCAGGGACGCCAGCATCTGGTTCTCCACCAGGGCGATGCCGGGGTCAGTGTAGGGGACTTTCGGGTTCACGATGAGCAGGTTCACCACCCGGACCTGCATATCGTTCTGGAGCCAGTCGCGGAAGCGGATCACGTCAATCCACTCGCCGCCGCCGGTCTTGCCGCCCTGGGTGATGTTCTTGGAGGCCACGGTGATGACATAGCTGAAGTTGGCCGCCTCCATCTTCTTGATGGCGGTGGTGTTCAGCTTGGACGGGGTGACGGCGTTGAGCTGCTTCAGAGCCCAGGTCTCCTCTCCGGCGTGGAAGTTCATGGCCTTCGCCGCGATAGCCACGGCCATGCCGTACTTGTTCTCCAGGGGCACGTCCTTATCCGCCTGGTCCAGAGTGACCTTCGGGAAAATCGGATAGCTCCGCAGGTAGATACCGGCCTCCACAATGGTATTGTCCGGGTCGTCGTCGATGTATCCGCACAGCTTGCTCTGCGTCTCAGTCCACTGGATGACCTCCTTCACCTGGTCCTTGGTCATCCCCACGGGACAGATGCAGTACCAGCCGTTGGTGCCGAGGGCCGCAGTCAGGGTGTCGGCCACGACGCTGCCGGCGGGGGTCTCCCCTTCCTTCGGGGGCGTCTGCGCCGGCAGGCAGGTCACATAGACCTCATGCGGCCGGGGGGACTGAGAGAAGGCCACGCGAGCGGCCACACCGATGGGGTCCGCGCTGTCGCCGACGGCGACGAAGCCCAGCTCCGTCAGCTCCTCCAGGCTGTTGAACACCCCCACGGTGGGGATGGTAGCCTTCGGCGCTTTGGGCAGCGGGCCGATGATGAGGATATTGTCGAAGTTGGCATCATTGGAGATGGGCGTCGCCAGCGAGATGTCAACCGTACAAATCCTTTCGAGATTAGAACTCATTGGTTCATTCCTCCTTCTTCACGGGTGAATCATTGATTTCGACATTGGTGAAGTAGCCACCCTCCTGCTCAGCCAGCTCTGCGTTGCCGCCGCCGCTGGGCGTCTGGGCAGCCACGGGCTCCATGGACGTGACATCCTCACCCTGGATGTCCCCGCCGCTGTACTCATAGGGCTTCTGCTCCCCGGTATCCGGGTCAACGGTGACGCCGCTATGCTTGACGCTCTCCGGGGCCATGACGCCGGTGTAACCGATGGCGGTCATGGTGAATCCGACCTGAATCTCCATCATCGCTCGGTACTCATAGTTCGTGTCATTGATGAGTCCCGTCAGGTCTTCCACGGCGTTCGGTATGACAATGGAGAGGTCCCTATCATGGCTCCACTGGACCACAAAATCAGAGTTGAGGAAGTCGGCGAAGGCCAGCATATCGTCCTCAGCCGTGTTCTCCATGATGGGGGTCTGCCCAGGCTTCAGGACCTTCTTCCGGCCGTGTGTGAACAGGTCGATCTGGATAGGCATGGTAGCCGGGTAGAAGCTGACCGGCCGACCGTCGATAATCTTGACCGGCGGGTTCCTGGGCCTGCTGACCGTGCCAGAGGTGAGCGTCACCAGGGGCTTCGTCGGCTTCGCTGTAAAGCTCTGCTTCGTGTAGGTCACTTTCGCCCCGCTGAAGTACAGCTCGGTCAGTTGGCGGATCGCCTCTTTCACCTCAGCGACGTTCATGCTTCTTGGTCCCTCCCCTCCGCTTCCGCTTCTGCTTGGGCGGCTCCAGGCCATAGCTCTCAGACTCAGCGACCTGAACGAACTCGCTCCGACAATGGGCCAACATCGTGTGGTCCCAGCCCAGGGAGCTGACGCACTCGTACCAATGGCCTACCGGGTCCATGTTGCCGCGATAAAAAAGCCAGTCCCCCCGGCGGCCGGTGGACTGGTCTGCGGTGTTGAAAACAAAATCGCTGAACGCTTTCATGCGCTTGGTCTTGCGTTCACCTTCCGGGAGGGCCTGGAGCTCATCTGCTGAGAGCGGCTGCACATTCAGGACTTCCACGGTGTCCTTGTAGGGGGCGGTCCCATAGCCGTCGATGATTTCTTCCTCACCGAAGCGACGGACCACGAACTCCCGCCTGAAAATCGTGAGCCCCATGTCAGCTCTCCCCCTTCTGCCTGATGACGTAGTTGACGGACTGCCGCATCTTTCCTGTGTCTATCAGCGGTTTATCCGACTTCTTCTTCTTGATGGTGGAGGGTGCGTTCGGCTTCCATGCACCATCCTTGATTTTCGCCTGTACCAGCCCTTTGCCGTAGACACCGAGCTGCTTCAGGGCGTCCTCTGCTGTCCCACCATCGGCGATACCCTGGACCTTCTCACCGCAGAAGGCTTTGATGTCGTCCTGGTGGTCCTCCATGGTCTGCCGGAGGAATGGCCGGGCCGGGATGTCCGACGTGCCGAGCTCATTGAACATGGCGATCTGAGCCATGTCTACGCCCCGGTCGTCCGTGACCTTCCCGGCCTGGAATCCGACGAACACCCGCTTGCTCCGCAGCTTCTCCATCTCAGCGTAGAACCGGCGCCCCTCCGGGGTAAGCCGGTCATGCCCGCCCGCCATCAGCGTTCACCTGCCGACCGGACGGGGATGACCACCAGCCGGCGAATGGACAGGTACTCCAGGCCGTAGGGGGTCAGGGTCAGCTCAGCGTCCACCAGCAGGTTCGTGGCCTGGTTCACGGTGAAGCCAATGGAGGTCTCGCCTTCGGAGTAGCTGCCGATCCTCAGCGTGTCCCCCACGGTTCCGTAGGAGTTGTCACCGTACCCGGCCATTTTCAGGCGGTGAGCGGTCAGTAGGGCCAGGGCCTGGTCATACAGCTTTCCGAACACCCTCTTGCTGATAAGCGGGGACGTGAGCTCCAGCCACTGAGACACCGTTTCATCCTTCATGCTGGAAAACTCAGTAGCCACCAGCCGGAAAATCTCAATGGGCGTCATGGGCGCCCTCCTTACTCAGCGGTGGCAGCCTTGATTTTCTCCACCAGGTCCGGGTTGGTGTCGTCAGGGCTGACCTCGATGCCCAGCTTCCGGCACTCCTCCACCAGCTCCGCCTTGTTCATCCGGGACAGGGGCTTCTTATCCCCCTCGCCATCGCCATCCTTCGCCGGGGGCTCCTCGCCCTGGGATTCCTTTGCGGGAGGCTCCTCAGCGGTCTCGTTCTGGCCGGTGGTGGGCTCCTGCTCCTCCCCACGGATGAGCCTGACGTTCTTGTGCTCCACCAGGCAGGCCAACGCAGCGTTGTCCGCGTAGCTGTCCGGCACGGGCTTGGACTCGCCGGGGAGAATAACGACATCACCGATGCTGACGATCTTGCCTCCGATGTTCTGTACCTTCATGGTTGTGCTCCTTTCAAGCAAAAATATCGGGGGCTCCCGCCACGGGAGCCCCCAGGGGCGCAGGTATCAGCAGACGCCGACACCAATCAGCAGGGACATGGGGTAGTAGATGAGGACGCCGGCGGTCCGGGCCTCGCAGGGGACCACCATCTCCAGGCCCTGGGTCTGGACGGGGTACTGCATGAAGGGCAGCGGGTTCTCCAGGGTCAGCTTCCGGGCATCGTTCTTGAACATGAGCATGACGCCCTGGCCGTTGGTATCGGCAGCGTAGGGGTTGGTGTCCGTGCTGTCGGGGTCCAGCTCCGGGCAGGAGACGATTTCCTTGATGTCCTTCAGGTTCTTCTGGATGTAGCTCAGGACGGTGGTATCCGTGCCCTCGATACGGCGGCCCTGGAGCTCCAGGTAGGCTTCGGAGGGCAGAGCCAGCGTGTCAGGCTTCTCCACCTTCTTGGTGGTGCGGGCCATCTGCTTCAGACCGCCGTTGATGTCGGCCAGGATTTCGTCCTCGGTCTTATCAACCCACTTGGTAGAGCCCTTTGCGCCGGCTTTCAGGACATACAGAGGGACATCGGTATCCGTGGACAGCACACCACGCAGGCCGGTCTCCTCATCGCCGCACCAGGCGATCTTGTTGTTCAGATAGTCGATCTGATACCGGGCGGACTCAGCCTTCCGGGTGTCCAGGGACTTCCCGGCCATGGCGGAGGCCCGCATCTCCTGGATGGAGTAGCCATAGCTGTCGCCCAGGGACTTGATGATGGCCGTGGTGGGCTTGCCCTTCACGTCGGCGCGGGGCAGGTCGGTGGCGTAATTACTGATAATCTTCGCCAGCCCGGTCTTGTCGTAGGAGTAGTAGGTGACGGTCTCGGCGCCGGGGTCCACCTCGCTGGACATGGGGAACAGAGACAGCGCCGTGAGTTCAGGGTACTCGACGTCGTAGGACTGGGACTTCACATAGTCCAGCTCGCGGGCGAAGAAGACCGAAGCGTCCTCCGCGCTGTCAAAATGGTGGGTCTCGACCAGGGACGCGGGGATGTTGGACTCCATGAGCTTCATGTAGTCGTACTGGTCGTACCGCATGGACTTCTGCTTGACATTCTTAGCCATTGTTTACTCCTCCTCTCAGTTAGGCGCCAGTAGCATCGTTGCCGGCCTTCCACTTGCCGCTGGTCGCATCATACTTCAGGACCTGACCAGCGGTGGGCTGAGTGCTCAGGTCAACGCCGCCCAGGTCGGACAGGGACGGGGTTGCTCCGACGCCGTACAGCTCCACGGGGGCCACACCATCCTGAGCGTGGCCGATAAAGCGGCCGGGAATCTCCAGGCCGCCGGTGGTGGTGAAGCAACCGGCATCGCTGCCAGACGCTACCATGTGCAGAGCATCGCCGTAGGTGGGCTTGGCATTGGTCGCCAGCCGGACCCAGATACGGCCCCGGCGCATGACGCCGACGTTCTGGTTGTTCAGGATGAACACCTTGCCGTCCAGGTCCTGCTGACGGTCGAAGCCATTCACCACCACGCCCTCGAAGTCGGCTGCGGTGCTGGTGGCGGTGGGCAGCTTGATGTTGCTCCCCGGCAGGGTGCCAGGGACCACGCCGACGCCGAAGCGCAGCACCCCGTTATTCTCCTCATTGAAGCGGGAGTCCACGGGGTAGTGATACATATCGTAGATACCGCCGGGGAGACCGCTCCCCGTCTTGTAGGTGTACTTGGTCTGGACACTCATCTTACTTCTCCTCCTTCTTCATGCGCCGCTCGATCATCTTCTGGCGGGCGTCTGCGGCGGAGCCGATGGACTTCTTGGGCGGAGCCGCAGAGTCCTGGCGCGTCATCTGCTGGCGCTGGTAGTTGGTGCCCTTGCGGGCGTTCAGCTCACCGACGGCCATGTCGAAGGCCGCATTGACATAGGCGGCACTCTTGCCGTCCAGCCGCAGGGTGGGCTTCAGCTTCTTCAGAATGGCCTTCTTAGCGCCCTTCACGCTCATGGTCTCCAGGCCGTCCATGTTCAGGCGGTCGCCCACGCGGACCACCCGCAGCATCTCCCGGAACTCCGTGGCGGCATCGGCGCGGCGGTCATTGCGGTCGGCCTTGGGCTCCTCGCCCTCCCCGTCCTTCTGGCAGCCATCGCCATCGGCGTTCTCCTCCTCGCCGTCGGCGTTCTCATCCTCATCCTCGTTCTCCGCGCTGTCAGCAGCGGTGCCGGCAGCCTTCAGAACGTCGATGACACCCAGCAGCGTGTCGATGTCCTCGTCCTGCTGAGCGATGACGCCCATGGCGCCGTTCAGGTCCTGCGGATCACCCTCAGAGTCGCGGCGGTCGCGGCGGTCCTTCACGGTCTGCACCATGTCCTGCTCGCCCTCATCCTGGGCGGCGGACCCCTCAGCGGGGAGCTCATCGGAAGCAGCAGCAGGTGCGGGCTCTTCTCCGGCGCCAGAGTCGCCCACGCCCATACGCTCGGCGCGGCGCTGCTTGAACGCCTCGACAGCAGCGGCCAGCTCCTCCGGGGTGGGGGCCTCGCCGTCCTGTCTCTGGGTCTTCTCGTTCTTTGCCATGTTCAGTCGTTCTCCTTTCAGACAATTCTGGCTCTGGCTGTCAACATTCAGCCGAGCCTGTTCACCAGCCCGCGCCTTATCAACGAGGGCAAGATGATTGATTTCGATGTCCCGCTGGATAGCGTCATAGGGCTGACCCTCCCACACGCCGGGAGTCTCCTCCAGGCGGAGGTTGTATCCGCAGGACAGCTCACGCAGGCCCGTGTTCTTCACGGCGTCGGTATCGTGGATGATGACCTCGCATCGGACATCCTCGCCGTCCTGGTAGCCTTCCGACAGGATGGTCCCGATGTGCTCTTCCTGCACGTTGTCCTTATCCACATAACCGGCTTCATGCGTGACGATGATGGGCTTCCCCTTATAGGACGCGAGGCTCTTAGGGGAAAAGACCTCCTCCGGCAGCCGGAGCTCCCGACGTTCTGAGCCGTCCGGGTTGTGGTATACGAAGATGCCCACCGATGTCACGATGGGATGGTCTACCAGGTAGCCCTCTTCTGTGAAGTAGGTCTGGTCCAGCGGGATGCTGTCAAGCCGCTGGACTTGCTTGGTCTTGGGATTGCTCATATTCCGCTCACTTCCTTTCTGCCGGCCCAGGCCGGCGCTAAGTCACCAGCTTCATATCAACCACCACCTTCCCGGCCATCGGCAGGTCCACGGTGCGCCGGTTGAAGACCGGGAGAGCCACGCAGCGGCACTCATAGTCCTCTCCGGGGTGGCACCGCCGCCCGGTCTTCTGGTCTACTACGGGCGGGTCATCCCACCGAAACCGCTTCCCGTTCAGCCGCTTGTGGCCGGGGCGTACTCTGCTGTCTCCAGAATCGGACCAGATGTACTCCTCTACTCCGGCGTCTTCCTGCTGCTTCTGCGTGATTTGGCCGTTCAGCTTGGCTATCTGGTCCCGCGCCAGGAGCTGGGCGTGGCGCCGGTCCGTGCTGTATGCCTTCTGGATTTTCTTCACAATGGAGGTCGTGGTCTCGCCGTTCATGTACCCCTCCATCACGATGTCCCGCATTTTACCCAGGCTTTCCTGCGGGATGGTTTTGATGAGGCCGACGTTATCCTCCACCCACTTCCTCATAAGCTCCCGGTACAGCTCTCCGGTGTAGTAGTCGTCCAGCAGGTCGATTCCCAGCGTGTCCTTCACCGCCTTCTTCCACTCTTTGATGCTGAGCTTCCGAGTCAGCTTAGCCATGGCCTCGATCTTGTCATAGAGGCCGAAGCCGGAGGTGGAACGCTCCAGCTCCCCGGCCATCTTGTCGAAGACGGCTTTGACCTTAATCATGAGGTCTGAGGTGTCATCGTGGCGGGTCCCCTCTCGCTCCAGGCGGGCCGCGTCGCGGATTTCCGGCAGGTACTTCTTCAGCAGCTCATTCAGCAGGCGGATGTAGGCGTTGGTCACGCGCTGGAACTCCCGCTCAGCTTGCTGAGGATAAAGGGCTGAATACTTACACAGCAGCCGCTCATGGCTTCCAAACTTCTTTGCCAGGGCGTCCTGGACCATCTGCTTGTGGACCACATCGTTCACGACGAACACCTCCCTTCATGCAAAAAACCGGCGGATTGCTCCGTCGGTTTTGGATTGAACTGTATTCGGTCTTATTTGAGGCTGGAGAGTATCTGGACGGTTCCTTGTGCCGCAGGGTGGGTAAAGTGTTGTCACCGTACAGACGGGGCTTGTAGTGGCTTAGACGGGCTTGTGGCTCACAGAGCGGAAAGAAGGCCGACAATGGACCGAGCGAATGGCAGGAACAGGCGTCCGGGCTTGTTCTTCATCAGGTCCATGGCCTTCTCCGGGCTGAGGAATCCTGGCTTTGTCATCTCCGTACCGTCGCAGGCGATGGTTCCGTCATACTCCGTACAGAGATAGACCACGGAATCGCAATATTCCTCCGGCATACCGGTGAGCGTTGTTATCGGTATCAGCTCCTTCGGAGTGATGCCGAACTCCTCGCGGGTCTCGCGGATCGCCGCCTCCTCAGAGGTCTCTCCGCTGTCGATGTGACCGCCTGGGCCGCAGATGGTCCCTTCCTTCACTCGCGTCCCGCACAGTATCTTGCCGCCGACAACGACCAGGACGCCGACGCCCTGGGCTGTGTCTTCGTCCTGACGGTCTACCTTGGCCGGTGTGGGCTGGGGCGGGAGCTGACCAGCCCCGCTCTGCTCTCCCCCTCCGGGGTCCTGCTCCTGCTCCTCGTTCTTCTGGGCGGCCTCGATGTCCTCCATGACCGACGGGTCGTCACCGTACAGGGCCCGCAGCAGGTCCTCGCTCTCATCCTCGGTTACGATGTCCTCCACATCGAAGTCCTCATCAGAGGCCAGACTGTGGCGGACCTCCTGCGGGTCGATGGCCTGCATATCCACATAAATCTGAGCGGTCTGAGCCTTGACCTGGGCGGTCTGGGCTCTTGTCTGGTCCACGGCCGCCTGCTCTGTCTCGCTCAGGCTCCACAGCGGGTTAAACTTCAGCTTGTAGGCCGGCTCCTCGGCGATGTCGCCGGAGGCAACGCCGGCGCGGAAGGTCACGTCCAGCAGGTTGCGCAGGTTCGGCTTCAGCATCAGCTTCTGGATTCGCTCCACGAAGTTGTACCAGTTTTCCAGGTCGCTCTCCCCGGTGGAGTTCATCCCGGCGGGGGACCGGCCAAACAACAGGGTCTGCGGGATGTTCGTCAGGGACGACAGCATATTGCAGGAAGCGTCGATGACATCCCGCACCCCGCTGAACTGCGCCACCTTGAAGTCGTAGTTCTCCCCTTCGGCGTCGATGGCGATGCTGTTCAGCAGGCCGCGGGCCATGTCGATCACCTGCAACCGCTTCAGGACCTGGTTCTCGCCGTCGTCTGTCGCCAGGAGCTGGGCCAGGTTCTTCATCGAGTAGATGGCCTGAACGCTGCGCTCCAGCAGCTTCACACTGTCTCCATGGGCCGTCAGGGTCTCCCGCAGGGCCCTCTGGATTCGGATGTACTCAGGCATCCCCCATAGCTGATAGGTCGTGTTCGTGGTCAGCTCAGGCAGGACACCGTTGCGGAACAGCAGGCACCGGCTCTCATGCACCGTGAATGAGCCGTAGATGCTGGACACATAGTAGAACTCAGGGCGTCCGAACTTAGACACCCTGTTCCCTACTCCCCTGCCGCCATAGTCCTGCATATACAGGCTGGTGTAGTCAGGCTGGACCACCGCCCGCTCATAGACCCTCAGTTCGTCGATGCTGCGGATATGCTTCCAGTCCACCGGCTCCTCCAGGCCCCGGCCATCGTCAATCAGCATGACGATGATGGAGCCACCGTAGAGCCGAGCCCACTTGATGGCGGTTGCTGCCTTCTCCTCCCACTCCAGGGCGTCAAGGGCGTCCTCCACGAAGGAATCCAGCTCATCGTTCTTCAGCCCCAGGTCGAAGCCGTGCTTCATGGCCTCCTCAGCCGGGGTGTCGATGATTTTCGCAAACAGGCCGTTCCCCTCATAGAGACCGGTGAGCTGCATATCGGGGATGATGGGCTCCCGCTCATAGCGGTACGCCTCTGAGCTGTCCTGCTGGGTCCCGTACTTGTTCAGCAGGTTGACGTAGCCGTCCTCGCGCTGCGGGCGGACCGCTTTCCCTTCTTTCCGCAGAAGGATTTGGCGGCCGCGTTCATTCAACCGCCGGCGCTCCAATTCGCTTTGGGGTGTACGCATAATCTTTCACTCCTCCCGTCAGGAAATAAGGGATGTAATGTCGAACGCGGTGCTCTCGTTGTAATAGGCGTTTGCCTGGGAGTAACAGTCTACTTGGTCATCGTGGGCACCACTGGGGAACGAAGCCATCTCTTCTACAAAGTCGCCCACCCATGGGGCCTCGCTCGCGGCCGGGATGTAGATATTCCCAGCCTCAGCCACGGCCGTCGTCGCATGGGCGCGGACCACTTTGCCGCCGAATGGCTCCACAGGGACGATGCCGGGAATTTCTTTCCGCAGCACGTCGATGACCGCGGTGCCGTTGGCTCTGTCCTCTACCAGCTTCCGCACGGTCTGGGGCCACTTTGCAGACAGGTCCCTCATGGCGTTCAGCGTCTCCGTAAAGGTCATGCGGCCGCGCACCTGGTCGATGAGGTAGCGATCTGCGCCTTTCCGGGCCCACACCTGACCTACCACATAGTCGGAGCTGTCCTTGTCTTTGAAGGTGCAGTCCCACGATTGCAGGTAGTCGTAGAGGCCAGAGGGCAGCACAGTCCACCGCTTCCACCACTCCCGCTTGAACATACCGCCAGAGCTGGGCGTGGGCGTCTGCATATACAGCGCGGACCAGGCGTAGGTCCCCACGGTCTCCTTCTGCTGGGCGGCCCACAGCTCATCGTAGCCGCCGGCGGGCCATAGGGCATCTCCTACCTTCCGGCCGAGCGGATCACCCGCCGGGTCTTCGCAGATGGCAGGCAGAGAGATGATTTTCCAGTCCTCCACCTTCCCGTACTCAGGGTTCAGGAGGCGGGCGGCCAGGTCGTCTTCATGCCACCGGGTCAGGATGATGATGACCGCGCCGCCGGCGTGAAGACGGGTGCTGACCGTGGACTGGTACTCACTCCACAGCATCTCACGGTAGGTCTGGGACTCAGCCTCAGCCCGGTTCTTGATGGGGTCGTCTACAATCAGCAGGTCGGCACCGTAGCCCGTGATAGAGCCGCCGATGCCGACCGAAATCATGCCCCCTATGCCGTTTTCAAGGTTCCAGTTGGTCTTGGTGCGCTGCACAGGTGATACGGTATATCCGAACAGGGTCGGGCCGTATTCCTCAACCTTATCCCTGTTACGCTTTCCGAACTGCTGGGCAAGTTCACCGCTGTAACTGACTTCGATGACTCGTTTCTCCGGGAACTTTGCGAGGTAGTATGAGGGGAAGGTTTCGGTCACGGTCATCGACTTGCCATGACGGGGAGGCATGAAAATCATCAGCCTCTTGGTCTTCCCCGCCATGATATTCTCCAGCTCTCGACACACCAGGTCGAGGTGTCTGGCTCGTTTCCACCTGCCTGCATGAACAAGCTGGACATAATCTGCGTAGTGCCGTCTCGCCAGCTCGTACCGCGCTTCGGTGGCGATGGACTTCTTCAGAGCTGACGATATGGAGCGGTTACTCCTCGCCATCCTGCTCCCCGTCCATCCGGGCCAGGGCGCGGAGCTCCTCCTCAGTCAGCTTCTCCATCGGCGAGGTCTTCACGGCACCGCCGAGGGTGATTTCCTGCCGCTGGGAAAACTCCCCCTTACTCCGGTTATTGAGCCAGTACATGATAGCCATGGTATCCGGGGCGATGTGCTTAGTCGTCACCTCAGTCTTCTCCACTACCTGCCGGCCAGTCGCCTTGTCCGTGGAGATGACCTGTTTCACGTCCTTGGCGTCATAGCCGATAGCTCGTTCGTAGAGGCTACGCTTGACCTTTGCATCGGCCACGGACTTCCCGTGGTCGATGGCTTCCTTCAGCTCAGGATACTGCTTCTTCCACCGATGGAAGGTGCGGACTGAGATTCCGAAGGCTTCTGCTATCTCCTCATCGGTTGCGCCCTTCAGTGACAGCGACCACGCCCAGTCTTTGTGATACTGCTCGTTGTACGCGCTGGGCTGAGGCATATCAATCCCCTCCTAAGTAGTCGGCGCAGAGATATTCCAGGCCCTCCCACAGATTCTTGTTGGTGATGTCGCCGTGTCCTACCATGCGGTCGAGGGCCTTCTTGATGACCTTCGCGCTTCCCACGGGGATTTTGCTGCGGCCGATCACCGTGGACAGCGGGACCCACATGGTATTGTCGCTCTTCGGGTCAGTACCCACCCATCCCTCAGCGAGCTGGCCCAGGTTCTCCTCGAACACCCGGAAGATGAGCTGCATAGCGGAGGACACGTTTTTCACGTTGTAGGCCGAGGATGCAGTCTCCTGAGCGTCCAGCCATTTCTCATACTCGCTGTCAGTTGCCAGCCAGACGGCGCTGCCGGTCTTCACCGCGTCCCTGGCTCTGTCGATGACGCGCTGGGCCTCCTTCAGCTCATCCGGCAAATACACGATGCTCAGGACCTGGAACTCCAGGTTGGCCTCGCTCATGGCCTGAGAGCTGGCCTTGTCCAGCAGCCCCAGCGTCTTATCGTCCAGGCCGGAATACTCCTTCAGGTCGATGTCCAGAATCTTGTCATACAGCTTCTTCAGAACATCCGGGTCGTCCTGACCCACAATCGCGTTGTGGGAGAGCTGGATGGCTATGCGCTGCTCCTCGGACATCTCATCGTCTGTGATGATGCAGGGGATTTTCTCCAGGCCGGCGGATACAGCAGCCTGGACCCGGTGGTTGCCGGACAGAACCTCGTACTTACCGTCTGCGGGGTCCAGGGCGGCGAACGGGGCTGAGGTGAGCTGCCCGTCCTGCTTAATGTTCGCCACCAGCCGCTGGAACTCCTCATGCCGCATGAAGCGGGCGTTCATCTTCAGCAGCTTCAGCTCGCGGGGGTCGATCTCAATGATGCGTGTGTTAATCATGTCAGCTCCTCCTTCTACCGCTTCTGCGAGTGCTTCTTCTTCCAGAGGGCCAGCCCCTCCTTCAGCGTCCACTGACCCATGGGGGCGCCGTAGTTGATTTCATACGGCTGCATATAGTACGCGTTGGCCGGGTCGATGTCCTTTGCCCAGTCAGCTTTCTGGAGGGAATCGTTGTGCTTCCGGTTCAGCACCTTGAACAGCCCTCGGTACTTCATGCTCTCCGGGTTCTTGCTGAAGGCCGTCGTGACCAGAGAAGCCGCCCGCCGCTTCGTGATTCGCTCCGCGATCCTCTTGCTCTCCTTCGACAGCGCAGCATACAGCACCAGCTTCGCCAGGTGCTTGTAGTCCGTTGGCTCGACCGGGAAGTCGGACAGCAGGTAGACCGTCGGCGTCTCAATGTGTTTATCCCACTGAGCCACGGTCGGTCCGGCGGAGAAGGCGTACACACCGATGAGGTAGCCGTCCACCACCACGCCGATAGCAAGGGTGGCTGAGCCGGGGCGGATGTTGATATTCATGTACTGGCTCCGCAGCGTCTGGAAGGCGTCGTTCGACAGCTCGAAGAGCCGGATGTCATCGCCCATCTCCATTCCCTGCCCGAACTTCTTGATGTTGGCCTGGGTCGTGGACTGGAGCGGCGTGACGATCTGCGGCCTGCCTGAGCTCGCGTACAGGTAGATGGGGATTCCTCTGTTGGTGGTCTTCGTCATGCCCTTCAGGTGCTCCCCGAACTCATCAGCGGGAAGGCGCATATCCGTACCGAAGCACCACTCCTTCTTCGTCATAATCTGCCGGAAGTAGTCTACCAGGGACTGCTCATCGAAGAAGCCATACTCAGGGGGCGTGAACTTGAACATCTTCTCCAGCTTGGCGAAGTCCTTCACAAAAGCCTTGCCCGCCTTCTTGAACGGAGGGAATGAGATAAAGCCGGCATCGGCCGGGGCCTGCTTCACGAACTCGGCCGCGTCACCGTTGAAGTAGCTGGAGATGGTCAGGGTGTTCGCGCTTACCTTCGCCACCGTCTTTTCGTGCATGGTGGGGAACTGCCTGACACTCTCCTCCAGCATCATCTTGTAGTACGGGTGGTCTCCCTTGTCCGTGTAGGCGACGATTCTGGAGCACAGCAGCATGGTGGCAAGCCGGTCCACATCCGTCTTCATGTACTCAGGAAGCCAGGGGAACATCGCTTCCCCCTCCTCCGACAGCTCCAGGGGAACGTGCTCCCGCATGAAGTGAGCTCCCAGGCAAAGCGAGTACATCGTCACATCGTTACTGTGCAGGCGGAACCTCTCCAGCGGCCCTATGAACTTCTCCAAGGTGAAGTTTCCAGAACAGCCGACGTAGATGTCGGACACGTCCCACGCCTTCACGATCTTGTTCATAATGGCCTGAGCTTCCGCCGGTACTGAGCCGTAGAACATACGCTACCCTCCTCGAAGTTATAGCAAAAGAGCGGCTGCTCATCGCAACCGCTCTCTCGCCTGTTGATATGGAGCGAAGTGCAGGGTTCGGACCTGCGCCTCCGGGCGGGTGGCCCGGCGTCCTCCGTTAGACTAACTTCGCATGAGGGCCTTTGTAGGGCCCTGTATCCGCTTAGAACAGCGCGAGCTGCTCCATTTGGAATGTGGTAGGGGGTGTCTGCGAACACCGCTTAGACGAGCCCTGACGGGCTTTTGTGGGGTCCGGGGTCGGGTCGAAGAGTTCCTGGATTTCCTCTCCGGTCTGCTTCATCCACCAGTCGGCGAACGTGCGCCGGTGGCACCAGAAGTCTGGCTTGCGGATGTCTTCGTAGCAGAGGAGCACGACATCTTTGCCGAGACTCTCGAACCGCTGGAGCTGGGACCGGATTCTCTGGACGCCCTTCTGGTTCAGCCGGTCGAAGTACGCCTTCTCGAAGTCCTCGTACTGCTCGAACTTGTTCAGGAGGCCGAACGGCATGAGGTCTTTCATCTCGGCGTCGATGTTGTAGCCGATGGGCCACTTAGGGCTCCCCAGCGAAATGCGGACCGTCGTATACCTGCCGCTCTTCAGCTCAGGGTTACTATATCTGCTGGTATATACCATCTTACTCACTCCTTCGTCACCGCTGCGGTAATGGGTGGTTCATACTTTCATTCTACCCATTGTGACGGCCTTGTCAAGTCAAAAACGCTTGATTTGCAAGGTTTTCGCGGCTGCTCAGGAGAGAGGCGGCGGGGGCGTCAAACCCTCTTTTTAGGGGTGACACATCCAGCCTGTGCTCCTACAACTTACCACAGCGGTTATTGTATTGTCAATGAAGACTTTTTGAAACGTCTGTCGGCTTCAGCCCGTCAATGCCAAAAATCCTTGGTGTCAGGGCCGAAATTGCATCGTTCATGTCATTGTAGACGGTGCGAACATCGACGTGCTCATCTGCTGCGATGTCCTGAGCTGTCCAGGTATCCTCGTCAATGAAGAGGCGGCAGATGGTACGATACCGGCGCTCATCCTCTGTTCGCCCGGTCCTGAGACAGTGTTTCTTGTAGCTATCCAGCGCAGCTCTGATATGTTCCATGATGATTTTGGTCCTTCCGGCGCTCTTCTTGATGCTCTCCACACGGAGCTCATCCATGGAGGGCTGGTCAAACATGGTGCTGAGTATCTCGTAGGCGTCGTCGCTACACTGGGCGGCTTCATAGACGGAGCTGTCTTCCATATCTGCGAAGGCTCTGAAATTCTTCAGCAGGAGCTTGGTATTTGCGAAGCGCCGGTCGTATCTGGCCTTCCTGTCCTCAGCTTCCTTCTGCTTCTGAATTTCCAGGGTCATCTCAACGATTCTCTGGATGTGCTCGTCACTGAGCCGTCCCTGTTTTCCTCCTGCCATGATTTCCTCCTTACTGGCCCCCGCCCCCTCCCCCTCCGGGGGAAGGGAGCGGATGGCCGGGTTACTTCTTCTCTTCCCTGGCCTCGGCGGAACTGGAGGCGGCCGCTTGCAGCAAGGCCATCATCTCATCCAGGCGGACGGAGACCATCAGGGGCTTCCCGCTTCTCAGGGAGATGGACACCACTCCGCTCTCATAGCTCGCGGTCATCCTGCACTTGGCGATGCCGCTGCCGGCGATGCCCTTTATCTTCCCTTTCTTCCGGCTGAAGGCCGTGACGTTGGCGTTGGCGAAGAGCTCCACGCAGTCGGTCAGCCCAGACTCAGCCTTCGGGATGTTGCGGATCACTCCGCTCTCAGGTTCTTTGCTCATTCTCGGACCTCCTCATGTTCTTGGGAAGGGGGCGAGGCTCGAACCGCCACTTCCGGGCGTCCTCCCCGATTTTCTGGAACAGGCGGGCCACGGCCAGCATAGGGGTATCCTCGCAGATGCCGAACTGCCAGCACTTCCGCTGAGCGTTCCAGATGCCGTACTTCTCGCCGGGGACTCCCTGCTGATATACGTCTTTCTTCACGGTCTGTACCTCCTCTTACTCCGGCGATGCCATTCGTCGATAACTCCGACGGCCGCCTCCGGCTCCGGGAGCGGGCGGCCTTTGTTGCGCTCGTCCCAGGTGGCAGAGCACTTTGGGCAGTAGAGGGCTGAGCCGTAGCTCCGCCAGCCTTCGGTGTAGACCAAGTTCAGAACGTTCGCTGCGTTGTACCGGAATGACCGGGAAGCTCCGCAGCAGCTACATGATATGTCCATCTCTCCGCCCCTCCTCACGGCTCCCACCACCACAGGCCCTGTTTCCCCTTGGCGGGGACCGGAGTGATGAGCTTCATGTCAGAGAACTCCCAGGCATACCGACCAGGGGTCCAGTCTCCGAGTGCCAGCTCGACGTTATCTACCGCATAGGCTCTCTGGATGGCGGTGATTTTGTGGCACCCGACCAGGTTGGCGGTGGCTATCACGCTTCCCGTCGGAAGCTCTTCCAGGATGTGTACGATCTCCTCGGTGGTGTAGCACTCATGCAGACCTTTGGCGACTGCATCGAAGAACATTGTCCGGTCCCTCTCTTCCGGGAAGCACCTCTTCAGGACCTGCGGCACCTTGACGGCGGCCGCATGGATGGCGATTGGGCCGCGGTAGGCCGTCTCCCAGGACCGAGTTTCGTGGAGCTTTACCCGATGGGCCAGCAGAGACGCCCAGGGCTGCCAGATGGTGATTGCCTTCACTTGGCCCCTCCCTCCTCCATCTTCCTGAGCCCAGCCATGGCCTTGTCCGTCATGGCCGCCACCTGGATGAGCTCACAGGCTCCCAGGATGGCCGCTCGCCTGAGACCGACGAGACACTGTTCCTGGCGCGGAAGGTCATCCGCTTTCACGGCACACCAGAGGTCCGTGATGTTCTGGCACACCACGCCGACCTGCTCCCTGGCCTCATCCACTTCTTCTTTGGTGAGGGCATAGCCTTCGTGCGGGGTGTTGGCCGCGCCACCGTGCTCGGCTGCGGCCCGCTGGTATTCCTCGCCCACCAGGGCGGAGACAGCTTTCACGAGCTCTTCCATTGAAAAATTCCTCCAATCTGATTTTGTATCACCCGAATGGAGCCGCTGGGACATCTCCGGGTGAAGGATTGATTGATTCCTTTGCTGTTATCGGCTGGAGAGCGGTGCTTTTGGCGTCTATTCTCCAGATTCTCCCGACTTTTTCCCTTCCGTCTCTGTTACAGATACCCGGAACATACCTTCTCGGCTGATCCAGTTCGGACACGCGAAGGTGCTGAACGGATAGGTCTTCTTGCAGGGCCTTCCACAGTTCATACAGTCTGCTCCGAACTTCACGACAGGCTCCGGCCGGCGCAGCCACCAGGTTCCGCTCGGAGTGACCGGTTCGATTCCGGGCGCTCTGTCGAGGAACACCACTGTATCCGGGTTGGCCTCCACGACACGGCCATCATCCAGCTCGATGATGGCGACGGTGTAGTTTCCGATGCCAGCGTCTCCGCAGTCCTCGTACTGCTGAGCCCACCGGTGAAACAGGCCCTCCACAGGAACTTGTTCTCCGTTCTGCCAAATCGTAGCCTTGCATTTTCTCATGGTGTACCTCACTTTGCTCAATTAACATGGCCCCCCGGCTGCACCGTGGAAGGCACCGGACGGCAAGGTCCACTCCGTTAGCTCTACATCGTCCACCGAAAAATCTCCGTTCAGTAATTGGTGTAGCGCCTGCGGATCATCGTGACAGACACAGCTTTTGGCGTCTCCAACATACTCTGACAGTGTTTTCTTATTGTCCAGGGTGAAGCCCAGGATACGCTCATCTTCCTCCACCTCTGCAAACCGCTCCGGGAACAGTTCCCGGATTCCTGCCCAGTGACTTGGAAGGCTGAAAATACACATCATGCAGGAGCAGCGGTTCCAGCCGGCGGCGTAGCAGGGATGAGGTGCAATATGCCACCGCTTGATAATCTCCCAGACTTGGGACTCATCCCAGTCGATTACGCTACGCCATTGGTGGACCAATCGGTGAGCTTTGGCTGTGGCGTTAGTCCGGTGGACCTCCATCTCGTTGTACTTGGCCCGCCCTGCACTTTCCTGGCGCCGTTCTCCAGAGATAACAAGGATTTTTACATCTTTTTTCAGGCTCTCAATGTCAGAGTACAGCTTGCTCTCCACCTGGGCTTTAAGGGAGCCGGAGCACCAACGGCCTTGATGACACCCAGATTTCGCCGGTAGCTTCATACGCTGCCCATCTTCTTTCAGTTCATCCAGACTGCGAATCACGGTGTCTGCTACCATGATTTTGAGGATGGAGCTGCACCACCTGGTTGCCAGGTTACCGCTCTTGGCTGGGAACTTCATGCGGAGGCCCATACTCTCTAGCTCTTTGCGCTCCAGGTCATCCAGAATCTTTTCCCGGAGCTGAGCAGAGCGTATTTGTTTTTTCGACTGTGGACATTCCTGTATATCTCCGGTAATCGGGTCTACATACTGGATAGGCCAGCTCGCCCCTATTCGGTAAACTTCTCCCCAAAATCCATTGACACGCCAAGACACCCGCAGAGTGATTCCCAGGTACTCCGACACAGCCCGGACATAATTCTGGGTTACAGGCCAATCCATTTTCCTGGTAGGATGACCACCATCAATGTCGTGGTGCCACAGCTCGATTTTTTCGCGTGGGACTCCGCGTTCCAGAAGGTCCAACGTGCAGGCCAAACTGTCTTTTCCGCCAGAGAACAGAACGATGATTTTGTCATATTCCTCAAATGGGAGCAGCTTTTCCAGGTATATCTCGGCCATGTGCGGAGTATCTCTGCGGCCAGGAAAAGCCGGTGTCTGCCTCTGACCGCTCCCGTATGTAATCACTTAGCCCTCACTCCCATCCCACGGACACGCTCTCCGCCACAGCGATTCATCGACGATGGGGATGAGGCTATCCTTCATAAACACCGGCTTCCCAGCAGCATCGCAGTAGTCCACGATCTCCTTTACCCATGCCTTCTCCGGGACCACCTTCCCCTTCCGGTTCCCCGTCTCCGCCCCGACGATAAACCAGTCGATGAGGTCTAGGGCTCCGGTGGATGGGGTTCCGAACGGCCCCAGCAGGGGCTCGATGCTGACAAACGTGTTGAACCGGTCCGAGTACATCATCTGGTCCGTCTCCGGGTTTGTAGCGGTAGAGCCGTACCAGAAATTCTCCAGGCACGGAAGGGCTCCGGCCGCGTCCAGCTCCAGATACCGCTCAGGGTACTTCGTCAGGAACAGGTAGCGATGCTGAGGTGACAGCAGGCAGGCTTTGAACACCTCGGCAATCCACTCGGTAGGCACCCACGGCCCGAACAGGTCCGCCATGGAGCAAACGAAGATGTTCTGGCCCTTGCGCTGGTACGGCTCATCCAGCCGGTACAGGTGGAGCGTCGGCTCGAAGCCGAAGGGAAACGGGGCGTTCTCGACCTTGCCGTTCCTGCGCTCAATCGGCAGGGGCTTGTTCAGCACCGGAGGGTCTTTCTTGGTGATGTTCTCCACGGTCTTCGCCCCGTTGCAGGTCCAGCCTCCGAACCGGCGGGCAATCCCGCGGGCATAGCAGTATTCACACCCCCGGCGGCAGCCAGTGACAGGGTTCCACGTCACATCGCACCACTCAATGTCTGTCTTTTGCATGGTGGTCACATCCTTTCCACGGCAAGGCTCAGGAGGAACAAGGCCCCGGCCAGACCGAATAGCTTCATCATGGTACGCTGATCCTCGCGGTTCCCGCCGACCGAACCAATGGCGGAGACCGCCAGGACTACCAGCAGCAGGATTCTAAATGCTAACATACTCATCTCTCCTCAGAACGGCAGACCATCGCCGCCGTCCTCAATCTCTTGGAATCCGTCAGCCTGGGGCGCAGCCGGAGCAACAGGTCCAGCGTCATCGGACTTCTTGCTGTCACCGAAAAACACCTGGTCGCACCTCACCTCAACGGCCTTCCGGTTCTGGCCGTCCTTCTCGTAGGTTCTGGAGGTGATGATGCCGGAAACCTCGATGCGCTGGCCCTTGCGGAAATACCGGCTGACAAACTCAGCTTTCTTCTCCCAGGCCACGCAGTCGATAAAGTCCGTTTTATCTTTCACCCCAGGCCGGTCCACTGCGATGGTGAACGACGCCACGGCCTTCCCGCTCTGTGAGCGTCGGAGCTCCGGGTCTCTTACCAGGCGCCCGCTGATTGCTGTGATATTCATGGGGTAACTCCTCTCATCGTCGTAATAGTCCAGCTCCAGGTAGTTCTTTCCAAACTCTGCGAGGAAGTCTGAGACGCTGGCCCTATGCTGCACCATGTACCGGATTTGGCAGAACTGCTTCAGGGCATCCGCCGTCTCCCGGCATTGATGGGCAGAGGCCCGACCATTTCGGTGGCAGCTATCCCCGCACAGCCCGACCTTCAAGCCATGCTTCTCCGACTTCTTGCGGAGAGCCCCCGGAAAAACATGATGTTCTTCCAGGGGCCCCACTTTCCCGCACAGGAAGCAGGTTCCGTAGTACACGGGTCACTCCCCCTCTTCGGGGTCGTTGTACTGGTAGCCGTCGCCCTCGCCTTCATCGTGAGACTCACCATCGGCCGAAGGCTCATCTTCCGCCGGGGCGTCGATGTCGAACAGGACCTCGTTGCAATCCTCACACTCGATAGAGATGCTGGTAATCTCATCCTTGCCGTAGCCGACGCAGATGACAGCGTGACCCACATGGGGATTCAGCTTCTCCGGGGAGCAGTAGAATCGGTCCGTGGGCTGACACGCAGAAGACAGGACCACCTTGTTGTCCAGGGTCCTGACGGTGTACTGCCCCATGGCCTCCAGCACTTTCATCTCTGCGCCGATGAACTGCTTCATGTACTCAAAAAGCACCTTCGGGTCCGCGTGATAGACGTCAGAACCGTCCTTCGGCTCATCCCCGTCTCTCTTATCCCCTTCGGCCTGATGGTCCTCGATGACCTCGTAATCGGCGTCGATGACCTCGCCAGGAAGGGCAGGGCGCTGAGGCGCCGGGAGCGCGTTCTCCGGCGGATCACCGCCGGTTTCCCGTCCCCCGCCCTCTTCCGGCTCATCGAACATGGACACCTGGCCGTTGTCAATGGGGCGGATAACGTAGCAGCATCTCTCGCGGTCCCATACCAACTCATAGTTACCGGACAGCGTTCCGGTCTTCTTCTCCTTCTTCTGGATGACGGCGCTGACGGTGTGGTCAAACTTGGGCTTCGTGATAGCCCTGGTCTGCTGACCGCCGGCCACGCTGAAGTCCGGGGCGGAGTCCGGGGTCAGGGTAATTTTCACCTTGACGTTGACCTCGGCCACGTCCTGCTCCGTCTCCTCCATTCCGCTCAGGGTACTGCGCATGATTTGGTCGAAGTCGGAGCACAGGGCGTTGAACGTATCGCTCTTCAGCGACAGCGGCAAATCATTGGCTTTGCACATAGCTTTTCCTCCTAATTCGTTCTGATTTCTTCGATGGTAACCAACACTCGCGGGATTTCGGCGTAGAACTTCCTGACCATGCAATCCACGACCTGAGTGTCGTCGCGGTAGGCCACGCCATTCAGGGAATCGCAGATCACTTTACACACGTTGTCTGCATCCGGCTTCTTCGTGGGCCGGATTTTCTTGTCCAGCATGGCCTGCCGCTTCTTCTTGCTGATAGACTTTGGGATAGCGTAGTAGGCGAAGACCCTGACATCGAGCATGGCGTCATCCGGGAATCGCACACCAGACTGGCGGCGGTACTCGGTTTGTACCAGGTTCTCATAGATAACCGTCTTGTCCGGCGTCCTTGCCTTCGGGTGACCGCAGACCTTGGAGAACTGCGGTCTGCCCTTCCCCTGCGGTTCACCGTAGATGCAGACCTCAACCCTCATCCTTCCTCACCGTCCGCCTTCCGTTATCCGGGTTTCTCTCGTACTCCAGGAAGTAGTCGTAGCTCTTGCTGCCTTCCCGCTTCTCAGAACCCTGTCTGACCGTGTACTTGTTCTTCACCAGGATGGCGGCCACAGTCAGACGGTCCGCCTCCAGGCCGATGTATAATCTATCCATCGTCGCCCTCCAAAAACGATCTCATGTCATTGAACCGGCGGGCAGCCTCGCTTTTACGCCAGGACTGGCCCTTGAACTGCATCGGGTAGCACATCTCAAAAATCCGGTCGTAGATGCGGGTATACCGGATGTCCAGGGTCTCCTTCATCTCTTCCATGCTCAGGTTGGTGGTCAGGATGATGGGACGCTTGGCCCGGTATCGGCTGTCCACGACGTTGTAGACCTTCTCCAGAGCGAAGTCTGTGTCCCGTTCCGCGCCCAGGTCGTCGATGACCAACAGCTTCGCCTTGTTCAGCCTGGATATGAGAGCCTCATCATCATCTCTGAGGCCCTTCATGGAATCCAGCAGCTTAACAAACGATGTCATCACCACTGGCACTCGCTGCTCCAACAGGTAATTGGAGATGCAGGCCGCCGCAAAGGTCTTTCCGGTCCCTACCCCTCCATAGAACAGCAGCCCCTGGTTCTTCTCCATCATTTCGTCGAAGTGCTCAGCAAATCGTTTACACAGCTTCAAATTCCAGGCGTTGTCCTTCGTGGTCCTGAAGGTTGCAAAGGTGGCGCTTCGTAGCCGCTCATCCATCAGGCTCTGCTTTCTCAGAGAGCGGATCGCGTCCATCTCTTTTCGCTGCTGTTCTTGCAGTTCCTCCTTCCGCTGCTTCTCAGCCCTACACCGGCACGACACCGGAACTTTCCGGCGTACCTTGGCGTTAGGGTCAAACGGCTTCTTGTCTAGGTCCGGCATATCAATCTCGACCTGACGCCGGGTGTGACACTGGCCGCAGCAAAGAAAGCCCTCCTCGTCTATGTAGTCTCCGTCCTCCGGCGGGTTGGCCGCCTCAGCGTTTCGGATGATATGCCCCAGGATGTCGGACATACCCCCTGCCATGTCATTCACTCGTTTCACCCCACTCTGCATACGGATTTTCGCTACCAGGTGGCGACCCGGCCGACTCTCCCCGGCTCTTTTTCATAAGGCCGGGGTTATCTTCGTTGACCTGTCGCACCACCCAGCTCAGGATGGCCCGGTAGTCGTCTTTGTAGGTCTTTCCCTTCGACCCTTTGTAAAGGTCCAATTTCGTGATGCAGGCCATGGTGAACGCCTCTCCGTACAGCTCAACGAGCCTGGTATAATTGGCCTCGGTCATTTTCACGAACTCGGCATAGGATTTTTTCTCCGGCCCATCCTTCTTTTTGCCGGCCTTCTTCGGCTCTTTTGGCTCCTCCGACTGATCTACGGTGGGGGACTCCCTTGGCTGTACTACTGTTTCCGCATAGTCCCTTCGCTTGCGCTCAGCATCGCGTTTACGGTTTTTCTGGAGCTTATACCACTGTTCCTGCCACTGGTCCCAGTCGTGGATGTAGAAGCCGTCGGCCGCCATGTCTATCCATCCAACATCAGCCAGGGCCTGGACCACCTTCCCCATGTCGAGGGTCGAGCCTTCACCGCAGCCATACAAATACCGGCTGAGAACGTCCAGGTCTGCATCCGATACCAGACCTGTCTCGTCGGCGTTCTTCATGCCCCAGAACCACAGAAAGTTCAGGATGCCCAGGGCCTCGAACTTGGAGCACCCTATGGTCTTATACAGTCGCCGCAGCTTCGAGCCGTCCACCTCCTGGTGGACACTTACCCATGCCATCCAATCACCTGCCTTATCGCGGGGTACTCAGCAGCCCGGTTACTTACTCTCGCCTCCATGGGGCTCTTCACCTTCCTCCGGCGGGTGCGAGTTCCGGTACTCCTCGCAGGCTTCCATCAGCATCAGAGTGACCTGCTCATACTGAGACTGCTTCATCCCGACCGTAGAGGTCAGGCCGATCTGGTCAATGAGGGACTTGATGACCTGGTTGCCCACCTCTTTTCCGAAAGTCTTCTGGGCGGTGGTAAACAGCATCTGGCGCTGTTCCTGAGTGATGGGGGTATCATCTTCCACCTGGGGCTGGCCCTCGTCGATGACCTGGTACTCCGCAGGGATAGCGCCGGAGGCGACCATCTCATCCTCAGAGTACAGGCCCTCATAGTCCTTCGGGAAGGCATCACGCACACACTGGCTGATTGCCACCTTGTTAATCATGGTCGCAGGCTTGGATTTCCAGTTCGCCATCCCCTTGTTGTACTCAGTGAACGAAACTTCCTTGAAGGTCTCCCGCTCCTTCCCGTTCCGCATGAAGTACACCCGGCACCAGCCTCCAATCAGCGTCTCGCCGGGGTACAGACAGCAGCCGGCCTTCTGGATGATTTCCTGGCCGCGCTGGACAACGATACCGTCGTTCTTATACAAGTAATCGGGGTTGCTGTACGCTCTGCGGAGGTAGGCATCCTTGCCCACCACCATCTGGGCCGGGTCATCCTTGCTGTACTTGATGAGGTACACCTCACCCTGAGCCAGCGGATTCAGGCCCTGCATCTTGCAGGTGTTCATAAAGAACACCAGCTCCTGGTCGCTGGTCAGGTCCGCCCTCCCCCGCACCAGGTACTTCTTCACAAACTGGAGGTCCAGCTCAACGCGGGTTCCGAGGACCTCATAGCTGACGGCCAGAGCGTTCTGCTCAGCCTTGCTCAATGCGTTGTTACCCATGCTCCTACCTCCTGAAGCTCATCTTAGCCACCTGCTTGTAGGTGACACCGGGAATCTCAATGGTCCCCTTGGACGCACGGATCAGCCGCATGACGGCCGCGGTGTCCACCGGGCGCAGTTCCACACCGGCCAGGGACAGAGGGACCGTCTTCGGGTCGATGCCGGTGATTTCCCAGTCCCTAGACGTACTGACGCCGGACACCTTCGGCTTTGCCGGGGCCGCCACGGTATAGCTCGCAGCTTCGTCCATGACCAGGGCCTCCGACATGGCGGACTCAGCCCCGTCCTTATCGCCGGCCGACTCCAGCGCAGCAGCTTCCTGGAGCTTACGCTCCCTCTCAGCCTCAGCCGCCCGCCGCGCTGCCGCCTCAGCCTCCTGCCGCTTGCGCTCCTGCTCCGCGAAGTAGTCGCCCATGGCCTTCTTGACGGTCTTCTCCGCGTTCTTCAGCGGAGTGAGCATAGCCTTCTCCCGGTCGCAGATCGCTTTGTGGGCCTGGTACGCGCTGTCCTTCATGGGCTTGAAGAAGCTCGTCACCTGAGCCGCCTTCTGCTTCAACATCTTGCCGAACTCCCCGGCGGAGGTATAGTCATCGTCGCTCAGGATGACCATTGACTCCGCCTGAAATTCGATGTCCGTGACCTCCCTGTTGAGCTGCTGCTCATCCTCCGGCGCAGTATGCGGGACCTGGGCCACCAATGTCTCTGTCTGTTTCATCTGTCGTTCCTCCTCATTATTCGTTCATGTAATTTCTGACTGTCATCAGGGCTGAAAATACCAACCAGCACTTCGTACTGCGCTGGAACGGAACCTCGGAGTACCTCCCATCTCTGGAGAGGTGGAGTATCAGCCGGTCCTCGATTTTGACCCCGTGGCTCTCATACGCCCGGTCATACCCTTCAAGCTGCACAGCGCACAGCTTCGAGTTGACCTGGGCAGAGGATTTGTAGTCCACCAGAGTAACACGGCCACCGATGGCACACAGCAGGTCAGATGTTCCGGCATAACGGAGAATCTTGTGGTAGACTCTGTTCTCTGTGGCCAGGACCTCCGGCTGGCGGAGCTCCCACCATTCCCGGAAAGCCTGGAAGTATCCGGCGTAGGCCGGCGGGATGTCCTCAATGCCGAACTTGGCGAAATTCTCAACGGCGTTGTGGATGGCCGTCCCTCTCTTGGCCGCCCGCTCCAGGACATCCGGGTCTACGGAGCGGTATAAGTCATCGGACAGGGGCTTCATCACCGTCGTAACACTGGGAATGATGAGCTCGTTCAGCCGGTATGTGTGGGTAAACTCATCAAAGGTCAGCTCAGGGAATTGGGGGATGTTCACTACCATCTGTCCACCTCCGCGACCCCTTTGGTCGCCCCGCACTTCTCCAGAAGCAAGCTCATCGCCGCGTCGCCGGCGCAGTCATCCATGTGGTAATATGAGCCGTCCAGTTCCAGGTACTCATCCCCCGGCACAATGGGTTCTCCGCAGTATGCGCAGGTATACACCGTAGGCGGGTCCGGCGCATTAGGACACCCGCTGGCGCACGGGGAGCGCCCGCAGATCATGCACATCGAACATTCCTCCTCTCAGGTTAATTACCAGCCTCATGTAGTAGTCAGTCAACTCGTTCTCGTACAGCAGCGGCAGGTAGCTGTCCGGCTTATTGTTCAGCGCACACTTCCGCTTAGAGTGTTCCAGAACCTCCTCCGCGATTTCTTCCGGGATGAGGAAGCCCAGTTTCTTTTCTGCGGCCGCTCTTGCGGCATTGACCGTCTCGGCCATCACTCTTCTCCGATGCGCCGGCGGAGCTCGCTCAGCAGGTCATCCGTGGATACGCTGCTCAGGTCCGACTCAGTAGAGGCAAAGAGAGAAGAGGAAACGACCAAAGCCGGACGAATGGCATAACCACCGTAGGAGCAGTAGTTGTGGCTCCAGTAGCCGTTGGTGCTGACGTGCAACGCGTACGTCGCGCCGCCGTGCTCCGGTCCTCCCCAGCCGGTCGCCAGCCAGGAGGCGATGTCCGGGTCCGGCATAGCCTCAGCGCACCGGCGGGCCTCATCCAGCGTCAAGGGGGCCGCCTTTACCTCCAGCTCGCCGTAACCCTTGTATCCATCCAGCGTGGTCAAGCTGATCGTGCGGGTGCGGATGAAGTCGGCATCAAGCCCCTGCTCCGTCATCTTCTCGGTCAGACGGTACAGCCAATCCTCCACCCGGTCCTTCAGAACGCTCTCGGCATAGTTGTTGGTGTCACCGAACTGGCTCGTCCCCTGTCCCTCCAGGGCCAGGATGAAAAGGTCGTGGCTCTCCGCCTCGCCGCTGAACGGGCTGCGGTCCTCCAGAACCACAAAGTCAATGCCCGCAAGCTGAACGATGTCACCGGGCTTGTGAGAAATGCAGGCGTTTTTCATGGTATCTTCTTCCTTTCTATCAGTCTTCTGAACGGCTCTGCCCCAGGACCTTCGCCCCGATGAGCCGTAGCTCTCCGGCGGCCTTGATGAGCCCGTCCAGATATTCAAGTATCCTTGTGAGGTCCACACGTTCGTCTTCGCTGATTACGCCGTCGGCGGTGATGTTGATGAGCGTATCCTTCACATCCTGGACATCCGACTCGCGGAGCTGCTTCAGGAGCTGCATCGCTGTCCTCTCAACGGACGATAGTTCAGCGGACGGCATCGGAAATCCTCTCCCGATGGGACACTCTTCAGCGCAGTACCAAGCCTTCAGTTCCGGGGCGCCGTAGAGCTCCGCCATCAGAACAACCTTGTCCACCGGGATGACCTTTGTGATGCCCAGCTCATAGTCCGCGAGGCTTGATACAGAAACACCCAGCAGCTCAGCGGCACCTTCCCGGCTGTTCAGCCTGTCGTTGTATTTTGCGGCCTCTTTCCTACACCGAAAGCACGGATTTTCACAGGCTTTCATAGCGTCTCGCCCCATTTTCTCTACCTCCCTTCTGCGGTATAATTCCCTTGTCGGTTAGAATTGTTCACTCACTTACCGACACGGTAAGCTGCCGTCAAAAAAAATAGCGTTCACCTGGTCCGCGGTAAGGTCGAGCTCTCTGGCGATGATGACCTTCTCTTCGTCCGAGAACCCGACCTCGCCCCTCTCCTTCTTGGCATAGGAGACCACGGACTTGCCGATTGCGGAGGCCATGTCTGCTTTCGTTTTCTGCTTACGTTTTCTGGCAAATTCGAGCTCCAGTCGGTTCATTTGCTCACCTCCCCTCTGTATCTTCATTCTAACTTACCATCGCGGTAATGTCAATAAGAATTTTATATTTTTGGTAAGTTTATTTTACTTTCTGGGAAAGATACTGTAAAATTGGTAAGCAAACCTTTCAGGAGGTGCCGTCATGTACGATAAAAACACTTTTGCCAACAGTCTCAAATCTTTACTCGAAAAGCGTGGAATGACGCAGCGGGCCCTCGCGGAGAAGCTGAAGACCACAGAGGTCACAGTCTCCCGTTATACCTCCGGCAACAGGACCCCTAACGTCGAGACCACCGTAGCGATTGCCGAGATACTCGGCGTGTCCATCGACCAGCTTGTCGGATACGAACCGCCCGCAGCTCCCCGGCCCTCTCCCGACGTAAACATCTTAATTTCCTGCTACTCAAAAGCATCGGCGGCAGATCGTAACGTGCTCTGGTCGCTCATGGACCGTTATATGACGACGGAGCAGCATCTCGTCATCGAAGCCTTGCAAAAGGCCGAACGTGCCGCAGCCGTCTAAAAGGCCAGTGGCTGCAAGGTCATCACCATAAACTTCAAATGATGTGTCCCTGTATGGCAGATTTTCAATCTTGAAATGTCCGTTGTAGGGGACCGGTCTTAAAACGGCTTAGAATCGCTTGTAGGGGCATTTTCGCTGAGGTGGTATAAGTATATTCTGAGCAAATCAACTCCGATTTTCCATTTTTTGGCGTTCTGAAAAGTCCAGAATATCAACATAATTCAGGCTTTTCTTTCTCTAAAAGTTGAAATTTGGTGAATACGCACATTTTTTGCGGACTAATTTGTGAGAAATGGAGACATAGCTATGGGAAAGCAACGAACCGGGGATGAGCATATCACGTTCGATGGTATGCCTACCGGCCACCTACTCAGCGACTACTGGGCCTGGAACTCTTCCGATCTACTCGTCAACACAGAACGCGGCTCCTTCAGCGAGTTCATCGTATCCTCCGCCCTGGGCCTGGACCTTTCCGGCACGAAGGAAGACTGGGGGCCTTACGATGTCCTCTTCCCTTTTCGGTGGACTCAGGACGGAGCGGAGCGCGACGCGGTTCACGTCGAGGTCAAGAGCTCTGCCTACCTTCAATCGTGGGAACAGAGCAAGCTCTCCAATATCATCTTCAGCATCCGACCGGCGCGGGCCTGGGACCCGGACACAGGATTTCGCGGCGAGGTCAAGCGGCAATCGGACGTTTACGTCTTCTGTCACTATACAGTGAAGGACCGAAGCAGAGCCGACCCGCTGGTGCTGGATGACTGGGACTTTTACATCATTTCCACCAAAAAGCTGGATGAGGTATGCGGCGCTCAGAAAACTATCTCTCTCGCTTCTTTGCAACTTTTAGACCCTATTCGGGCCGATTATTCGGGTATTAAAGATGCAATTATACACTGTATACAAGGTTATGAATGTGGGCGCGCCGGGGGGGGGGGGGGGGGGTGGTGGGTGGGCGGGGGGGGGGGGGCGGTGGGGGGCGGGGGCGGGGGGCGGGGGGGGCGGGGGGGGGGGGGGTGCGGGGGGGGGGGGGGGG
>ERZ779633.140-NODE-140-length-29748-cov-10.528306_pt1 | contig 29748 bp, 22 predicted proteins | sample MGYA00514195_ERZ779633 | MGnify/ENA primary metagenome ERZ779633 (study PRJEB29562, sample SAMEA4376707) | mouse gut metagenome | isolation source: Cecum | study: EMG produced TPA metagenomics assembly of the A DSS colitis mouse model was used to assess the...
CCTGCTGGGCGCTCATCCGCTCGGTGGAGGACCAGGACAGCCCCAGCATAAAGGGCGGGATGCCCGTCCGGGCCACCAGCTGCTCCAAAATCTGCCGCACCGGAACCTGGCTGTCCAAAATCGGGCTGTCCGCCCCGATAACCTTGATGTCCACATCGCCTACCGCCACAAAGTCCCGGACAGAGCCCTCCCGCCCGGCCTGCATGGCGGCGGACCACTCCTGGGCAATCTGGCCGCACCGCTCCTGGACAAAGGCCTCCTCCCCCTCACCGGGCCTGCACACCACGGCAAAGCGAAGATTACCCGCCCGCTCCCAGTTCTGGCCGGTGGCCTGAAAAATTTTCAGCAGAATACCTGCCAGAAAGGGCATAGACCGCAGCAGCGCCACCCCGCAGGGGGCGTCTCCCGTGGGCTGGAAGGGGGTAAAGAGGAGCAGCTCCTGAAAGGGCAGCTCCCGGTCCTCCCCCATCCCGGCCCGGCACAGGCGGAAGTCCAGGGGGCTGTCCCCCGCCTTCACCTCCACCTGCTCCGGGTCGGCGCACAGCAGGGCGGCGATGTCCCCGCCGTCCGGGGTGAGCACCACCTCCCCCAGCCCGTGGCCGCAGGTAAACAGGTCGTCCAGATAGCGGTCCAGAAATGCCTGCACCCCCCGCTGGCCCCAGCCCACATCCACCGTTTTGAAAAACGCCTCCAGCCCGGCCTGGGCGGTCCGGTCATCGCATCTCACCCCCACCCCGCCGCACAGCCGGATCAGCTTCCAAATGGCGGCGTCCACAATGGGCACCCCCTCCCGGATGGCCCGGTATAGAGCCGCCTCCCCGGTGCGCAGGGGGATGTACCGGTCCAGCACCCCGAAGGGCTGGCCTCCGCCCCGCCGCACCTGAACAACGGGCGCGGGGGGCTCCCGCCGCTTTTGTTTCCACCACTTCATAGATTTCCTCCCTTGTCCAAATGTGGGACCCGCCCCCCTGGGCGGGTCATCTCTTAACCATCGTCTGATGTTTTGAATTAGCCCGCCGGGGGCGGCGGGTCCCACACACCTTAAAGCACTTTTCTCTCCACGCTCCCGGCGCACACGCCAACCCGGCCCTCTTTTCCAACCACGGTGGCGGCGAAGTAACGGATCTCGTCCATAGCGTGGTCGTGTTCCTTGCGGACCTGGTCCTGCCCCTGGCACTTGTCGTCCCAGCGGTACAGGGAAAACTCCCGGATGGCGTTGTCGCAGCCCCTGCAAATGACAATTTTCCCGCTCTTCAGCAGCCGGGCGGTGAGACGGATCCCCGACAGCACCTGATTGTCCGCCTTCCTCACCCGCCACCCCCGGCGGCGCAGGGTCTCGCAGAAGCTGGCCGCCGAGGGGTCGGCAATGACAGCCCGGACGGGCCTGTCTCCGGCCAGCCTTGCCAAATCGCCGGCGTACTCCTCATCGGTCTTCTGCCGGCGCATGGCCTGGGCGTCGTAGTAGTACTCCTTTACCCGGTACCATACCCCATCCTTCTTCCCCCACAGCCCCATAGAGGTGGGGTTGGAGGTGCCATAGTCGCAGGAAATGTACCACTCCTCAAAGGGCCCCTCCGGAGCCTCCCGGACAAAGCCCGCGTCAAAGAAGTCATACACCAGCCCCTCCGCCGCCGCCCACTCCCCCAGCACAAACCGGCGGTAAAAGGCCCCCTGAAAGGTGTTGGCATACCGGGCCCGCACCTCATCAGACAGCCCCGGGTTATCATCCATAGTGAACCGGAGCCGCAGGACGTTTTTCTCCTCCGCCTTCCGCACCCACTCCTGATAGAACCAGTGGGCGGGGGACTCCGGATTGCAGGAGAACCACAGCCTGCTGCCGGTGACAGAGCAGCGGGCCGCGGCCTGCTCCACAAAGGACCGGGGCATCAGCGCCGCCTCGTCCAGCAGCGCCCCCGCCAGGGTGATGCCCTGGATGAGGGCGGCGGAGCTCTCATCCTTGCCGCCAAAGAGGTAAAAGTTGTTCCGCCGCCCTCCCAGCCGCACCTGAATCAGGTTTTTGCTCACCGTTTCCTCGCACCGGAAGCCCATGCTTCTCAGCAGGGGAAGCAACTCTGACAGCATGTTCCGCCGCACCGACTGGATGGTCCGCCCGCACAGGGCAAAGCTCCGGTTCTGAAAGGAGCTCATGGCCCAGCAGAAAAAGGACAGGCCGGTGCACAGGGTCTTGCCGCTGCGCACCGCCCCGTCGCAGATGATGGCCTGCCGCTCCCGGTCCGGGGACCCGGGCCGCCACCAGGTGAGCACACGCCTCTGTTTTTCGGAAAAAACCAAGCTATCCCCCCTGTCCCTCCATGGCCTGGAGGAAGCGGTCCACCTGGTCCTCGCCGCTGTGGTCCACCGCGTCCAGCAGCCGCTCCAGCAGCCGCCCCCGGTCAACGAATTTCAGCTCGATCACCCCGTTGCTCCCCCGCTTGAACTCGGTGAGGGCGTCCAGGTCCAGCCCGTCCGTCTCCTGCCACTCCTCAGGCGGGAAGCAGGCCAGCTTAACGGCGTCCCCCGCCCCGGCGTTGGCCAGCTTCCACATTCGTTTGATAATCTGCTCCCTGTCCGGGAGCTTCACAGCCTTTGCCACTTCATCCCTCCTTACACCCATAGGGGCCGGGGGGCAAAAGTTGTACGTTTTGGTACATCAAACAAAAATTTTTTCTCTCTTCATTTCGCCCAATTTCTCGTCTCTGTGGGAGTACACTGTCCCAGATTGAAAAAATACCTGTTTTTTCCTACGCATAGAAAAAACCTCTCCTCCACATCCTGACCATACAGGCAATTTTCCATTTATATAGCAGTCCCGCCCCCCTGCGGGGACGGGAAGCAAAGTTGGAACGATATGTTCTGGATTCAGGAGGAACCATCTATGAAAAAACATGTATCCCTGCTTCTGGCCGCCCTTGTGCTGTCGGCCGGCCTCCCCTCCGCCCAGGCGGCCCCGGCCCAGGCCGGCCTCAATCTGTCCTGCGCCTCCTGCGCGCTGATGGAAAAGGAGACCGGAACCTTCCTCTTGGAGGAAAATTCCCATGAGAAACTGGAGCCGGCCAGCGTCACCAAGATCATGACCCTGCTGCTGGTGATGGAGGCGGTGGACTCGGGCCAGCTGTCCAAGGACGATCTGGTCACCGTCTCAGCCTACGCCGCCGGCATGGGGGGCTCCCAGGTCTACCTGGAGGAGGGGGAGCAGATGCCCGTGTCTGAGATGATCAAGTGCGTCACGGTGGTGTCGGGCAACGACTGCGCCGTGGCCCTGGCCGAGCACCTGGCGGGCAGTGAGACGGCTTTCGTGGCCCGGATGAACCAGCGGGCCCAGGAGCTGGGCATGACGGACACCACCTTTTTAAACTGCACCGGCCTGCCCGCCCAGGGCCACGTGACCTCCGCTCACGACATCGCCCTCATGTCCCGTGAACTGATTTTGAACCACCCCTCCATCCGGGAGTACACCACCATCTGGATGGACTCCATCCGCAACGGGGAGTTTGGCCTGACCAACACCAACCGGCTGGTCCGGTTCTACCAGGGGGCCACCGGCCTGAAAACAGGCTATACCAGCTCCGCCCACTACTGCATGTCGGCCACCGCCGAACGGGACGGCATGGAGCTGATTTCGGTGGTCATGAAATCCCCCACCAGCAACCAGCGCTTTGAAGATGCCAAGGCCCTTCTGGACTACGGCTTTGCCAGCTGCGCCATGGTCCCCGTCTACCCCGACGCCCCTCTCGCCCCGGTGGATGTCCTCCTGGGCACAGCAGCCCAGGTCCAGCCCCAGCCGGAGCGGGACTGCCGCCTGCTGGTGCGCAAGGGGGAGGAAACCCAGGTCAACACACGGCTGTCCATGGCCCAGGACGTGGAGGCCCCCGTGGAGCAGGGACAAATCCTTGGCCAGCTGGAGGTCTATGTGGGAGATGAGCTGCGGGATACCATTCCCATTCTCGCCTCCCAGCCGGTGGACCGGCTGTCCATCCCCGGTATTTTTTCCCGGATGCTCAGCAGGCTTCTGATGGCGGGGTAATTTCCGCAGATGTGTCTCCTGTAAAAGCCTTCCCCCCTTCAAGGGGGAAGGCGGCATTTGCGCAGCGAATGACGGATGAGGGTGACCCCCGGAGCGCCCCAGCATCTCCGTGATCCCCCGCCTGCGGCTAAAAGCTTCCCCCCCCCAGTGGGGGGAAGCCCCGCCCGTATCATCCCCCCACCCCTCGCCGCGTCAGGAAATTCTTTTCTATTTTCACGGCCTTTTCCACTATTTTACTTGACTGCCTTTTCTCCTTGTTGTATAATTTTGATAAATATACCCCGGCGCGCACAACATGCCCTTGTTGCTTTTAGCTGACAGGCGTTTTCCAAAAGATTCCACGAGGTGATAAATATGTCTAAATACCAAGAAAAACTCTCTTCCCACGACCTTTTTTTAGAGCTTGAGGCCTTCTCCGAGGGCCGCTCCACCCACGCCTGGAAGTGCTTCGGCGCCCATCCCGCCAAGGATGAAAGCGGCGCCGAGGGCTATCTCTTCCGGGTCTGGGCCCCCAACGCCCCCAAGATCACCGTCATCGGCGACTTCAACAACTGGGACCTGGAGGCCACCCCTATGGCCAAGGTAGAGGGCGGCATCTGGGAGGCTTTCGTCCCCGGCCTGAACCGCTACGACGCCTATCAGTACGCCATACATAAGGCGGACGGCAGCGGCTTCGTGGGCAAGGCCGACCCCTACGGCTTCCACGCCGCCACCCGGCCGGACGTGTCCAGCAAGCTCTACGACCTGGATACCGGCTACCAGTGGGGGGATCAGGACTGGTACGCTTTCCGGTCCAAGAATCCGCCCTACCGCCGGCCCATGAACATCTACGAGTGCCACCTGGGCTCCTGGCGGCGCACCGGTGAGGGCGAGTTCCTCAGCTACCGGGACATCACCTCCTATCTGGTCCCCTATGTAAAGGAGATGGGCTTTACCCACGTGGAGCTGCTCCCCGTCACCGAGCACCCCCTGGACGCCTCCTGGGGCTACCAGTGCACCGGCTATTTCGCCGCCACCAGCCGCTTCGGCACCCCGGACGACCTGAAATACCTCATCGACCAGCTCCACCAGGCGGGCATCGGAGTCATCATGGACTGGGTTCCCGCCCACTTCCCCCGTGACGCCTTCGGCCTGTACAACTTCGACGGCACCCCCACCTACGAATACGCCGACCCCCGGAAGGGGGAGCACAAGGAGTGGGGCACCGACGTGTTTGACTTCGGCCGACCCGAGGTGCGCTCCTTCCTGTTCTCCTCGGCCATGTTCTGGCTGGAGGAGTACCACATGGACGGCCTGCGGGTAGACGCGGTGTCCTCCATGCTCTACCTGGACTACAACCGGAAGCAGGGCGAGTGGCTGCCCAACGTGAACGGCGGCCATGAGAACCTGGAGGCCATCAAGTTCTTCCAGGACCTGAACACCGCCATCTTCGCCGCCCACCCGGACGTGCTCATGGTGGCGGAGGAGTCCACCGCCTGGCCCAAGGTGACCAAACCGGTGGACGACGGCGGTCTGGGCTTCAACTTCAAGTGGAACATGGGCTGGATGAACGACATCTGCCACTATATCAAGCTGGATCCCTACTTCCGCCAGTTCAACCACCGGGACATCACCTTCTCCCTGATGTACGCCTTCTCTGAAAATTATATCCTGCCTCTGTCCCACGACGAGGTGGTCCACATGAAGGGCTCCTTCTTTGGCAAGATGCCCGGTGATAACCCCCTGAAGTTCGCCGGCGTCCGGGCCTTCTACACTTATATGATGACCCACCCGGGCAAGAAGCTCACCTTCATGGGGGCCGAGCTGGGCCAGTGGAACGAGTGGCACTTCGAGTATTCTCTGGACTGGCATCTGCTGCAATATGCCCCCCACCGCCAGACCCAGGACTTCGTCAAAGCCATGAATGCGTTCTACCTGGAGAACTCCCCCCTGTGGGAGCAGGATGACTCCTGGCAGGGCTTCCAGTGGCTGTGCGCCGACGACAACAACGCCAACACTGTCTCCTTCCTCCGCTGGGACCGGAAGGGCACGCCCCTCATCGTGGTGTGCAACTTCTCCCCCGAGCACCGGGACGGCTACCGGGTAGGCGCTCCCTTCGCCGGCAGCTGGGCCGTGGCTTTCAACACCGATGACCCGGCCTACGGCGGCGAGGGCCGGGGCGACAAGGCCCCCATCAAAACGGAGAAGATTCCCTGCCATGACCAGCAGCAGTCTTTCACCATCGACCTGCCCCCCATGTCCGCGGTCATCTTGCGCTGCGTACGCAAAAACCCTGTGCGCAAACCCAAGGCGGAAGCAGACAAAAAGAGCGAGGCAAAGGCCGAAAAGGTGCCTGCCGCCAAAAAAGCCCCCAAGGCTGCTCCCAAGGCGGAAAAGGCCCCCGCTAAAAAGGCGGCGGCCAAGGCGGAGAAGGCCCCCGCAGCGGACAAGCCCAAGCGCACCCGCGCCAAAAAGACGGACCAGTAGGAGCCGCCGCCCTCGGCGGCCCGCCCCCTCCGGGCGCCCTCGGGGCCTATGCCCCGATTCTCCATAGATGCCATCGCACCAAAAAAGTGAGAGGTGAACACCATGAAAAAAGAAGTTGTCGCCATGCTGCTGGCCGGCGGCCAGGGCAGCCGGCTCTACGCCCTGACCAGCAACGTGGCAAAGCCCGCCGTCCCCTTCGGCGGAAAGTACCGCATCATCGACTTCCCCCTGTCCAACTGCGTCAACTCCGGCATCGACACGGTGGGCGTACTTACCCAATACCGCCCCTTGGAGCTGAACAGCTACCTGGGCAACGGCCAGCCCTGGGACCTTGACCGGTCCGACGGCGGCGTCCATATCCTCCCCCCCTACCTGGGCGAGGGCGAGAAGGGCAGCTGGTACAAGGGCACCGCCAATGCCATCTACCAGAACATCGGCTTTCTTGACCTGTATGACCCCGAGTACGTAGTGGTCCTGTCCGGCGACCACATCTATAAGATGGACTATTCCGAGATGGTCTCTTTCCACAAGAAGTCCGAGGCCGCCTGCACCATTTCAGTGCTGGAGGTCACCATGGAGGAGGCCAAGCGCTTCGGCATCCTCAACGTGGAATCCGACGACAAGGTCTATGAGTTCGAGGAGAAGCCTCCCCAGCCCAAGAGCAACCTGGCCTCCATGGGCATCTACGTGTTCACCTGGTCCAAGCTGCGCAAGTACCTCATCGACGACGAGGCCGACCCCAACTCCTCCAACGACTTCGGCAAGAACATCATCCCCAACATGCTGAACGCCGGCGAGAAGCTGATGGCCTACCGCTTTGCGGGCTACTGGAAGGACGTGGGCACCATCGACTCCCTGTGGGACGCCAACATGGACCTGCTGGCCGGCAGCAGCAGCGGCCTGGACATGTACGACGACAGCTGGCCTATCTACGCCCGCACCCCCATCAAGCCCCCCCACTCCACCGGCCCTGATGCCGTCATCTCCCACTCCATGGTCACCGGCGGCAGCCAGGTGGACGGCACCGTGGCCAACTCGGTGCTCTTCAACTCGGTCACTGTAGAGAAGGGAGCCGACATCCAGTACTCCATCCTCATGCCCGGGGCCACCGTCAAGGAGGGAGCCAAGGTCTACTACTCCATCGTGGCCGAAAACGCCACGGTAGAGGCCGGGGCCACCGTGGGGGCCGCCCCTGACGGCAGTGAAAACTGGGGCATCGCCGTGGTGGCCGGCGGGGTCACCGTGGGCGAAAAGGCCACCGTCTCACCAAAAGCCATGATTCGTGAAGATGTGAAAGGAGGTGAGCAGGCATGAATGATCTGCACAGCATCCTGTTTGCTTACCGCTCTGACGCCAACCTGGGCGAGCTGACCCGTCCCCGGAACACCTGCTCCCTGCCCTTCGGCGGCCGGTACCGCCTCATCGACTTCATGCTCTCCAACTGTGTCAACGCTGGCATCACCGACGTGGGCGTGGTGGTCCACCAGAGCTATCAGTCCCTGCTGGACCATCTGGGCTCCGGCAAGGACTGGGACCTGAGCCGCAAACACGGCGGCCTGCGCATCCTGCCCCCCTTCAGCTATACCGAGCAGGGCCAGGGCGAATACCGGGGCAGCATGGAGGCCCTGGCCGGGGTGTACGACTACCTGGAGGACATCCGTCAGGAGTATGTCCTGCTGGCCTGGGGCGACATCGCCATCAACCTGCCCGTCAACCAGGTCTTTGAGCAGCACAAGAACTCCGGGGCGGACATCACCATCGTCTGTACCCCCACTTTAAAGGGAGCCCCCCAGTTCTCCGAGTACGTAGAGGTCAGCGAGGAGGGCCGGATCACCGACCTGTCCGTCCACCCCACCTCCGCCGACAAGGCCCTGGAGTCCCTTGAGATTTACATCCTGTCCAAGCGCCTGCTGATGGATATGGTGAACTACTGCTCCGCCCACGACGTGACCAATTTCAGCCGCGGCGTTCTCCAGCCCCGGATGAAGTCCCTAAAGATGATGCCCTACATCCACACGGGCTACGTGGGCCGCTTCCAGTCGGTGAGCGACTACTTCCAGCGCTCCCAGGACCTGCTGGACCCGGCAGTCCGGGCCGACCTGTTCAACACCGCCCGTCCCATCCGCACCAAGGACCAGTCCAACCCCTCCACCTACTACGGGCCGGAGTCCAAATCCGTCCGCTCCCTGGTGGCCGACGGCTGCCAGATCGAAGGCGAGGTGGAGAACTCCATCCTGGCCCGGGGCGTGGTGGTGGAAAAGGGCGCCAAGGTGTCCAACAGCGTGCTCATGCAGGGCACCGTGGTCAAGGCAGGCGCCTCCCTGTCCTACGTCATCGCCGACAAAGACGTGACGGTAAACGAGGGCCGTATGCTCATGGGCCACGCCACCTATCCCCTGGCCATCGCCAAAGGCTCTGTCGTCTGATTTTTTCCGGACGCCCTCCCCAATCAGGAGGGCGTCCTCCTACAAAATACCAAATTGAAAAGGTGATTACTATGAAAATTCTGTTCGCTACCTCCGAGGCGGCCCCTTTCATCAAAACCGGCGGTCTGGCCGACGTGGCCGGCTCCCTGCCCCAGGCCCTGGCGGCCGAGGGTCACGAGGTCAAGGTCATCCTCCCCCTCTACGAGGGCATCAGCGAGGACTGGCGCTCCAAAATGACCTTCCTGAAATACTTCAACGTCACCCTGGCCTGGCGGCAGGTCTACTGCGGCATCTTCGAGGTGGAGTATCAGGGGGTCACCTTCTGGTTTGTGGACAATGAGTATTACTTCAAGCGCTGGCAGCTCTACGGCCACTTTGACGACTGCGAGCGCTACGCCTACTTCTCCCGGGCCGTAGTGGAAACTCCCGGCCAGCTGGGCTGGTCCCCCGATGTCATCCACTGCAACGACTGGCAGACCGCCCTGGTCCCCGTCTACCTGCTGGAGGAGAAGTACCGCGTCCCAGAGCTGGCGGGCACCAAGACCGTATACACCATCCACAACATCGAGTATCAGGGCCGCTACGGCGACCAGGTGCTCCAGGATGTCATCGGCCTGGACCGCAGCTACTTCAACGAGGGGATGCTGGCCTACCACCGGGACGTAAACCTGATGAAGGGCGCCATCATGGCCTCCAACTTCGTCACCACCGTCTCCCCCACCTACGCCCAGGAACTGCGCACCCCCTTCTACGCCCACGGCCTGGACGGGGTCATCAATCAGCAGAGCGGTAAGCTGGAGGGCATCCTCAACGGCATCGACGTGGACCTGTACGACCCCGCCAAGATGGAGGGACTGGCCGCCAACTTCACCCTGAAGACCATCGCCAAGGGCAAGGCCGCCTGCAAGGCCGCCCTCCAGCAGGCGGTGGGCCTGGAGCAGAACCCGGACATCCCCCTCATTGCCTGCGTCTCCCGGCTGGTGGGCCACAAGGGCTTCTCCATGGTCACCGACGCCATCCACGAGATCATGGGCCTGGGCACCAAGGGGGTGCAGATGGTGGTGCTGGGCACCGGCGACTGGCAGTATGAGGAGGCTTTCCGCAATGCCCAGGGCCAGTACCCCGGCCGCTTCTCCGCCCAGCTGACCTACTCCGCCCCCCTGTCCAACATGATCTATGCCGGCGCAGACATCTTCCTCATGCCCTCGGTCTCCGAGCCCTGCGGCCTGTCCCAGATGATCGCCATGCGCTTCGGCACCATCCCCGTGGTGCGGGAGACCGGCGGCCTGAAGGACAGCGTCACCCCCTACAACAAGTACGAGGGCACCGGCCGGGGCTTCACCTTCGCCAACATCAGCGCCGGCGACATGGTGTGGGTCCTCCGGGAGGCGGTAGACCTGTACAACGGCGACCAGAAGGCCTGGAAGGGCCTGCAAAAGGAGGGCATGACCGCCGACTTCTCCTGGAAAAATTCCGCCCAGCAGTATATCGACATCTACAACCACATTTTGGGCTGATTCCGCCCGATTCCGCAGCCCCGGCCGGAGGCCGGGGCTGTTTTTTGTGTTGACGCTCCTTCAAAAATCTGTTAAAATCAGTAGTTACGGGAGTGTACAGCGCTCTCTGTACCAGAAATAAAACAGGAGGTACTGTTATGACGGATTTTTCCCCTGAATACAATAAGGAACAGCTTACCGAGATGATTACCGGCAAGCTCCAGCGCAACTTCGGCTGCACAGTTGAGACCGCCAACAACCACCATATGTTCAAGGCCTGCGCCATGGTCCTCCGGGACATTATGTCCCGCCACCGCATGGAGACCAGCAACCAGGTTTGGGAGAAGCAGCAGCGGCAGGTCCACTACCTGTCTCTGGAGTTTCTCATGGGCCGCTCCCTGGAGAAAAACGCCTACAATCTGGGGCTGCTGGACACCCTGAAAGAGGCCCTGGAGGGCATGGGCTTCTCCGCCTCCGACCTGTTTGAGTCCGAACCGGATGCCGGTCTGGGCAACGGCGGCCTGGGCCGTCTGGCCGCCTGCTACCTGGACTCCATGACCACCCTGGAAATTCCCGCCACCGGCTACTCCATCTGCTACGAGCTGGGCATCTTCAAGCAGAAGATCATCGACGGCAAGCAGGAGGAGCTGGCCGACAACTGGCTGGGCCTGGGCGACGCTTGGCTCATCCCCAAGATGGAGGAGACTGAGGAGGTCCGCTTTGGCGGCAAGATTGTGGACCGCTGGGACGAGAACGGGAACAACCACCCCGAGCACGTGGGCTACACCGCTGTGCTGGCCATCCCACGGGACATGAAAATCGCCGGCTACAACACCCGCCACACCAATACCCTCCGCCTGTGGGACGCCAAGAGCCCCGTCCCCGTGGACATGTCCCTCTACTCCCGGGGCGAGTACCTGAAAGCGGTGGAGCAGCAGGCCATGGCCGAGGTCATCGCCAAGGTCCTCTACCCTGACGACAACCACGCCGAAGGCAAGTCTCTGCGCCTGAAACAGCAGTACTTCTTTGTCTCCGCCACCATCCAGTCCATCGTCCGCCAGCACAAGGCCCAGTACGGCACCTTGCGCAACTTTGCCCGGAAGCATGTCATTCAGATCAACGATACCCACCCCACCCTGGTCATCCCCGAGCTCATGCGCATCTTCCTGGACGAGGAGGGCTACGGCTGGGATGAGGCCTGGCACATCGTCACCGACGCGGTGTGCTACACCAACCACACCGTCCTGGCCGAGGCCCTGGAGCGCTGGCCCCAGAAGCTGATCGAGGACCTCCTCCCCCGCATCTGGCAGATTTTGAAGGAGATTGCCAGCCGCTACCAGCAGGAGCTGGAGCGCCGTTACGGCGGCGACACCGGCAAGATCAGCCATATGGCCATCATCTGGGGGGGCGAGGTCCGCATGGCCAACCTGTGCGTCTGCGCCTGCCAGACCATCAACGGCGTATCCGCCCTCCACTCTGAGATTTTAAAGCGGGATGTCTTCCGGGACGCCTACCAGGCCCAGCCCGGCAAGTTCAAGAACGTGACCAACGGCATCGACCACCGCCGCTGGCTGTCCCAGATCAACCCCAAGCTGGACGCCCTGATCCGGGACTGCACCGGCGGGAGCCAGTACCTCCTCCACCCCGAGGCCCTGCGGGACTTTGAGAAGTCGGTAAACGACAAGGCCGTCCTCCAGCAGCTGGAGGACATCAAGAAGGAGAACAAGCGCCGTTTCGCCGCCTGGGTGGCCAGGGAATCCGGCATCGCGCTGAATACCGACGCCATCTTCGATGTTCAGGTCAAGCGCCTTCACGAGTACAAGCGCCAGCTGCTCAACGTTCTGCACATCATCTACCTGTACCAGCAGCTGCGGGACAACCCCAATATGGACTTCACCCCCCAGACCTTCCTCTTCGGCGCCAAGGCGGCCCCCGGCTACCATGTGGCCAAGCAGATCATCCAGCTCATCAACTCCCTGGCCGCCCAGATCGCCAACGACCCCATCTGCAAGGACAAGCTGCAAGTGGTCTTCCTGGAGAACTACCGGGTCTCCCTGGCCGAGAAGCTGATGCCCGCCTCCGAGATCTCCGAGCAGATCTCCACCGCCGGCAAGGAGGCCAGCGGCACCGGCAACATGAAGTTCATGATGAACGGCGCCCTCACCATCGGCACCCTGGACGGCGCCAACGTGGAGATGCACCAGCAGCTGGGAGACGAAAACATCTTCCTCTTCGGCCTGACCACCGACCAGGTGAACCAGCGCAAGCGGGACGGCTACCGCCCCCACGAGCTTTACCTCCACAGCCAGACCCTGAAGCGGATTATCGACCAGATCACCGCCGGCTTTGACGACAAGGTGACCTACCCCGACCTGTCCAACCGCCTGCTCTTTGGCGCGGGGGGCAGCCAGGCCGACGAGTATATGCTGCTGGCCGACTTTGACAGCTACTGCGACGCCCACCGCCGCGCCCTGGCCGCCTACGCCGACCGCCAGCACTGGAACCAGATGTCCCTCATCAACATCGCCCGGTCCGGCATCTTCGCCGCCGACCGCTCCATCCAGGACTACGCCCGCGACATCTGGCACGTACCCACCAGAAAGTAAGCATAAAAAATTCCAGTCCCTCCGGACTGGAATTTTTTATTCCCCTGGCCGCTGGGTGGCCCAGATCAAAGCCCCAAAACCGCAGCCGCCGATGATATTGCCTATGGTGACGGGGATCATATTGGCGAAAAACCCGCCCAGATTCAGGGCGGACAGGTCCACCCCGGCCTCCCGGGCCAACTGGGCGCATGGGGGGACGCCCGCCGCCAGCAGCCCGGCGGGGATGTAATACATGTTGGCCACGCAGTGCTCAAAGCCGCCGATGACAAAGAAGCTCACCGGCACAAAGGCCCCGATGGCCCGGCCGGGCAAACTCTTGGAGCACAGGGAGCACATCACCCCGGCACACACCAGGATATTGCACAAAATCCCCAGCACCGCCGCCCGCCCGGGGGCAAGCTGGCACTTCTTCGCCGCCGTTTGAATGGCGTACATACCCAGCGCCCCATTGTCAAAGACTCCGCCCCAGGCCACGGCGGCGGCCAGCAGCGCCGCCCCTATAAAGTTGCCCAGGTAGACGACAGCCAGATTGCGCGCCATCCCGGCCAAAGTCGCTTTCCGCTCCAGCAGGGAAATGGTAATCATACAGTTCCCAGTGAACAGCTCCGCCCCGGTGAGGATGACCATAATCAGCCCGAAGGGAAACAGCAGTCCGCTGACCACCCGGGCGGCGGAGGGGTTTTCCACCCCGTAGGAGGCAACGCTGGCCGCCACCGCACCGGAAGCGATAAAAAATCCCGCCAGCACCGCCGCCAAAAGCAGCCTTACAGTGCTGTTACTGCATTTTTTCGTCCCGATCCTGGCATAAAAGGGGACAAATTCCGTCGGACTCAGCATAGGTGTCACGCCTTTCCCTTTAGAGATCAAGTGTCTGTTTTCCCGCCCTGCGGGCGGGAAAACACGAACAGGGAGGATGTCAGCACAGCCCCAGCAAATGCCGCACCTCTCCAATCATATACAGCGACCCGCAGGCGCACACCACGTCCTCCGGGCCTGCCGTCGCCAGGGCCCGGTCCAGCCCCTCCCGGAGACTGCCGCAGGGGACCGCCCTGCCCCCTCTGTCCTCCAACCAGGCAGCCAGCTCCGGGGCGGGCAGAGCCCTGGGGCTGTCCGGGGTGATGGTGTAAAGCTCCCCGGCCAGGGGGAGAAGCTCCCCCATCATGGCGGGGTAGTCCTTGTCGGCCAGCACGCCGGTAAGGAAAATCAGCTTCTTTCCGGGGTACAGCTCCTCCAACGACTGGGCCAGGGCCTCCATGCACTGGGGGTTGTGGCCCCCGTCCAGAATGACATCGGGGGAGCGGCGGACCAGCTCCAACCGTCCGGGCCACCGGGCCCGCTCCAGCCCCGACTGAACCGCCTCCAAGGGAATATCCCAGCCCCGCCGCTGCAAAACGTCCACCGTCTCCAGAACGGTGAGGGCGTTATGCAGCTGATACTCCCCCAGCAGGGGGATGTGGAAGGGGCCGGTCCCCCGGCAGCGGAACCGCTGTCCCTCCGGAGTACTGGCAATCACCTCCACCGCCTGGGGGGTGACAAACAGCCGCCCGCCCGCCCTGCGGCAGGCATTCTCAACAACCGCAGTCACCTCCTGCCCCTGCCGGTAAAGGACCACATCGCTCCCTGCCTTGATAATCCCCGCCTTTTCAGCGGCAATTTTCTCCAGCGTGTCCCCCAGCAGTCCGGTATGCTCCAGCCCAATGCGGGTGATGACGGCCGCCTCGGGGGCGTCGATGACGTTGGTGGAGTCCAGCCGGCCCCCCAGTCCGGTCTCCAGCACCACGATATCGCACCCCGACCGCAGAAAGTGGACCATCCCAATGGCGGTCATCAGCTCAAACTCCGTCTCGTCCTCCGCCGCCTCCAGCACCCGGGCGGTGATGTCCGCCAGCGCTCCGTCTGAAATGGGCACGCCGTCCACCTGGAACCGCTCGTGAAACCGCCACAGGTGGGGGGAGGTATACAGCCCGGTTTTCAGCCCCGCCGCGGTCAGGACAGAGGCCAGCATGGCGGCGGTGGACCCCTTGCCGTTGGACCCGGCGATGTGGACGAATTTCAGCTTTTTCTGGGGGTCGCCCAGCCGTCCCAGCAGCCGGCGGATGCGGTCCAGTCCCGGCTTCTGGCCCACCCAGGCCCGCTGGTGAATGAGGTCCGCCGCTTCCTGTCCGGTCATGCTCATACCCCCCGGACGGCGGCCAGAATCACCAGCCCGGCCTCGCAGGCCAGGCTGACCGGACCGCTCTCAAACCCCCGGCACAGCAGGGTCTGGCCGGTCTTGGCCGCCACGCCGAACTCCGGCAGGCTCACCGAACCGGAGGCGCAGTAGACGGCCAGGTCCCCCGGCTCCGGGTTCCAGGTCCCGTCCTGGGGATGGGTATTGGACAGGACGGTCACAGCCCCCTCTCCCCTGCCCTTGCGGACCATCAGGTTGAAGTCCACGCACCTGCCCCAGCTCTCCACCGGCACGCCGCCGTCAAAGGCCACCACCTTGCCGGGGGCCACCGGGACGGGCGCGTCAGCGTCAATTTTCAGCTGGATTTCCCCGCACAGCACAGACAGCCACCGGTTGTAGTCGGGCAGGGGGGTGAAGTCGGAGTGGTCCAGCTCCACAGTGGCGGAGCTGAGCCGCCAGAGGAAATCCCGGCCGGCGTACACCGCTCCCTCCGGGGCAATGGCCAGTTGGGTGGTGGTCCCCCCGGACCAATTCGTCGTTACATAGTCATCCCGGGTCAGCAGCTTCCATTCCATAAGCGTCCTCCTCCCGTCAATCGGTATATTTTACCACGCCGCTGCGGCGCAGCATATGCATCAACGGAACGCACGCCGTTGTTACAACAACAGCGGTAATGACACCGGAAACATAGCGGGCCGGCGTGATAAAGAGGACAGGCGTGAAGGAGGTTCCATAAAAAAGGCTGTCCAGCCACATACCAAAGGTGTTTCCGGTCGTGGTAAGGATTGCTCCAATGATACAGGTGGCATAACAGATCACAGGTCTGCTTTCTAAAGGCGTGCCGCCATTCCGGCGCAGATAGAGGACCACCGCCCCGATCACCAGGGCCCGGATGGCGGGGGGAATGATCCAGATAATGGTTGTAGGGACCAGACCATAGGTAAGAAGCTGAACGAGAAACTCGCCAAAGATAGCCACCAGCGCACCCTCTACAGGACCAAAGATCATAGCGCCCAGCACCACGGGCAGGGACCCAAAGGAAAGCTTAAAGGTCGGCGTCCGGATGGACAGGGTCAGAGACAGCAGTACCATCATGGCTGTCAGCAGGGCTACCATGCAGATTGTGTAGACATTAAACCGTTTTTTGTTTGTTGACATCATAATACGCTCCTTTCACGGCGTGTTGCCACGAAAGGAGCACTCTCCCCCCATGGCAGCGGATGCGGCACAGCAACGCGGGATTGATCTCCCTTCGTCCATTGGCAACCTCCCATCCAATGGCACTTGACGCGCGGTACCTACTCTGTCAGGTACGGATATTTACATGTTTACATGGATTTGACCACAGTATCATAGATTTGATCGGCCAGGGGCAGAGCCTTGGCCAGCAGGGCCTCGCCCTTCTGCCGGTAACCGGCGGCCAGCTCCTGATTCTTCAGGCTGCCGATATTGATGAGCACATTGAGCCATGCCCCCTGGATGGCGGCGCGCAGGGACAGGGCGGACACCCCCAGGTCGCTGGCGGCGCTGTCGTTGCTCTTGCCCAGCACAGAGGCGGTGAGCTCCAGGGCCTCCACGGCCAGCTCCATCATCTCGAAGGGGGTCTTGGTGCAGCCCTCCAGCCCCCGCTGGATGGCTGCGGAACGGGCAGCCTTCTCCTCGTCGGTGGCCTTGGGCATCCCGAAGGCGGCGCTGACCACGTTAAATGCCTCGGTGTCCCGGTCCATCACGTCCACAAAGCGGGCTTTCAGGCCGTTGGCCTTTTCCTGAGCGGACTTGGCCAGTTCCTCATACTCGGCGTATTTCTTCTTGCCCACCGTCAGGGAGCACACCATGGCGGTGAGGGCGGCGCCCAGCGCGCCCTCCAGGGCGGCAGCGGACCCGCCGCCGGGGGCGGGGGCGTCGGAGGCCAGCAGGTCCACAAACCCGGCGGTTTTCAGCTCGGCTAATTTCATAGCTTATTTCTCCTAATTCAGTTATTTATGTAGAGGCGGATATCATCCGCCCGTTTGGGATAAATAGATTCCCTGTTACGGCGGGCGGGTAATACCCGCCCCTACAGAACGGGCCCTTACTTCATGTCCAGAAGGTGATACTCCATGATCTGGTTGTGGCAGTCGAAGTCCCGGGCCTTCAGGTAGAACTCGCCGCAGTCAATCATGGCCTTGGCGGGGGTCAGGCCCACAATCTCGCTGTCCACAATATAAGTACCGTAGCGCTCGGCCAGGGATTTGACCATCTCATAGACCACATACAGGGGGGTGTCCTCATAGTTGACCATATTCATGGACACCTGGGCGATGCCCCGGTCCTCCATCATAAAGCCCATGGCCTTGCAGCTGCGGAAGCCGCCGGAGGAGCCGCGGATGACCTTGGCAATCTTCTTGGCGACCTCCACGTCGGAGGTGGCCAGGTTGATGTTGAAGGCCACCAGGGGCATACGGGCGCCGATGGCGGTAATGCCGGCGGTGGGGTGAATCTTCCGCTCACCGAAGTCGGGGGCCCACTCCTCCTGGAGCAGCTTCTCGGGCATACCCTCGAACTCGCCCTTGCGGCAGGTGGCCAGGTTGCGGCGCTCGGGCCGGGTGGCGGAGTCCTCATACAGGAAGGAGGGGACCTTCAGCTCATCCCAAATGCGCTGAGCCAGGCGCTTGGACAGCTCCACGCAGTCTTCAACGGTGACATCCTTGGACTGGGGGACAAAGGGGATGACATCGGTGGCCCCCATGCGCTTGTGCTCGCCCTTGTGCTTTGTCATGTCAATACGCTCAGTGGCCACCTTAGTCAGCCGGAAGGCGGCCTCCTCAATGGCGTCGATGTCGCCAATCAGGGTAAACACACAGCGGTTGTGGTTGCCGTCGGTCTGGGCATCGAAAAGGGTACAGCCGGGCACGCTGTTGGCGGTCTCCACCAGAGCGTTATAGGTGGCCTCGTCCTTCTCCTTGCTGCAACTGAAATTGGGGATACACTCGACAAGTCTAGGCATTTGTGATTTCCTCCTAAAATTTTTTAAGCCGGCCGATTCTCCTTTGGCACATCCATTATATAGAAACCGGCACAGAGATGCAATACCAGGACAAAGGTGTTTTCAACTTTTTCCTTAAAAATATTAAGCCCTGTTCTGCCGCTCCTCCCAGTCCTGTTCCGCCAGCTCCAGAAAACGGGTGACGCATCCCACCTGATACGGGCTGTTTTCCCACACCAGAACGGGGTAGGATTTGGCGGAAAACTCCAGCACCGGCTTGGTGTACACCGGCGACCCCGGGTGGGCGGCCACAATGGATTTTGGCAGAAATCCCACCCCAAAGCCGGCCTGGACCATCTGCATCTCCATAGGGGTGTCGTAGCAGTGGCAGACCACGTTGGGGCTGAACCCCGCCCGGCGGCACTCCTCCAGCAGGTCCCGGCTGTAGCCCCACAGGTCGTCGCTGCGCAGCAGGCACATGGGGGCGTCCCGCAGGGCCCGGATGGGCACAGCCTCCTGCCCCGGCGCCGGGTCGGTCTCCAGGCACATCACCAGCTCCAGGGGGTCCACTCCCAGCACCCGCTCCCCCAGGCTGTAGGACCGCTCTGACTGACTGCGCAGAAACAGCATATGGAGCTCCCCCCGCTCCAGGTCGTCCAGCAGGTCCTTGGGGGAGCCCATGCGGACGTACAGCTCCACCTGCGGGAACTGCTGGTGATACCGCTTCAAAAGGCTGGTGGCAATCTGAACGTCGGAATAGATCACCCCCAGCTTCAGCTGTCCCCGCACCCCGGCGTCCACATCCCGGACGCTGTCCGCCATGGTCCGCAGGCTCTGGAACATCTGCCGGCTCTGCTGCCAGAGGCACCGCCCCGCCTCGGTGAGCTCCACCCCCTTGTTGGTGCGCAGGAAAAGGGTCACGCCCAGCTCGTCCTCCAGCAGGGCCAGCTGCCGGCTGACGGGGGGCTGGGCCACGTGGAGGGTCCGGGAGGCCCCGGAGATGCTCCCAGCCTCCGCGACGGCAGAAAAATATTCCAGCTGCTTAAAATTCATCGCCGTTCCTCCATACTTTTTTGATATAGCAAATATACAATAGTGGTACTTTTCATTCTACCACATTTCCGTTAAAATACAATACATAAGAGGGAAATCCAGGCTGCGGCCCGGAGACTTTTCACAAAAATCTTATGAAACGGAGGAATTTTCATGAATCTGACAGACGCCATGACCATCAAGCTGGACTATGACCTGCCCGAGTACCCCCAGTTCGACCCCCAGTACCGCCGGGCCCCCCGTCGGGAGTCCCACCTGACTGAGGCCGACAAGGCCCTGGCCATCAAGAACGCCCTGCGGTACATCCACCCCGACCACCACGCCCAGATGGCCAAAGAATTTGCCCAGGAGCTGGAGGAACACGGCCGCATCTACGGCTACCGCTTCCGCCCCGCCGGCAAGCTGTACGGCAAGCCCATCGACCAGTACAAGGGCGCGTGCATTGAGGGCCGGGCCATTCAGGTGATGATCGACAACAATCTGGACTTCGACGTGGCCCTCTACCCCTATGAGCTGGTCACTTACGGCGAGACCGGCCAGGTCTGCCAGAACTGGATGCAGTACCGCCTCATCAAGAAGTACCTGGAGGTCCTCACCGACGAGCAGACCCTGGTGGTCATGTCGGGCCACCCCATGGGCCTGTTCCACAGCCACAAGCTGGCCCCCAGAGTGATTATCTCCAACGGCCTGATGGTGGGCACCTTCGACGACCAGAAGAACTTCAACCGGGCCGCCGCCCTGGGCGTGGCCAATTATGGCCAGATGACCGCCGGCGGCTGGATGTACATCGGCCCCCAGGGCATCGTCCACGGCACCTTCAACACCCTGCTCAACGCCGGCCGGCTGAAGCTGGGCATCCCCACCGACGGTAATCTGGCCGGACGGCTGTTCATCTCCGCCGGTCTGGGCGGCATGTCGGGGGCCCAGGGCAAGGCCGCTGAGATTGCCGGGGCCGCCTCCATCATCGCCGAGGTGGACGACTCCCGCATCGAGACCCGCTACACCCAGGGCTGGGTGAGCCACCGCACCGGCGACCTGGCCGAGGCCGTGAAGATTGCCCAGGAGCATCAGGCTTCCAAGCAGCCCTGCGCCGTGGCCTACCACGGCAACATCGTGGACCTGCTGGAGTACCTGTATGAGCACAATGTCCACGTGGACCTGATGAGCGACCAGACCTCCTGCCACGTGCCCTACGACGGCGGCTACTGCCCCCAGGGCCTGACCTTCGAGCAGCGCACCGACATGCTGGACAAGGACCCGGAGGGCTTTGCCAAGCTGGTGGACAAGACCCTCCAGCATCACTACGAGATGATCTGCAAGTTCCACGACCGGGGCACCTACTTCTTCGACTACGGCAACAGCTTCCTGAAGGCCGTGTACGACACCGGCGTCAAGTCCATCTGCAAGAACGGCGAAAACGACCTGGACGGCTTCATCTTCCCCTCCTACGTGGAGGACATCCTGGGGCCCTGCCTGTTCGACTTCGGCTACGGCCCCTTCCGCTGGTGCTGCCTGTCCCGGAACCCGGAGGACCTGGACAAGACCGACGCCGCCGCCGCCGCTTACATCAAGGAGCACAACCGCCGCTATCAGGACTATGACAACTACGTCTGGGTCCGGGACGCCAAGAAAAACAAGCTGGTGGTTGGCACCCAGTGCCGCATCCTGTATCAGGACGCCATGGGCCGCATGAACATCGCCCTGAAGTTCAACGAGATGGTCCGCAACGGCGAGATCGGCCCCGTCATGCTGGGCCGCGACCACCACGACACCGGCGGAACCGACTCCCCCTTCCGTGAGACCTCCAACATCAAGGACGGCTCCAACATCATGGCCGAGATGGCCACCCAGTGCTACGCCGGCAACGCCGCCCGGGGCATGAGCTACATCGCTCTGCACAACGGCGGCGGCACCGGCATCGGCAACGCCATCAACGGCGGCTTTGGCATGGTGCTGGACGGCTCCGAGCGGGTGGACACCATCCTGCGCATGGCCATGCCCTGGGACACCATGATCGGCGTGTCCCGCCGGGCCTGGGCCAGGAACGAGAACGCCCTGACCACCGCTGCCGAGTATAACAAGCTGTACGAGGGCCAGGACCACATCACCCTGCCCTACATCGCCGACGACGCCATTGTCGCCGAGGCCCTCAAGAGCATCCAGGGCTGATCCATCCCTCTGTAGGGGCGGCTATCAGCCGCCCGCAGAATACCGGCATCCTCGTAGGGGCGGCCTTTGGCCGCCCGCGGGCGCGCACTGCGCGCCCCTACAAATGACCAACAATACAACGACGAAAAGAGGGGGCGTCCCAAAACGCCCCCTCTTTTGGAAAGGAATGGCAACATGAAAACCATCGTCATTGATATCGGCATGCTGGCCACCCCCCAGGGAACCGGCCCCAAGAGCGGCCCGGACCAGGGGAACATCCAGATTTTGAGGGACGCCTGGGTCCTGATGGAGGACGGCGTCATCACCCAGGTTGGAACCGGCCCCGCCCCGGCGGCGGACCGGACCATCGACGCGGGGGGAAACCTGGTCACCCCCGGTCTGGTGGACGCCCACACCCACCTGATTTTTGGCGGCTGGAGGCAGAACGAGCTGGGCCTGAAGCTCCACGGCAAGACCTACCTGGAGATTCAGAACGCCGGGGGGGGCATCCAGTCCACCACCAACGCCACCCGCCAATCCACCGAGGAGGAGCTGACCCATAAGGCGGAGAAGGCCCTGGACGAGATGCTCCACTTCGGCGTAACCACCTGTGAGGCCAAGAGCGGCTACGGCCTGGCCACCCAGCACGAGCTGAAAGCCCTCCAGGTCATCGACAACCTGAACCGCACCCACCCCATCGACCTGGTCGCCACCTTCATGGGGGCCCACCTGGTGCCCGCCGAGTACAAATCCAACCGGGGGGAGTACATCCGTCTGGTGTGCGAGGAGATGATGCCCCTGGTGGCCCAGCAGGGCGTCGCCAAATACTGCGACGTGTTCTGTGAGGCCGACACCTTCACCGTGGAGGAGTCCCGGCAGGTACTGGAGGCCGGCTTGAAGTACGGCCTGCGGCCCAAAATCCACGCCGACGAGATTGAGGCCATCGGCGGCTCCGTTCTGGCCGGTGAAATCGGGGCCATCTCCGCCGAGCACCTCATCGTCTGCCCCCCGGAGGGCATTGCCAGCATGGCAAAAGGGGGCACCATTGCCTGCCTCCTCCCCGCCACCAGCTTCTACCTGGGGGCCGTCTTCGCCCCCGCCCGGGACATGGTCAGCGCCGGGGTCCCGGTGGCCATGGCCACCGACTTCAACCCCGGCTCCTGCCCCTGCCTGAACCTGCAATTCATCATCAACCTGGGCTGCCTCAAATACAAGCTCACCCCGGAGGAGGTCCTCACCGCCGTCACCCTCAACGCCGCCGCCGCCATTGACCTGGCCGGCAGGGTGGGCTCGGTGGAGCCGGGCAAGCAGGGCGACCTGGTCATCTGGGACGCCCCCGACCTGGACTACATCTGCTACCGCATGGGCAGCAACCTGGCCAGGACGGTCATCAAAAAGGGCGCGGTGGTGGTGGACTGATGGACCGCACCGACTATCAGATTTTGAACCTCCTCCAGCGGGACAGCCGCACCACCCTGAAATCCATCGGGGACCAGGTGGGGCTTACAGCCCCCGCCGTGTCTGAGCGCATCCGCCGCATGGAGGAGAAGGGGGTCATCAAGGGCTTCTCCATCAGCATCGACCGCAACCGGCTGGACTGCAACATGACCGGCTTTATCCTGGTGGCCCCCGCCCCGGAGAAGTACGGCCAATTCTGCCAGTTCTGCGAAAACACCCCCGCCATTCTGGCCCACCACCACGTTATCGGCGTGTTCAACGCCCTGCTGCGCTTTGCCGTGAAGGACACCCGCCAGCTGGACACCCTCCTGGCCGCCATCAAGCAGTTCGGAGACTCCCAGACCTCTGTGGAGCTGGGGGCCTACTTCGAGCAGAAGGATGTCCCCCTGCCCAAATAAACAAGACCCGGCCCGATGGACGCTCCACCGGGCCGGATTTATTTAGAAAAACACCTTGTATTATTCGACAAAATATGCTATAGTACTCTCAGAGACAAATGAATAAGGCAGGACGCGGGGTGAAGCGAACACCCCACGTCCCTATGCGGGTGAAAGCAGCACCCACACAACAGCATTGCTGCACCAGCTCTCATTATACCAGAAAAGTTCACGTTTTCAAGTAGCATTTGAGAGTTTGTGTCTGAGATATGCGGTGTGGGGGATTCAAACCCCGCGCCGCTTTTATTTGTCTCAACGGGAAACCCTGCGGGGGGAGCCCTCCTTCTTCCTGTGCACTCCCCCCGCGGGCGGAACCGTTGAGAAAACAGAGAGGCAACCTCTTGCGGCTGTCTCTCGGAATGGTTGTGTTCCTATGGCAGATTATCACGAGATGTACCTAAACATGGCCCGGGCCAACGCAAAGGCTGTTAACATTTTGATTCAGGCCCAGCAGGAGTGTGAGGAGATGTATATGTCCTCACCGGACCCGGAGATTCAAGTACTGGACCCCAAAAACCGGCCCGCTCCCCAGTAGGGGAGGGGCCGGTTTTATGTCTTTCAGGATTAAAACAGTCCGGTAATCTTCCCGTTCTCGTCCACGTCGATTTTCTCGGCGGCGGGAACCTTGGGCAGGCCGGGCATGGTCATGATGTCCCCGGTGAGGGCCACGATGAACCCGGCGCCGGCGCACACCTTCAGGTTGCGCACCGTGACCTCAAAGCCCTTGGGGGCCCCCAGCAGGGCGGCGTTGTCAGAGAAGGAGTACTGGGTCTTGGCCATGCAGATGGGCAGCTCGCCAAAGCCCAGATCGGTCAGCTGCTGGGCCTGCTTCTTGGCGTTGGCGGTGAGCACCGCCCTGTCCCCGTGGTACACCTTCTTCACGATGGCATTCAGTTTCTCCTCAATGGTGGCCTTCTCGTCGTAGACGAAGGAGAACCGGTTGGGCTCCCCGCACAGGCGGACAACCTCCTCGGCCAGGGCGATGCCGCCCTCGCCGCCCTTGGCCCACACCTCGGACAGGGCCACGTTGACCCCCAGCTCATTGCACCTCTGCTCCACCAGGTCCAGCTCGGCCTTGGTGTCGGTGGGGAAGGCATTGATGGCCACCACGCAGGGCAGGCCGTAGACGTTCTTCACATTGTCCACGTGCTGGAGCAGGTTAGGCAGGCCCTTCTCCAGGGCCTCCAGGTTCTCCTGGTTCAGCTCGGGCTTGGGCACGCCCCCGTGGTATTTCAGCGCCCGGACGGTGGCCACAATCACCACAGCGGAGGGCTTGAGCCCCGCCTTGCGGCACTTGATGTCGATGAACTTCTCCGCCCCCAGATCGGCGGCAAAGCCCGCCTCGGTCACGGCATAGTCCGCCACCTTCAGGGCCATGCGGGTGGCCATCAGGGAGTTGCAGCCGTGGGCAATGTTGGCGAAGGGCCCGCCGTGGATAAAGGCGGGGGTGCCCTCCAGGGTCTGGACCAGGTTGGGCTTGACCGCGTCCTTCAGCAGGGCGGCCATGGCCCCCTCCGCTTTCAGGTCGTGGGCGGTGACAGGCTTGCCGTCGTAGGTGTAGGCCACGATCATCTTCCCCAGCCGCTCTTTCAGGTCGGTGATGGAGGAGGCCAGACACAGCACCGCCATAATCTCGCTGGCTACCGTGATTTCAAAGCCGTCCTCCCGGGGCACGCCCTGCATCTTGCCCCCCAGGCCGTTGATGATGTGCCGCAGCTGGCGGTCGTTCATGTCCACCGCCCGCTTCCAGGTGATCTGCTTCACGTCGATGCCCAGGGCGTTGCCCTGCTGAATGTGGTTGTCCAGCATGGCGGCCATCAGATTGTTGGCCGCGCCGATGGCGTGGAAGTCCCCGGTGAAATGGAGGTTAATGTCCTCCATGGGCACCACCTGGGCGTAACCGCCGCCGGCGGCCCCGCCCTTCACCCCGAACACCGGGCCCAGGGAGGGCTCCCGCAGGGCCACGGCGGACCTCTTCCCGATTTTGCGCAGGCCGTCGGCCAGGCCCACAGAGGTGGTGGTCTTGCCCTCGCCGGCCGGGGTGGGGGTGATGGCAGTGACCAGAATCAGCTTGCCGTCAGGGGCGGCGGTCTCGCTGAGCAGCTTGTAGTCGATCTTGGCCTTGTAGTTGCCGTACAGCTCCAGATACTTCTCGTCGATGCCGGCGGCAGCGGCGACCTCTGTAATCCGCTGGGGGATGTGCTCCTGGGCGATCTCGATGTCGGATTTTACGCTCATCTCTGTGGGCCTCCTGTTATTTTATTTTTGTTGTCCCCTTCCGGGGTTCCCCTCGGTATATTCACTGCCGCTATTATAACGTACAAACCAAATCTAGTAAACCGCATTTTTTTCTCACATCGGGACAAACACTTTCATTCCGAAAGAAAAACCCGCTTTTGACGCCCGCTTTTCAAACCGCCCGTCGTCCCGTCCCCCGTATCCCTTCTCCCGCAAGGCTTCTTTCATCATTCACCGCACTGCTGAAACAGTTCATCAGCAGTAGACTGTGATAGTGCCCAACCAAAAAATATTTTTCAGCTATATTTTTGTTGATTTTAACAATTAAACATGTTATAATGCCTTTGTATCAAGGCCCTGCTGGAGAGGGGCTCCTTTTCCTGGAAAACCATCCTCCCGGAAAAGGAGATCTGGCCGGACCGCGAGAAATCGGAAGAGGAAACATATTTAAGAAAGAGGGGTACATTCTATGCCAACCAAGGAAACCAAAACCCGCGCTGTGCGGCTGCCCAACGTTGTTGAGGCGCTGCTCCCCATCGTAGTCATGATGGGCCTGATGATCTACGGCCTGAACTTCAGCGGCGAGACCTATGTAGACGCTCACATGCCGCTGGCCGTATCCATCGTCGTGGCCTGCATCGTGGGCTGCGTCTGCGGCCACAGCTTCTCCGACATGCTGGCCGGCATGATCGACCGGCTGAACGCCACCATGGAGGCCATCCTGATCCTGTGCACCGTGGGCCTGCTGGTCGCCTCCTTCCTCATGTCGGGCACCATTCCCGCCCTGATCTACTACGGGCTGAACCTGCTCACGCCCCAGCTGTTCCTGCCTGTGGGCTGCATCCTGTGCGCCATCGTGGGCCTGGCCTGCGGCTCCTCCTGGACCGCCACCGCCACCATGGGCATCGCCATGCTGGGCATCGGCGCCGGCCTGGGCATCCCCGCCCCCATCACCGCCGGCATGGCCATCTCCGGCGCCTATGTGGGCGACAAGTTCTCCCCCCTGTCCGACACCACCAACCTGGCCGCCGCCGTGTCTGAGACCGGCCTGTTCGACCACGTGACCGCCATGGTGTCCACCACCGCCCCCACCTTTATCCTCGCCCTCATCGGCTACGCCATTCTGGGCGTTGCCACCAGCAGCGGCAGCTACGACCCCACCGTGGCCAAGGAGATTCAGATCGTCCTGGCCGACGGCTTCAACATCAACCCCTTCCTGCTGGTCCCCATTCTGGTAGTCATTGCCGCCTGCGTGATGAAGCTGCCCGGTCTGGTGGGCATCGCCATCTCGGTGGGCACCGGCGTTATCTTCGCCGTGATCTTCCAGGGCGTGGGCAGCCTGGCCGACCTGTTCGACATGCTGCACTATGGCTACGGCTTCGGCGTTGACACCGACTTCCCCGAGCTGGTGGCTGAGGCCGCCGCCGCCCTGAACGTAAGCCCCGACTCCTATCTCACCGTCTCCAGCCTGCTCAACCGGGGCGGCATGGACCACACCATGTGGACCATCAACCTGATTCTCCTGGCCGTTGCCTACGGCGGCGCCCTGGAGCGCTGCGGCTGCACCGAGGCTCTGTTCGGCAAGCTGAAGAACAAGATCAACTCCGTGGGCAGCCTGATCTTCACCACCATGCTCACCTCTCTGTTCTGCGACGCCACCATGTGTGACCAGTTCCTGGGCATCGGCGTTCCCGCCCCCCTGTACGTGGAGAAATACGACGAGATGGGCCTGGGCCGGAACATGATGTCCCGCACTCTGGAGGACTGCGGCACCCTGTGGGCCGCCATGTTCCCCTGGACCGGCTGCGGCGCCTATCAGCAGGGCGTGTTCGGCATGTCCCCCTTCGTCTACTTCCCCTTCGCTTTCGTGAACCTGCTCAATCCCATCTACGCCGCCATCACCGCCTTCCTGGGCCGCAATATCTTCTGGGCTGACGGCTCCTACACCAACCTCTTCGGCAAGACCAAGGCCGGCAAGCCCGCCGGCGCCCCCGCCGAGGCCCACGAGAAGGCCCTCAAGGCTCTGGAAGCCCGCCGCGCCGCCGGCAAGGCCCCCAAGATCAGCGCCTGATTGAACCATCGTTTACCTCTGTCCGCCCCTCCGGGGGCGGACGCCAGAAACCTCCGGTAAAAGAAAGGACCTGTCCTGTGAGCAAAAACTCCCTCCCCTGGGCCGGGCTGTCCGGCCCCATCTATACCCCCCGGGAACTGAAACCCCGGAAGCCCTACGTCATCTACGGCTGCTGGGCCATGGTAATTCTCCTGCTGGTGGGCGGTATCTTCACCCGTTTTAAGATCGCCCTGATCTTCGCCGCGCTGTACGGCCTGACCCTGCTGTCTAAAAAGGACGCAGCGGTAACGGAGCGGGGGCTGGAGATTTTCTACCAGATGAAGATTACCACCAATTACAACTTCTGGCCCTGGGAAGAGATTAACGCTATCGTGGTGGAGGACCGGAACCACCCGGAGCTCATCGCCCTCCACATCGGGCGCGGCAGCGCCAGCAAGCGCTTCTTCTTCACCCGGAAAGACACCCAGGAGATTCTGGTCCTGGCCCGGGAAAAGAACCCCGGCATCCCGGTACGCCAGCTTACCGACAAGCCCCGCCCGGGCGGCTTTTCCCGCAAGGGCATCTGACCATCTGCGGCCCTCAGAGGGACCCCTCCCTTTTGGGGGCCGCCCCTGTCTAAGAAACTCCCGGCTCAAGCCGAAACTATAGATAAAGCGAGGTAATGATTATGATTATGAACCCATCCGCCATCAAGCACGTTGTCCTGGACGGCCACAGCCTCACCCTGGAATCCTTCGTCGCCGTGGCCCGGTACAACGCCACCGTGGAGCTGGCCGGCTCCGCCCTGGAGGCCATGCAGAAATCCCGGGCCCTGGCCGAGAAAATCGCCGGGGAGGGCCGGGTGGCCTACGGCATCACCACCGGCTTCGGCGACTTCCAGAAGGTGGCCGTCCCCGAGGAGATGAGCAACCAGCTGTCCACCAACCTGATCCTCAGCCACTGCACCGGCGCCGGCGAGCCCTACGCCCAGGAAGTGGTGCGCGGCATGCTGCTGCTCCGGGCCAACGCCCTGTGCGGCGGCGTGTCCGGTGTGCGCCCCCTGCTGGTGGAGATGATGGTCCAGATGCTCAACAAGGGCGTCCACCCCTGGGTGCCCCAGAAGGGCTCCCTGGGCTCCTCCGGCGACCTGGCCCCCCTGGCCCACATGACCCTCCCCCTGCTGGGCAAGGGCCAGGCCTGGTACCAGGGCCAGCTGATGGACGGCGGCGAGGCCATGGCCCAGGCCGGCATCGACACCCTGGACACCCTGGTGTGCAAGGAGGGCCTGGGCATGACCAACGGCACCTGCGCCATGACCAGCGTGGGCTCCCTGGCCCTGTACGACACCATCTGCGCCGCCCAGCTGGGCGATGTCATCGGCTCCCTGGACTTTGAGGGCCTCACCGGCCTGCGCAACGCCTTCGACCCCCGCATCCATCAAGTCCGGGGACAGAAGGGCCAGATGCTGGTGGCAGAAAACATGCGCAAGCTGCTGGCCGGCTCCGAAATTTTGGACAACTGCCAGCAGGACCGGGTGCAGGACGCCTACGCCCTGCGCTGCATCCCCCAGATTCACGGTGCCGTCCGTGACGCCCTGGACTACGTCCGGGAGAAGGTGGAGATCGAGCTCAACGCCGTCACTGACAACCCCCTCATCTTCCTGGAGGACGAGGCGGTCATCTCCGGGGGCAACTTCCACGGTGAGCCCATGGCCATCCCCTTCGACACCCTGGGCATCGCCTGCTCCGAGATCGCCAACATCTCCGAGCGCCGCACCGAGCGGATGGTCAACGCCGCCCTGTCCAACGGCCTGACCCCCTTCCTCACCACCAAGCCGGGCGTCAACTCCGGTTTCATGATCGTCCAGTACGCCGCCGCCTCCATGGTGTCGGAGAACAAGGTGCTGGCCCACCCCGCCAGCGTGGACTCCATCCCCTCCTCCGCCAACCAGGAGGACATCGTGTCCATGGGCACCACCGCTGGCCGCAAGGCGGGCTCCATCGTTCAGAACACCTTCTCTGTGCTGGCCGACGAGCTGCTCACCGCCTGCCAGGCCATCGACATCCGCCGCCGCCTGAACACCCACGGCCAGGGGCTCGCCCCCGTCCATGAGGCCCTCTACAAACACGTCCGGGAGAAGGTGGACTTCTACGAGATCGACCGGGAAATCTGGCCCGACATCCTGGAGGTGGAGAAGATGATCCGCAGCGG
>ERZ779633.141-NODE-141-length-29632-cov-9.656591_pt1 | contig 29632 bp, 28 predicted proteins | sample MGYA00514195_ERZ779633 | MGnify/ENA primary metagenome ERZ779633 (study PRJEB29562, sample SAMEA4376707) | mouse gut metagenome | isolation source: Cecum | study: EMG produced TPA metagenomics assembly of the A DSS colitis mouse model was used to assess the...
TCCAAAATGTGTGCGGCCTTGAACTTTACAGCCCTCAAATCTTTGTATACCAAGGGGCTGTTCAAGGATTTGAGGGCTGCAAAGTTCAAGGCCGCACACATTTTGGATGATATGCTGCTGATTGCGGAAGATGGGCAGTGGAGAGAAGATAAGGGTGGAAAGCACGGAGCCGCCGCAAAAAATGGCTGGTATTATTACAAGAGCAGATTTGCACTCCCAATTTATAAGCAAAATGGGGATATTTCCCACTATAATACATACACTGCGGACCTTCTTGTGCGGAATGGCGCGGACGGAAAATCTTATCTATATGATATAAAAATTCAGAAGATGTCGTCGACCATAGCAGCGGACGGTTTTACCGACCCTGCTATATACAGCCGAGCACCTTCTGATGATAATAGTATACCACAGCAGAGATGAAAAAGCAACAGCAAAAGATATGAATGAGCCAACCGGGGCGGGGAGTGAATTTCACTCCCCGCCCCGGCTTTTTCTTCTTACTTGGGGTTCGCGTTAGCCGTCCCCTTGTCTCGGACACAAAGGGACGGTCTTTCCGTGCTGATAATGCAAATTCTCTGCACAAAGGAACCGTCCCTATGTGCGCAAAGGAACCGTCCCTATGTGCGTGTGCGTAACATTGGCAAAATGAGGAGAAGAGACTTCCTTGACAATCGGGGCTCTTCCGCCAAAGGCGGCGCTCAAGGTGTCAGAGAAATCTCTTCTGAGAACAGTCTACCCCAATGAACAGGAGAAGTCAACGGTACACAAAGGGGGACAATGTGATAAACGAGATGGACCTGATTCCGCAAGGCCTCACCGACACAGGTACTCACCCGCCGCAGGGTCCCATAAGAACAGATCCATTTATTAAAATTATATTACAGGTAGGCGATGGCGTCAAGCACCCCTCCGGGTATGCGTCATCCGTAAGCGCTGAAGCGCTAACGGATGACCGAATAGAGTATGCCCCGGGAGGCGGGATGGATATTCTGACGGAAACAGCGCTGCAAATGAGTGCGGGAAGCAGAAAGCCACTGTGGCAGAAGCGCAATATGGAGACCATCCGGCGGGCTGCCTCTACCTTTGGCTCGGTGGGCGCCCAAAAGCCCCAGGAGTTTTACCAGGGCAGCAGCCAGGCCCCGGAGGAATACTTCGGCGGCTTCGCCGTCTACTACCACGCCGGACTGACCGGACAGGACATCATGACGGTACAGGGCGACCATGCCGACGCCATCAACTATGCCCAGGCCGAGGCGGCCTACCTGGCCGGACAGCTGGACGCCGCAGAGAGTTTGAAGGCAGAGAAATCAAGCATTTCTGCTGAAAATGATAATGGGTCGTTTACAAGTGAAGCTCCTGACGATATAATTGAAAAAGGAGTGGTTAGATTGAAAGTGAAATATATCGGTCCAGACTATGTTGCCTTACCAACCGGAACAGTATGTGAAGTGCTGTCCATTGAGAAGGGCTGGTACGGGGTCATGACTGAGCTTGACGAATCTTACCTTTTTCCACCTAACGTCTTCGAGTTGCTTGAAGGCTCAGAGGCTGATGTACCTACTCGCACATAGATAAGCCTTTGATGTCGATGTCATTTTAATGTTCTATAGTAAAGGCTCAGGGCAGATTTATAATAAGATAAATCACACCTTTTGACTGGAGGAGTATGCTATGGACTACAAGGGGATCCTCTTTGATTTTGATTATACCCTGGGCGACGCCACCGAGGCCATTCACCAGGCGTTCGTCTATGCCCTTACCACCATGGGCTATCCTGCCCCTGACCGGGAGAGCGTCCGCCACACCATTGGTATGGTGGTCTCCGACGCCTACACCCTCCTCACCGGGGACGCCACGACGGAGGGACAGGAGAAGTTTTACTCCCTCTTTCACCCCGTAAGCGGCACTCTCCAGGGCCAGGGACAGGTAGAGCTGTTCCCCGGCACGGTAGAGCTGCTGTCGGGACTGAAGGCGGCAGGGCTTTCCACCGGTCTCATCAGCACCAAAAACGTCACCGTTCTCCAGGCCGTGGCAGAGGTCAAGGGACTGAGCGGCCTGCTGGACGTCCTGGTGGGAGGCGGCACGGTGCAAAGCCACAAGCCCGATCCAGAGGGGCTACTGTGGGCCATGGACAAGCTGGGACTGAAGCGGGAGGACGTGCTCTTCTGCGGGGACACCACCATCGACGCCGAGACCGCCCAAAACGCTGGGGTGGACTTCTGCGCTGTCCTCAACGGCACTACCCCAGCCGAGGCGTTCAGCGCATACCCCAGCGTTCACATCTCCCCCGACCTCTGGGACCTCAAGTCCTGGCTGGGAGTATAAAACAGGGACGCCGCCTTTCGCGCGGCGTCCCTGCCTTTATTCTCTGTTCTTGAGCTTATACCAGCGGTAGCTCATCACATAGGTGAGCACACACCCCGCCATCAGGGCGGTGAAGAATATGGCAGCGCAGACCTTCTCCGGGCAGAGCAGGGCCACCGGGATATTTATCAGGCCCACCAGGAAAAACACCCAGCCTCCCAACCGATGGGTCTTGTTCCACACGTCCGGGTCGGATAAGGCCCAGGGGGTGCGGATGCCCATAAACCAGTTGGGCTTCACCTTGCCCATAACGCTCCCCATACCTAAAAAGAGCAGGCTCAGCAGCACCATCACCACCTTGCCCACACGGAGGGTCCCGGGGCGAAAGGTCTCTACAAGGATGATGCCCACCATCACCAGGATAAACGCCTCCATGACAATAGCAAAGGCGTTATAATAGCCCATGAAGTTTTTATAGTTTTCTTTTTTGGGGTCCAGCCGGGGAAGGAACTGGAACAGGGCCGCCATACCGGGGCCTAACGCCGCCATGAGCCACAGGTTCCCCTTGCCGCCATAGCTCACCACACCGTTAAAGCTCCAGCGGTTGGGGATCTGCTCCGGCAGTCTATCCCAAAAAAGCAGGGTCAGTATAGCGGGAATGACCGCCAACGCCCACATGATGGCGATCCACTTTTTATTCTTCATGGTTGTCCTCTCCTTTCAGCGCCGCCAGCCAGCCCACGATTTCGTCCAGCACTGACACGCTTAACTCATAGCAGATGAATTTCCCCCGCCGCTCATCGCTGACCAGTCCCGCGTCCTTCAGCACGGACAGATGGTGGGAAACGGTGGCCCCGGTCATATCAAAGTGTGCCCCGATCTCCCCGGCGGTCTGCGCCCCGGTCTTCAGCAGGTCTAAAATGGCCCGCCGGGTGGGGTCGGACAGGGCCTTGAAGGTCTCCTGAAAAGCCATGGCTTCACCTCATTTCGATTTTCATCTAAATGATAGCACATCTTCCATAACGCCGTCAAGAACATTTTGATATTTGTCGAAATGTTCCAGTCGCTTTGTTTTGCCTCTTGACTTTTTCGCATTATAAGCATATGATTATAATATAAGCAAAGTTTAAGGAGGCGGTGGCATGACCCAGCGGGAGCGGGAGCTTCTCAACGCCCTGGCGGAAAACCCCATGATCTCCCAGCAGGAGCTGGCCGACAAGCTGGGCATTACCCGCTCGTCGGTGGCGGTACACATCTCCCACCTGACCAAGAAGGGCTATATCGCCGGAAAGGGCTATGTCCTCCGCTCCCCCAGCTACGCCGTGGTGGTGGGCGGGGTCAACATGGACATCGGCGGACGCTCCAACGCGCCTCTGGTGGACGCCGACTCCAACCCCGGCGTGGTCCGCATGAGCCTGGGTGGCGTGGGGAGAAACATTGCCCACAACATGGCCCTGCTGGGCTGCGACGTCCGCTTCCTCACCGCTCTGGGCAGCGACCTCTACGCCGAGAAGATCGCCGCCAGCTGCGCCGAGCTGGGCATCGACATCTCCCACGCCCTCACCCTCCCCGGAGAGCGGACCTCCACCTATCTCTTCCTCTCCGGCCCCGACGGGGACATGGCCTGCGCGGTGAACGACATGGCCATTTATGACCGCTTCACCCCGGCCTACCTCCGCTCCAAGAAGGCCCTGCTGGATAACGCCCAGCTCATCATCATTGACGCCAACATCCCCCAGGAGTCCATTGAGTGGCTGTGCAGCAGCGTCCAGGTCCCCATCTTCGCCGACCCGGTCTCAACGGCCAAGTGCGGAAAGCTGAAGAACGTCCTGGGCCGCCTCCACACCCTGAAGCCCAACCGCCTGGAAGCAGAAAGGCTCACCGGCGTTGCCATCACCGATGAACATAGCCTCCAAAAAGCCGCCCAGGCCCTGCTGGATACCGGGCTGCGGCGGGTGTTCCTCTCCCTGGGCAGCGACGGCATCTACGCCGCCGACCACTCAGGTACGTGCCGCCTGGGCTGCTGCAAGGCGAACCTCCGCAACGCCACCGGCGCCGGCGACGCCGCCATGGCCGCCCTGGCCTGGGCCTACCTGGAGGGCACCGGCCTGGAAGACACTGTCAAGCTCACCCAGGCCGCCTCCGCCATCGCCATCGAAGGAGAGGAGACCATCAATCCCGACATGAGCGCCGAAGCGGTGCGTGCCCGTGCCGGGGAAGCCTTTTCTGCATAATAAGCCCTTCGCGGGAAACCCCGATCTGAATATTCTTTGATTATAGGAGGAACTGACCATGCCGCTGAACAAGTATCTTGACGTTGCCCCTGAAGTCGCCGCCGCCATTGCCGCGGGTAAGCCCGTGGTGGCCCTGGAGTCCACCATTATCTCCCACGGGATGCCCTACCCCCAGAACGTGGAGACCGCTCTGAAGGTGGAGCAGATCATCCGGGACAACGGCGCCGTCCCCGCCACCATCGCCATCATCGGCGGACGGCTGAAGGCGGGCTGCTCCAAGGAGGAGATCGAGCATCTGGGCAAGGCCGGGTCCAAGGTCGCCAAGGCCAGCCGCCGCGACCTCCCCGTGCTGGTGGCCCGGGGCGCCGACGGCGCCACCACCGTCACCACCACCATGATCATTGCCCATATGGCGGGCATCCAGATCTTTGCCACCGGCGGCATCGGCGGTGTCCACCGGGGGGCCGAGACCACCATGGACATCTCCGCCGACCTGGAGGAGCTGGCCCATACCCCCGTCATGGTGGTGTGCGCCGGAGCCAAGTCCATCCTGGACCTGGGCCTGACCCTGGAGTATCTGGAGACCCACGGCGTGCCGGTCATCGGCTACGGCACCAAGGAGCTGCCCGCCTTCTACACCCGGAGCAGCGGCTTTGGCGTGGACTACGAGATCGACACCCCCGCCGAGCTGGCGAAAGCCTTTGCTGTTCAGCGGGAGCTGGGCTTCCCCGGCGGTATGCTGGTCACGAACCCCATCCCCGAGGAGTTCTCCATGGACCCTGCCGTTATCAACAAGGCCATCGACGACGCCGTGGCCCAGGCCCAGGCCCAGGGCATCCACGGCAAGGAGACCACACCCTTCCTCCTGGCCAAGATCAAGGACATCACCGGCGGCGATTCTCTCGCCTCCAACATCCAACTGGTTTTCAACAACGCCGCTCTGGCGGCCAAGACCGCTGTGGAGCTGTGCAAATAAAGTCCTTCCCTCCCAAAATGAATCCCCGATGAGAGACATTGCCTCTCACCGGGGATTTATTTTAATCCATTGCCACCTATCTATTATCATTTGATAATTTGCTCCAGCGTTTCAAACGCCGGGTGGTCAAAAAAGGTACGCATACTGATCTCCAAGCCATCGCATATCTTTTGAATGGATACCACGCCGGGATTTTTACTCTTCTGATTCAGCATGCTGTAAATAGTGGATGGGGTCACGCCACATCTGTTGGCAAGCTCGTTCACGGTGATGTTCCGTTCCGCGCATAGTATTTGTATCCGCAACGCCACAGCGTCTTTCGCGTTCACTGGAACACCCCCCTTTGATATCATCATATCCAAATTTGCGATATATCGTGTGCGGCATATCGCAAATCGAAAAAATGTGATATAATGTGGGATATACCGCACAAGGAGGGGAAGAAAGTATGCCCGACGATATTTCTGTTATCTACTGGAACAGCAAAGACATCCGCCCGGAGGAGGGCAGTTACATCCTACTGAAAAGTCTTGATGAAAACGGACAGGTGATCTGTGAACCCGCCGCTTACGAAAATGAAATGTTCATTTTCATCTATAGCGAGGACGATTGGGGCGAGGTCAATCCAGACATCATTTTGGGGTGGGCCTATTATCCCTATGACGAGCGGGGAGCTATGCAGGAGAACGATCAAGAATAGCAGAAGCGCCGGTCAAAAGACCGGCGCTTCTGCGCAATAGCTCCTATTCAAGGAGAAATCATTTTTCCGTAGATGATTTATTTCCCCAGCTTCGCCGCCACCTGCTCGGCGGCCAGCTTGCCGGAGGTCCCGGCCCAACTGAGGTAACCAGTGGAGGCGTCGCCCTGGACATTCCCCACCAGCTCGCCGGCGGCGTACAGGCCCTCGATGGGCGTATCGTTCTCCAGCAGCACCTGGCAGGACGTGTTAATGTCCAAGCCGCCCAGGCTGGTGGCAAAACGCAGGTTCTGCTTAATGATGTAAACGGGGCCGTCAGTCTTGAACTCGGCCACCAGCTTCCGGCCAAACTCGTCCTTCCCGGCAGCGTAACCCTTGTTGTAAGCGGCGATGGTCTTGACCAGCTCCGCGCCGTCCACACCGGCCTGCCTGGCGGCGTCCTCGATGGAGTCGCCCTTGACAAACACGGTGGTGCCGGTCCCCTTCTCGGTAAACCACTTCTCAATATCGGCTGCGGCCAGCAGGTGCTTATCCATAGCGTTCTTATAGAACACATCGTAAGCGGCCTGATCCATCACGGTGTACATGGCCCAGTCATTCTGTCCCTTGTAGGTCTGCACCAGGTCATACTCGCCGCTGGTCTCGCTGATGAGCCGCTGGCCCTTGTCGTTGACCAGGATGCCGGCAGAGGCCTTCCACATGGCGTTGTTAGCCGGCTGGGTGTACTTGCCCACACCCGGGGTGATCTCCAGACCGTTGGGCTTCACGCCCAGGTACTGCATATTTGTGACCTTGGCGCCCAGCTTCTGGGCCATCAGCAGACCGTCACCATCGGAGGAGGCGGGGCCGTAATAGACCACCCGGCCCACATTGGCGCCCTTTACCAGCTCCTGATTGTTGCCGTAACCGCCGGTGGCCAGGATGACGGCCTTGGCGGAAATGGTATAGTTGTTGCCGTCGGTGTCCTCCACCTTCACGCCCGTCACCACGTTATTGGCAGTGACCAGCTCAGTGGCCCTGGTGTTCAGGCGAATCTCAATGCCACGGGATGTAGCCACCTCGTTCATGGTCTTCATGAACCCGGCGCCGCCGCCCACGGCCACAAAATCCATCGCCCCATCCGCGGGAGGATTGAACTTAGCGCCCACATTGTCAATGATCCAGTCGATGGCAGCGCCGGAGTTCTCAGCATGGAGGCGGGACAGCTCCACATCGTTGACGTTGTGGCCCTTCTCCAGCAGGGTGTCCACCATCTTCTGGACGGAATAGTTGGTCTGATACTTGGACTCGGCTGCAGTGAAGCCGCCGCCGCAGGTGGCGGAAGCGCCGCCGGTGTAGGGCATCTTCTCCACTACCAGGATATTATCCTGGCCCAAGTCCTTCAGCCGGAGGGCCGCGGAAAGTCCAGCCGCGCCGGCGCCCACCACCACTGCATCCACAGTGGTATCGGTCAGCTTGGCGCCGGTATTGGCGGCGCCGGGGACCAGGGCAGCGGGGTCAGCCCCAGCGGCGATAATGGCGGCATTGACAGCCTCAATAACAGCCTTGCTGGAGAACGTTGCGCCGGTGATACCGTCGATCTGGGTAGACTGGGCGTCCACGATCTTACCGGGCAGCTGCTCCACCGCTACGGAGCCAAGCCCGGCAGTCTCCTTGTCGCCTGTGGCGGTGATGCTCTCGATCTTGTTGGCAGAGAAGGTAACAGAGACCTTCACGCTTCCGCCAAAGCCGGTGGCCTCGCCGGTATAAGTGCCGGGCTTGAAGCTAACGCCGGCGGGGGCTGCGGGCACAGTGATCTTGTCACTGACCAGCTTGGCAGTGTTGGGAGCGGTGGGATCCCACTCCACCTCAATGCCCAGCAGCTCGCTGAGGTAGCGCAGGGGCACATAGGTGGCCCCATCGTAGGCGAAGACCTCGGCGGGGGTGCCGTCGGACTTCAGGGGGGTGACGGCCTGGCCGTTGATGGTCATGTTCATGGGAGTGACGGAGATGGTCTTATCTCCGCCCGCGGCTACTGCCGCGATCCCCAAAACCATAGCAAAGGCCATAGCAAGGGCGACGATCCGTTTCTTCATGTGTGCACTCTCCTTTGGGGTTATTTTGCACTGTGGGTCTCGTCCGTTTTCCGCACGTTTCCCACAAATATTACAACACAAGTATATATTAATAATATATGATTGTCAATCGTTATCTTTTTCAAAATTTTCCGCCATTTTGGTAACTTTTCCCTTCAAAAAAAAGCCCAAAAGGCGCAGAGCCTCTTGACTCCGCGCCTTTTGGGTTGGTACCGCCTCTACTTTCCCACATGCTCCTTGATACGCCCTACGATCATGTCCAGGGCCACAACGTTATAGCCCCCCGCTGGGACAATGACGTCGGCGTATTTTTTGCTGGGTTCCACAAAAGCCTCGTGCATGGGCTTAACGGTGGTAAGGTACTGGTCCACTACCGAATCCAGGGTCCGCTCCCGCTCCTTCACGTCCCGGAGGATGCGGCGGAGGATACGCACGTCGGCGTCGGTGTCCACAAAAATTTTAATGTCCATCAGGTCCCGGAGGGGCTTATTTTCAAAGATGAGGATACCCTCCACGATGACCACCCGGGTAGGCTTGACCTCCACGGTCTTGTCCGAGCGGTTATGGACGGTGTAGTCATAGACGGGACACTGGATGCTCTCACCGGAGCGCAGGGTAATGAGGTCCCGCACCAGCCGGTCTGTGTCAAAGGCGTCGGGGTGGTCATAGTTGAGCTTGCTGCGCTCTTCGTAGGTCATGCCCTCGTGCCGCTTATAATAGTTGTCGTGGTAGATGACCGAAACGTCCGGGCCGAAGCGCTCCTTCAGCTTTTTTGTGAGAGTGGTCTTGCCTGAGCCGGTGCCCCCGGCGATCCCGATGACCATAGTCTCCATATCCAACGCCCCCTTTTGTCATATCATATCATATCTTGCCAGAAATGTGTAGTGGAAATGTGGGTCTGGACATATTCAAAATCCGCCATAAACGCTTTGTACTCCAATTCCAGCTTACCCCGCCAGGACTCCGGGAACTCTATGGAAAGGCCCAGAAACCTGTCCAGGTATTCCACCTTATCCCACTCCGTCACATCGGGCCACAAAGCGGGAAAAAAACCTTGCATTTCCCCAAAAACTGTGTTAAGATGTATATCCATGAAATGAGAGGGCGGAGTATGCCCTTATCAAAAAAATTTACTTCGCTCTTCCAGGGCGGGGAAAGGAACGATGAACTGTGGAGATTTTAAAGCTGGTCATGACCATTATTCAAGTGCTGCTGGGCCTGTTCCTGACGGCTGTGGTGCTGCTTCAGGAGGGCAAGACCGCCGGTATCAACGGCGCTGTGGGCGGCGGAAGCGACACCTTCCTGTCCAAGAACAAGGCCAAGACCTGGAACGCCAAGCTGGCCCGCTGGACCAAGTGGGTGGCCATCGTCTTTATTGTCCTGACCCTGGTCATCTGCCTACTGTAAGCTTGAACGGAAACGCCCTCCCCCAAGGGGAGGGCGTTTTTTTGGTTATACTACCTCAAAAAGCGAGGTCATTTTTATGCCGACAAACAACGATATCCTTACCGGACGCTACCAGGGCACTGGCCGGGGCTTCGGCTTCTTTATCCCCGACGGCGCCTCCTCCCGCTCTGAGGACTGCTTTATCCCGCCCCACCGGGAGCTGGGGGCCTGGGACGGCGACCATGTGGAGGCGGCCCTGGAGCCAGAGGGCCCCGCTCTCTGCGTTCGCGGGGTTCCCTCCGGCTGCGCCGGCCCCACCCAACCAGGCCGCAGAATAGCCCATATCACAGCCATTTTGGAGCGGGGCAACCCCACTGTCACCGGGGTCATCCGTAAGGAAAACCGTCAAATTTGGCTCCTCCCCGACAACGAACGCCTCCCCGGCGCCATCAAGCTGCCGGGGAAAACCAAGGTCAGGGACGGAGAGCGGGCGGCGGTGAGAGTCTCCTCCTACGGTACCCTTTCCACTCCTCCTCTGGGCACTTTGGACGCTGACTTTGGCCCCTCTGGGAGCCGGATGGCCGCAGTGGAGGCCATCCTCTACCGGCAGGGGGTGGAGCGGGAGTTTCCCGACGAGGTAACGCGTGAGGCCCAGGCCATTTCCCAGACCGTTCCCGCCGAGGCCATAGAGAGACGGCTGGACCTCCGGGAGGAGCTGATCATCACCATCGACGGCGCCGCCACCAAGGACATCGACGACGCTATCTCCCTCAAACGGGAGGGAGAAAACTGGCTTCTGGGCGTTCACATCGCCGACGTGAGCCACTATGTTCTTCCCGGCAGCGCCTTGGATGAGGAGGCCTTTTCCCGGGGGACCTCGGTGTACTTTGCCGACCAGGTGGTACCCATGCTGCCCGTGGCCCTGTCCAACGGGATCTGCTCCCTGAATCCCGGCGTGGATCGGCTGGCGCTGAGCTGCCTGATGACCCTGAACAAGTCCGGCGAGGTCGTCTCCCACTCCATCGCCGCCTCGGTCATCTGCTCCAAAGAGCGCATGACTTATGAAGACTGCAACCTTTTATTGGACAGCAGCCGGGAGGGCGACCCCCTCCGCGCCTCTTTGGCAGAAAAATATGCCCACATCCTCCCCATGCTCCGGGATATGGCGGAGCTTTCCCGCAGGCTGGAAAAAAGACGGATGGACCGGGGCAGTCTGGACCTGGAGACCCAGGAGAGCTATATCCTCTGCGACAGCCTTGGCAAGCCGGTGGACATCCTCCCCAGGAGCCAGGGGGTAAGCGAGAAGCTTATCGAATCCTTCATGCTTGCCGCCAATGAGACGGTGGCCCACCACCTCTTCGACCTCCACGCTCCCGCCGTCTACCGCATCCACGAAAAGCCCTCCCAGGACAAGCTGGACACCCTCCGCGCCATGCTCTCCCCCCTGGGGCTGACGGTGAAGGACGGCAGCGCCCACTCGCTGCAAAAGGTCCTGAACGCGGTGAAAGGAAAACCCGAAGCTCCCGCGGTGGGCATGATGGTGCTGCGCTCCATGATGAAGGCCCGCTACTCCACCGAGAATTTGGGCCACTTTGGTCTGGCCGCTCCGTATTACTGCCACTTTACCTCCCCCATCCGCCGCTATCCTGACCTGATGGTCCACCGCTGTCTCCACGCCCTGCTCTCCCACGCCGGGACAAAGCAGTTGGGGCGGCTGCGGAAGAGCTGTGAAAGTGCCGCCGTCCAGTCCTCCCAGCGGGAGATCGCCGCTCAGACCGCCGAGCGGGACATTGACAAGCTCTACTTCGCCGACTATATGCAGGGGCACATTGGGGAGGTCTTCTCCGCCGCGGTCTCCGGGGCGACCCGTTTTGGCCTCTTCGCCGCCCTGGGCAATGGAGTGGAGGGCTTTATCCCCGTGGAGACCCTGCCCCAGGACCACTATGCCTATGACGAAGCCTCCCTCACCCTCACCGGGGAGCGGACGGGCCGGAGCTTCCCTTTTGGCATGGCATTGGAGGTCATCTGTATTTCCGCCGATCCCGGCACTGGGCGAATAGAATTCCGCCTTCCCGACGGCCAGGAAGCCCCCTTCAAGCCGGAGGAACACTCCCGCAGCCGAGAAAAGCGGCCCCTGCCCAAGACCTCCAAGCCCCCCATCCACGGCAAACGGCCCTCAAACCGCCGCTCCATGCACGTACCCAAGCGAGGCAGAAAAGGCAAACGGCGGTAAAAGTTCGCAAAACGAGAAAAAGGTAAGTTTTCAGAAAACCTTAAGGTTTTGTAACCCTTCTGTCACCCATTTTTCTCCCTTCTGTGATATGCTGGTATCAGGACCCCAAAACTTGTGGATCGAGGTGCTTGTTATGAAAAAACTTCTCTCTTTAACTCTGTCTCTGGCCATGGTCTTCACCCTGTGCGCCTGCAGCCCCAAGGAGGCCGAGGCCACACCCACCCCCGCTCCTGCGGTGAGCGAGACCCCTGCCGCCACGGCCACCCCGGCTCCCGCTCCCTCTCAGGAGCCCTTCCGCTTTACCCGGGAGAACTTCCCCCGTCTGGACGGCTCCACCGCCAATGTCCCCCTGGGCCAGGCCATTGCCGCCGTGCTCCTGGGGGAGAGCCGGGAAAGCGTGAGCGACCTCATCCAGTTCAACAAGACCTCCCGGGCCTACTATAATCTGGTGGACGGCAACGCCGACCTGCTGGTGGTGGCCGAAGGAGGCGAGGACTCCTACGCCTACCGGGACGAGCATGGCAAGAAGTGGCGGATGGAGCCTATCGCCAACGAGACCCTGGTCTTTTTCGTCAACGCCGATAACCCGGTGGACGGCCTGACCCTGGACCAGGTGCGGGACATCTACTCCGGCAAGATCACCAACTGGAAAGAGGTGGGCGGCGCCGACGCCCCCATTCAGGCCTACCAGCGGCCCAAGGGAGGCGGCAGCCAGGCCATTATGGACAAGGAGGTCATGGGGGACCTGCCCATGATGGAGGCCCCCAATATCGACTATGTGGTCTCCTCCATGGAGGGTATCATCGAGGCCGTCCGTGGCTGGGATGACCGGCCCGAGGCCCTGGGCTACACCGTCTATTACTACGCCAGCGACATGGGCATGACCGACGGGCTGAAGCTCCTCTCCATTGACGGTGTGGAGCCCAATGACGACACCATCCGCTCCGGCGAGTACCCCATCCACACTGCCTACTACGCCGTCATGGATTCCGAGACCCCCGCCGACAGCCCCGCGGGCATTCTCTTTGACTGGCTGCTGGGCCAGGAGGGTCAGGACCTCATCGCACATGAGGGCTATGTGTCCGTGCTGGAGCCGTCAAAACGAGAAGGGAAGCTCACGTGGGCGGATGCTGTCCGTCCCTACACAGGATCAAAGGAGGCCACGGCATGAAACAGCTTCTCCCGTTGGCCCTGGCGTTGGCGCTGACCCTGGCCGGGTGCGGCGCGCCCTCGGGGGAGGCCCTTCCGCCCCAGCCGTCCGAGGGGGTTGAGACCGCCGCGCCCATCCCAACCCTTACGCCGTCGGCCAAGCCCATCCCCACCGATGGGCCATACGTCTATACCGACTATTCCAAGCTGGAGGACAACGTCCCCCGTCCCAATGTCTATGAACGCTGGCACGGGGAATTCACCGACCACCTCATCCCCTCTCCTGACTACGGCCACCTTCTCCCCTTCTCCGGCTCCGCCATTGCCGACGAGTGGGGTGGAGAGTACGACACCTATGCTCTGGACGGTCTGATGACCTTAGAGGGCAAGGTGGTGGTGGACCCGGTGTACGCCGCCGTCACCCAGCTCTGCTCCGGTGGAGACTATGACTACGGCTATCCTGATACCTACTATCCCGCCTTTCTCCTCTCCCGGTACGCCGGGGACGGAGGCGGAGGCAAGCCGGGCGCCCTCTTTGGGGCCTATGACGACGTGCGCTCAGTGCTTTGCGCCGCCGACGGCAGCTGGGTCACGCCAGAATACCGCTTCTCCTACGCCGCCCAGGTCTACGGCTATGGCGTACAGGACGGCGCCATTTTCGCCCTGCGGGATAAAAACGTCCTCTGCCTGCTGGATATCTCTACTGGGGAGGAAATTTTCTCTGCTACCCTGGAGGGCTTGGAGGATGAGACCCTGAACAGTGTGCTGGACAGCGTCTATTACGGTGACGGGCGGATCACCCTTAACGTACCCATGTACAAGTACAATAACAACGTCGTTACTGAGACCCACTCTCTCCGCTGCTGGGATATAAACGGCAGGGAAATTTCCCTCCCCGATGATGTGGACGTGATCTACGGCTTCGCCGAGGGGCTGTGTCCCGCCCGGAGAACAGGGGGCACGGGCTACGCCTGGGGCTACCTGGGACTGGATGGGCAATGGGCCATTTCCCCCCAGTTCACCGATGCAAGGGCCTTTGAGGATGGAGTGGCCCTGCTGGGCAGCCACGCCCACACCCTCATCGACCACCAGGGCAATATCCTCTATGAGACCCCCACCTATGACCACTGCCAGCAGACCGGAGACTATTGGTACTTCACCGGCTACTCCGACGATTTGGGGCTGGTGCTGGACAAGGAGGGCAACGAGGTGAACTCCCCCCTCCTCCACGGCGGGAGGGTGAACGTCCTGAACTACGGCTGGGCCGTCATGGAAAACCCCGACGGCTCCCGTACCCTGGCAAAAGGAGAAAAGAGCTGGGCCGTACCAGCAGGGTGGGACTATATTTGGCAGCAAAATGTTACCGAGGACACGGTCTATCTGAGCAGCTGGGCATACAGCGGGGACGACCCCCACTGGGCCATCTGGCGGCCTGAGACCGGGGAAGCCCCCACCATTCTTCCCGGATATTTAGATTCCCTCCGTACCGACCTCGTGACCGGGGAGCAATACTGTGTCATTGCGGACGATTACAGCGCCAGCGCCTACCACATCACCGACCTGAACGGCAAGGTGCTTTTCGACGGTCTGAAGGGCCGATCTCAGCTCTGCGGCGGACGGTGCCTCACCAGCGGCAGCGACAACGGCAGCCGCTGGGTGGAGCTGCGGGACCAGGGCGGCAGCGTTCTCTTCTACCGCCAGTGGGCCAGCCCCTTTGAGTAAAGGGACGTATCCCCGCAGAGGCTTTCTCCGGTATCCTATCATTATATAAAGGAGGCCACGGTATGAAACGGCTTCTTCCTCTGGCATTGGCCCTGGCCCTGCTGGCCGGGTGTACGCCCCCGGCGGCGCAAAGTCCCGCCCCGGTTGAGACCCCCGTCACACCTTCCACCCAAGCCCCGGCCCCCTCCGGGCCGCCGGTCTACACCGACTATTCCCAGCTTACTCCTTACGAAAAAACAGAGCGGCCTGTAGCCAAGTTTACCCGCCGCTACGAGGAGTTTACCGATACCCTTATTCCCACTGATGACTATGGCCCCCTCATTCCCTTTGCCGGGGTCTCGGCCACCCGCTCGGAGGACGATGGCTGGGGCTGGATGGAGGACTATGACCTCTACGGCCTGATGACCCTGGACGGCGAGGTTATCGTAGACCCGGTGTTTTCCTCGGCCTACGCTCCCTCCGTCTGGGACCCGAACTACGATAACCGCCGGACTTTAGGGTGCCTGGTGCTGCAAAAGGTGATCGCCGACGAAAAGGGCGAGCCGGTGAGCGTGGCCGCCCTCTGCGCCAGGGATGGCAGCTGGTGCACCGGCTTCGACTATATCTATGACTGGGAACTCATGATGGACAGCTTCGATGAGGCCGTTCCCCTCTATCGCTGGAACGGCCCAAACGGCGCCTACAACGCCGTGGTCTTCCTTGACCCCGACACTGGGGAGGAAGTAAAAACAGTAGACCTGAGCAAGGTGCTGAAGCGTTGGCCCAACCTGATCTGGACCCTTGCCTATCAGATCCGCTGCAATGAACGCTATGCTATTTTTTCCGACGATGACGCCCACTACCTTTTTGACAGTGACACCGGGGAGGTCCGCTCCCTGGAGGAGCTGCTGAATACCGCGCTGGAAGGCCCCTACACCTGGCATTCTTCTGAAAACCTCTGCCGTGTGAAAACCGCCTCCGGCTGGGGGTACATCGACGGCGGCGGGAACTGGGTCACAGACCCCATCTACGAGGAGGCCGGGGATTTTGAGAATGGCCGCGCCCTGGTGCGGGACATGGAGGACGGCGGTAGCTACAAATATATTGACCGCCGGGGCAAGGTGATCTACACTTTCCCCGCCAGTGCGGATACGGTCTCTTATTTTGGAGAATTTCTCAGCTACAAAAGCGGAGGCAGGCGATCCTTTCTGGACAAAGACCTCCGCCCCCTCTCCCTCCCTGACGACTTTACCGACCCCTACAAGCAGGGGGACTGGTTCATCCAGGAGCTGCCCGATCCCTCCCCCACCGTCCCCGGCGGCTGGGCCTTTTGGAACTATAAGACCGGGGCAAGGCGGGACTTTCCCGGTGAGTGGGAATTCTCCCATACCTCGTCGGAGGACAAGGCCATCTTCAACGGCTATGCCGGCAAAAGCCGCTACGCCCTGGCCGATCTGAATACTGGGGAGATCATCGAGCTGGGACAGTGGAGCAGCGTCTATTTTACCCAGGATGAGCTGACCGGGGAGACCTACCTGTTCCTGGCGCGCTGGGACGAAGCCGGGGAAACGCCCGCCTCTGAATGGAGGAGGCTCAACGGGGACATTCTATACCGTATCGAGGGCGCCCACTCCGGGTATACCTCCCTCTGGGGAGGCCGGGTGTTGACCTCCGGCGACAACGCCGTCACCCTCACCGAGCTGAGGACCGGGGAGCTTCTCTTCTCCTGGCCCCTGTATTCCTTGGAGGACTGAAAAATTTTCCAAAAATTTTTTCGATTTTTCGGAACCTTTTCTCTCCCCCGCCGTCTAAGGCTCTGGCAAGCAAAATTCCCAGCATTGTAACACAGATGCGACACGAATGTGACATAAATGTAGCATGAATGTTACACTGTGACACACAAATGTAAAGGAGATCTATCACCATGAAATTCAACCGTATCTTCGCCCTGTCCCTGGCTGCCGCCCTGGTTCTCACCCTGGCCTCCTGCGGCAAGAAAAACGACGAGCCTACCCCTGCCCCCACCGACACCCCCGCCGTCAGCGAGAGCGTCCAGCCCAGCGACACCCCCGTCCCCTCCCAGGAACCTTCCGTAGAGCCGGAGGTCTCCGCCCCTGCGGAGTCCCAGCCCGTCCAGGCCGCACCCAGCGAGACCCAGCCCGCCGAGAGCGCCCCCGCCGCCTCTGAGCTGAGCGCCGAGGACATCTGGAACACCGTCTCCGCCGGGAAGGAGCTGCCCGACTTTATGGACCTGGACGACGGTCTCCTCTCCGACCTCTATGGCATCGACGCCGGGGACCTGGACAGCTACGTAGCCAAGGTCCCCATGATCAACGTCAAGGCCACCGAGTTCTTTATTGCCAAAGTGAAGGATGGCAAGATGGACACGGTGAAGGAAGGGATCGCCAAACGGCAGGCCGACCTGGACGAGCAGTGGTCCATGTACCTTCCCGACCAGCTGGAGCTGGTGCAGAATTATAAACTGGTGGACAGCGGCGACTATGTGATGTTCGCCGTCACCGAGTACGCCGACGACATCGTCAAGGCCTTTGAGGACGCTGTAAAATAAGACGTGCAGAGTGAGCCACTGCCCGCTTTGCAGCTTGACAGTCTAAGAGCGAGGGTGATATATTACCCTCGCTCATCCTTTTGAAAGGAGGTCTTGCCCTTGGTCTTTTCCACCGTCTTCTTCCTTTTTACCTATTTCCCCATCGTGCTTCTCCTCCACTATATTACCCCGGTGCACTACCGCAACGCTATGCTGCTGGTGGTGAACCTCATCTTCTACGGCTGGAAGAAGCCCGCCTACCTCTTCATCATGTTTGCCTCCATCGGCATCGACTATGTCCACGGTCTGCTGGTAGAGAAGGCCAAAGCCCAAGGCAATGATCGCCGGGCAAGGCGGTACGTGGCCCAGTCGGTCATCTTCAATCTGGCCCTTTTGGGCTTCTTTAAATACTGGGACTTTATCGCCCGCTCCCTGGCGGCGGTGGGGCTTGGGTTTATGCCCGTGCTTGGCCTGGAGCTGCCCATTGGCATCTCCTTCTACACCTTCCAGACCATGTCCTACACCATCGATGTATACCGTGGGGACGCCAAGGCCCAGCGCAGCATGGTCAACTTCGGCACCTTCGTCACCCTCTTCCCTCAGCTCATTGCGGGACCTATCCTGAAATATAAGGATCTGGCCGACCAGATCGACCAGCGGGATTACCCGGTGGAGCGCTTCGCCTCCGGCGTACAAATTTTTGTCGTGGGCCTTGCCAAAAAGGTGCTACTGGCCAACAACATCGGCGCGCTGTGGGACGTATATAAGGCCCTGCCCGCCGCTCAGCTCACCACCGCCGGGGCGTGGCTGGGGGTGCTGTGCTTCTCCCTCCAGCTCTACTTCGACTTCTCCGGCTACTCCGATATGGCCGTGGGCCTGGGGAAAATGCTGGGCTTCGAGTTTTCCGGCAACTTCAACTACCCCTATGCCGCCCGCTCCATCACCGACTTCTGGCGGCGGTGGCACATTTCCCTCTCCTCCTGGTTCCGGGAATACCTCTACTTCCCCCTGGGAGGCAGCCGGGTGGGCAGGGGACGGCTCATCTTCAATCTGATGGTGGTCTGGTCCGCCACCGGCATCTGGCATGGAGCCAACTGGAACTTCCTCCTCTGGGGAGTGTACTATGGCGCGCTCCTCATCCTGGAGAAGCTGGTGTGGGGAGACGCCCTCAAAAAGCTCCCCGTCCCTGTCCAGCGGGTCTACACCCTCTTTATCGTGCTGGTGGGCTGGGCCCTCTTCGCCATTGAGGATTTTTCCCTTCTGGGTCCCTATCTCGCCGCCATGTTCGGCGCCGCGGAAGGGGGAGTGTTGGACGGAGCTTTCCTCTACCACCTGCGCTCCTATCTGCCCATCCTGGCCGTGGCCACCGTAGGCTCCACCCCGGCGGTGAAACAGGTCTGGTACAAGCTGCCGGAAAAGGCTCAAAAGCTGGCCTGTCCCCTCCTGCTGCTGGCGGGAGTGCTCCTCTCCACCGCCTACCTGGTAGACGGCACTTACAACCCCTTCCTCTACTTCCAATTCTAAACCTTCCGCCCCACAGTCCTGATAGCGAGGTGTAATATCATGAGCAAAAAATACTCTAAGTTCATTACCTGTCTCTTTTGCGGCCTGTTGGCCTTTCTCTTTGCCGCCAACGCTTTGACGCCAGACAAGGACTTCTCCGAGATAGAAAACCGCTCCCTGGCCCAGCGGCCCAAGCTGACGGTGAAAGACCTGTCCATCGGCAATCTCCTGACGGACAAGGGAGCTTTCTACACTGGGAAATTTATGTCCGATTATGAGACCTACGTCACCGACCAGTTCGTCGCCCGGGACGGCTGGGTGGCGACCAAGGCGTGGAGTGAGCGGCTGAGCGGCAAGCAGGAGAACAACGGCGTCTACTTCTGCGACGACGGCTCCCTCATCACCCGCTTTGACCAACCCGACGAGAGCCGGGTGGAGAAGAACCTGGGCTATGTGGAAAAGTTCGCCCAGAGCGCCGGAGTACCGGTGACCTTTGGCCTGATCCCCACCCAGGCCCATGTTTGGGCAGAGAAGCTGCCCCAGGGCGCCCCCAACGCCGACCAGGCCGCGGTGCTCTCCAAGGCCCAGCAGCTCATCTCCTCCGCCGCGGTGGATACCAGGCTGTGGGAGACCCTGCCCGCTCACAAGGACGAGGCCGTCTTCTACCGCACCGACCACCACTGGACTTCCCTGGGGGCCTATTACGGCTATGCGGCCCTTATGGAGACCCTGGGCCGGGCCGACGAGATCATCCCCCTCTCCCAGTATGAGAAGACCACCGTCTCCACCGAGTTCTACGGTACGGTCTTCTCCTCCTCCGGCGTGCGCTGGGTGGAGCCGGACGAAATGGATGTCTACGTCCCTGAAGACGGCGTCACCGTCACCTCCCCCTCCTATGGCGCCAATTGGGAGCTGATCTCGGAGGAGGAGCGGCCGCTCTATGACGAGAGCTATCTCGCCAAAAAGGATAAATACTCCATGTTCCTGGGGGGCCAACAGGCCCTTGGCGTGGTGAAGACCGCCAATGCGGACAAGCCCAAGCTGCTTCTGATCCGGGACAGCTACTCCGACTCCCTGGTGCCCTTCCTCACTCCCCACTTTTCCGAGATACACCTGATGGACCTGCGCTACTTCAAGCTCTCTCCCAGGGAGTATATCGCCCGCAGCGGCATCGACCAGGCCCTCGTGCTCTACTCGGTGCCCAACTTCGTCACCGACGCCAACATGGCCTGGCTGCCGAGGTAAAAGAAGGGTCTCTGCCCAAAGCGGCAGAGACCCTTTTCCTATATTCCCGCCGCCAGGTCCCACGCGATCCGCGCCAGCAGCAGTGCCAGCACCACAAAGAACATGGGCCGGATGACCCTGGCCCTGTCCTTCAGCGCCAGGGAGGAGCCAACATAGTGCCCGGCGATGGAGCAGCAGGCGGCGGGCAGCCCCAGCACCCATAATATCTTTCCCGCGAACGCGAAGGTGACAAAGGCGGCAATGTTGGAGCAGAGATTCACCACCTTGGCATTGCCCGAGGCAGTGACCAGGTCGAACCCGCACAGGGCGGTGAAAGCCAGGATGATAAACGTCCCGGCCCCAGGACCGAAGAAACCGTCATAGGCTCCCAGCGCCAGTCCGATGCCTCCCGAGAGGATGGTCAACTTTTCGGGGGGCAGGGACTCCACCTTGCTCTCCAGTCCAAAGTCCCGGTGAAGAAGCAAGAAGACCGCGATGATGGGCAGCAGCACGATAAGCACATAGTGAAGGGCCTTCTCACTGAGGAAGAGATTCAGCCGGGTGCCCAGAGCGGAGCCGATGAGGGCGGTCACAGCCGACACCGCCGCGGCCCGGCGGTGATACCGCCCCTGCTTTAAAAAGCGCAGGGTGGACACGGTGGTGCCAAAGACCGAGGAGCACTTGTTCGTCGCCGAGGCGAAATGAGGGGGCAGCCCCGCCACTAAATAGGCGGGCAGGGCGATAAGCCCGCCTCCCCCCGCCACCGCATCCACCAGTCCGGCCAGAAACACCAGCGGACAGACGATGAGGAGCATCTTCAGCGTCACTTCCATAAAAAAGCCTCCCAACAGGAAAATTTCTCTTTCTACTCCAGGGGAAATGTGGTAAAATGGTCTTGCTTCGCGGGCCGGCCACGGTGCCGCCGTGAAAGCACCGCGAGAGAGAAGGGGGCTGCCTCCATGGGCAAGCAGGGCTTTGACAACAGTAAGTACATAGAGACCCAATCCGCCCGTATCCGGGAGCGCATCGCCCAGTTTGGCGGCAAGCTCTACCTGGAATTCGGCGGTAAGCTCTTTGACGACCACCACGCCGCTCGGGTCCTTCCTGGCTTCGCCCCCGACAGCAAGATCAAAATGCTGAAGGCCCTTGCCGACCAGGTCGAGATCGTCATCGCCATCAACGCCAACGACATTGAGAAAAATAAGGTCCGGGGCGATCTGGGCATTACTTATGATGTGGACGTGCTCCGGCTCATCGACGCCTTCCGGGGCATGGGACTGCTGGTGGGTAGCGTGGTCATCACCCGTTACACCGGGCAAGCCTCCGCCGCCGCTTTCCGCCACCGTCTGGAGGAGTTGGGCGTCAACGTCTGCCTCCACTATCCCATCGAGGGCTATCCCCATAACATCCCTCTTATCGTCTCCGACGAGGGCTACGGGAAAAATGATTTTATTGAGACCACCCGCCCCCTGGTGGTGGTAACAGCCCCCGGCCCCGGCAGCGGCAAAATGGCGGTCTGTCTTTCCCAACTTTACCACGAGTACAAGCGCCAGGTCAAGGCGGGTTACGCCAAATTTGAGACCTTCCCCATCTGGAACCTGCCCCTTGACCACCCGGTGAATCTGGCCTACGAGGCGGCCACCGCCGACCTCAATGACGTGAACATGATCGACCCCTTCCACCTGGCCGCCTACGGCGAGACCACGGTGAACTACAACCGGGACGTGGAGGTCTTCCCCGTGCTGACCGCCATGTTTGAAAAGATCATGGGGGAAAGCCCCTACAAATCCCCCACCGACATGGGAGTCAACATGGTAGGGCTGTGCATCACCGACGACGGTGTGGTCCGCGAGGCCGCCCGCCAGGAGATCGTCCGCCGTTACTACGACGCCCTCTGTGACCGCCGGGAGGGCCGGAGCGGCGACGAGCCGATCTATAAGCTGGAGCTGCTGATGAAAAAGGCGGGCGTAGACCCCTCCATCCGCCGGGTCATCCCCTCCGCCCGCGACAAGGCCGAGCGCACCGGTCTGCCCGCAGTCGCCATTGAGCTGCCGGATGGCCGCCTCATCCGGGGCAAGACCTCCGAGCTGATGAGTCCCGCCGCCGGAGTGCTCCTCAACGCCATGAAGGTCCTGGCCGACATTCCCAAAAAGGCCCATCTTATCGACCCGGAGGCCATCCACCCCATCCAGAAGGTAAAGGTAACACACCTGGGGGCCTCCAACCCCCGGCTCCTGGCCGACGAGGTGCTGATCGCCCTGGCTATCAGCGCCACCCACAACCCACTGGCCGCCGAGGCGTTGAACCATCTGGCCGACCTTCGCGGCTGTCAGGCCCATTCCACCGTCATCCTCTCCCACTCCGACATTGACGTATTCAAGCGGCTGGGCCTCCAGATCACCTGCGAGCCAAGCTATGAGACCAACAAGCTCTATCACCGTTAATTTTTGGCTGCGACAATGGGGCCGGGCCTGATTTAGGAGTGATCACTATGGCAGTAAAATACATTTTCGTCACCGGAGGCGTAGTCTCCGGCTTGGGTAAGGGCATCACCGCCGCGTCCCTGGGGCGGCTGCTGAAGCAGCGGGGGTTAAAGGTAAAGGTCCAGAAGCTGGACCCCTACCTCAACGTGGACCCCGGCACCATGAGCCCCTACCAGCACGGAGAGGTCTTTGTCACCGACGACGGCGCCGAGACTGACCTGGACCTGGGCCACTATGAGCGCTTCATCGACGAAAATCTGACCCTCCACTCCTCAGTCTCCTCCGGCAAGGTCTATTGGAACGTCCTGAACCGGGAACGCTCCGGGGACTATCTGGGGGGCACCGTCCAGATCATCCCCCATATCACCAATGAGATCAAGGCGCACATTTACGCCCTGGACACCCCAGATACCGACGTGGCCATCGTGGAGATCGGCGGCACGGTGGGCGACATCGAGAGCCAGCCCTTCTTAGAGGCTATCCGCCAGGTCTGCGCCGAGCGGGGGCGACAGAACGTGATGTTTATCCACGTCTCCCTCATCGTCTCCATCCCCGGCTCCGGAGAGCTGAAGAGCAAGCCCACCCAGCACTCGGCCAAGGAGCTACTGAGCCTGGGTATCCAGCCCGACGTGATCGTCTGCCGCTCCGACGCACCGGTGAGCCAGGACATTCTGGACAAAATTTCCCTCTTCTGCAACATCCCCGCCGATCACGCCATTCCCAACCTCACCGCCGATATTCTCTACGAGGTGCCCCTGATGCTGGAGCGGGAGGGGCTGGCCGACGTGGTGGTCCGCCGCTTAGGGCTGATCTGCCACTCCCCCGACCTCACCGAGTGGGCCACCATGGTCCACCGGGCCAAGAACGTCCACGGCGAGGTAAAGATCGCTCTGGTGGGCAAGTACACCGCCCTCCACGACGCCTACCTCTCGGTGGTGGAGGCCCTCCACCATGGCGGCATCGAAAACGACGTTAAGGTGAATATCCAGTGGACAGATTCCGAGACCATTACCGATGAAAACGCCGCCGAAATTTTGGGCGGCGTCCACGGGATCATTGTCCCCGGCGGCTTTGGTGATCGGGGGGTGGAAGGCATGATCTCCGCCATCCGGTACGCCCGGGAAAAGGGCGTGCCCTACTTCGGCATCTGTCTGGGAATGCAGATGGCGGTGATTGAGTTCGCCCGCCACTGCGCCAACATGGACGACGCCCACTCCTCCGAGTTCACCTCCACCGCCCACCCGGTCATCGACCTTATGCCCGATCAGGTGGGGATCACCGCCAAGGGGGGCACCATGCGCCTGGGAGCTTACCCCTGCCATGTGACGGGCCGGGACACCAAAACATACGCCGCCTATGCTGCCGACGATATCTCCGAGCGCCACCGCCACCGCTACGAGTTCAACAACCAGTTCCGTCAGGCCCTCACCGACGCGGGACTGACGCTGGCGGGGCTTTCCCCCGATGAGCGGCTGGTGGAGATCATTGAGCTGCCCGGCCACCCCTGGTTCGTAGGCGTCCAGTTCCACCCGGAATTTAAGTCCAGGCCCAACAAAGCCCATCCGCTGTTCCGGGACTTCATTGCCGCGGCCAAAGCCCGCCGAAAAAGTTGAAGCTTCGGAGCGGTTTTCCGTGAAATCGTATAAAAATTGCATTTTTTCTCAAGGTATGCTATACTCTTGAATAGTGTTTTCCAACACCCGCCGTTTTCCCGGCGGAACTCTTCCCCCCGCGATAGAAAAAGGAGGAATCATTTGTGTCCGACCCTGCCACAGTGCCCTTATCTCTGCCCACCGCCGCCCTGGTCTCCATCATTGCCCTTTCCCTTTGCTGCGTGGCCCTGGCCGCCGGAGTAGTTGTCCTCTGTCTGAAGCTCCGCGCCCTCAACAAGCGGGTTTCCGAAGAGGATATCCGCCAGCTGGTGGACATCGGCGAGGAGACCGGCAATATCGAGAAGGAGGAGAAGGAACTCATTGAGAATGTCTTTGAGTTCAACAACTCCACTGCCGCCGACGTGATGGTGCACCGCACCGACGTCACCATGCTCTGGATCGAGGACAGTCCCGAGGAGATCATGGAGAACATCCGCACCTCCGGCCTCACCCGCTTCCCGGTTTACGACGAGGACACCGACGACATCATCGGCATCCTCAACACCCGGGACTATCTGCTCAACGCTCAGGAGGAACACCCCAAAAGCCTGCGGGAGCTGCTGCGGAAGGCTTACTTTGTCCCCGAGACCGTCCGTACCGACGTGCTCTTCCGGGATATGCAGAGCCGGAAGACCCACTTCGCCGTGGTGGTGGACGAATACGGTGGCACCAGCGGCATCATCACTATGGAAGACCTCATTGAAGAGCTGGTGGGCAACATCTACGATGAATTCGACCCCCAGGACGAGCAGGAGATCGTCCCCCTGGACGACAGCCACTGGCGCATTTCCGGCGCCGCGGCCTTGGAGGACGTGGCCGAGGTCCTGGGTATTGCGTTCCCCGAAGACGAGGAGGCCGAGACCCTGGGCGGGCTGGTCTTCGCCAGTCTGGACGTGATCCCCGCCGACGGAACCCACCCCACCGTGGACGCCTACGGGCTCCATATCCAGGTGGAGGAACTCAGTGACCGCCGGGTGGAATGGGCCAAGGTGAGCAAGCTCTCCCCTGCCCAGGAGCCGGAGGAAGAAAAGTAAAGCAAGGTTCTCCTCACAGCAAAGCCTTTTGAGACACAAAAGAAATTACACAGACTGCGCGGTGAGAAAAATGATACGAACTCAATTACGAGAAATGAAAGAAAAATGCGGTATGAGCAACAAGGAGCTGGCCGAGCGCTCCGGCGTGTCCCTGCCCACGGTCAACCGCATCATGTCCGGCCAGACCGACGTTCCCAATTACCAGACGGTCTGCGATCTGGTGATGGCTATGGGCGGCTCCCTGGACGAGATGGCCGGGATACATAAGGAGGCCGTCACCCTCCACGAGACTTCTTCCGAGGGGTACATGGCGGTCATCCAGGACAAAAGCCGCATTATCGCCGAGAAGGACCGGTGGATCAAAAGGCCGTTTATGATCTCCCTGGCTTTAGTAGTCACCTTTTTGACGGTCCTGATCTACGATTACCTGCATCCCGTGGTGGGTTTTATCCGCCGCTGAAGGGAAAAACCGTGTAAAGCATAAAAATTTCAAATTTTCCTGTATCAAGGATGATAGTTTTCGCGACAGACATGTATGTCGTAAAAACTATCATCCTTGATAGCGTTTTGGGGCAAAAACTATCACCGATGATAGCGGGTACTATCATCGGTGATATTGACTTTGGGCGGAAAAACCTCCGCCGCTATCATGGATGTATACCGAAATCTACAACGGTGATAGTGGACGCTATCAAGTATGAGTATTGACGGATTCGGAAACCGGGTGTACTTTGGCGCCAGAAGCAGAGCTCAAGCGTCTTCCAACAGTTTCCACCGTTCTTCAACTTGAGCGAGAGATAAAAAATGCTTCCTGATCCCATCATCAGGAAGCCGGATCAAAACAGAAACGGAGGAGAGTCCAATGCAGTGAAAAATTTACATTTAGTAAAAGCAAGTCCGACAATCAAGACAAATCAAAAAATTCAAACATAAATCATGGAGGAAATTATTATGGCTTATTATACTATTAAATCTCGTCTGGGCAACAATCTTTACCTGAGCGTTGATGCCGGGCGGACATCTGTTTCGTTGAAGACTGGGGTCGCCAGCGCCAATCAGCAATGGCGTTGTTCCGGTCTGCGACATAATGTAGAGGTATACTCTGGAAGCCTTACAATTCAAATGCCTTCTGGACGCAACTGCAACTGGAATCAATATTATACCGAAATCGCTGATGCAATTGGTGATGGTGGGCGTTATGCTTGTACGATTACGACAGCGCTTGACTTAATGAATTTCTATGGTCCTGATAGCTACACTATTATTCAAGCAAAGGTCGGCTGGAGACCTTCCGAAGGAATCGTATGGGGAACTGCTTGGCCCGGCGACTTTAGGACAGGAGACAAGTTTACATCCCTTGCACAACCCGAATTCTTCGCACTGATTCGTTCTGAAATTTCGCAGGGCAGACCGGTAATTGTAAACGTAGGCACCGATAATAGCCACAGCCATACTGTAATGTGCTATGGATACACGAACCTTAACTCGGATTACAGTGACTTTCTGGTAATGGATCCCGCCGGTACTGGTTCGAGCGGCGCAAATAACCCCAATGGACAAATGAGCACATTGTGGCAGGCCATGGACTATAGTCACCGCACCGATGGAATTTGGAGTATGTTCTTCACCTATTCTAAAGCATAAATTCAAGCAGGAGGGCTGTAGCATATCGCTACGGCCCTCTTTTATGCCTCGTCCACCAATCCGCTGTGGAACTCGTCAAACCGCCAGCCATTTTCGGTCAGCACCATCCTGATAGGAAATTCCAGGGTATATTCAAACTCCCGCTCCAGTCTGGCGTTCCGTTCCTCAGAGGTCTCCCCCTCCTTTGGCCAGACTGGAGAGTAATGTCCAATTAGAGTAAAAGATATCTCTTCTTCCGTCTGCTTTTCCACCCGGAACTCGTCTGGAAAATTTCCGTTGTAATAGTCGCCCTGACCCTTTTGCGTCTCTAAATAGCAGAGCGCACCGTTATACTCCCGGAACAAGATCCACGGCTTCCCCACTGCGGACACAGAGTTGTTGTGTTCGTTCCAAAATTTTTCGGTAAAAACGGCGTGTACCAGGGCGTCAAAATCCGCCCATTTCCGATAGCGGCCATAAGAAAACGTATAGGTCATCTCGTCTATGACCACCGTATCGCTGGATCCAATCTGCCTTGGCGGGTCGCCCATATAGTCAACAAAGGCTGTGGTCACGCCAAAGAGGTTCAGATAGACACAGTGCGCCCGGCGGTAGAGATCCTGCTGCTCCTCGGTGAGAAAATCCGGCACAGCGATGGAGGCGGAGAACTCGTCCAGGGGCGGCTCCTTGCTGAAGTCCAGGGTTGGGGCCGGAGTAGGCGTTGGCCCTGCCGGGGTGGGCGTGGGCACAACCGTCTACTCCTGAGGGGTGGGAATGGCTGCCGCCGTAGAAGGTGCGGTTGTTGGCTCCGCCGCAGACGGAACAGGGGAAGCCGTCCCACTGGGGCTTGGCGCGACGGGTACACAGGACGTGACAAACGCCAGTAAGACCGCCGCGGTCAAAATCTGAAAAACACTTTTTCTCATTTCCTTTCCACCTCCCGAATATGAAAGACACACGGGGGACGATTCTTCTGCGCTATCTCGACCTTACGATCCCAAACGGCCAACCCGTCAATCGGGATATCCGGCGAAATGAAGCCCGTCGTTTCTTCACATACCATCACTATACTTACATGCATTGGTTTTGTCAACATGGAAGAACCGCCTATTTGTGCTCGGTCTTCACTCGCTGGACAAATGCGCCGGGATAATGTGATCTCCTTATCCCGGCATGTTTTTAATAATATTAGAACTCTAAAGAAATGGCAGATAAAGCTGCCTGAAATGCGCCCTTTTTGTTATAAGTAGGATGTGCTATAATACAAAATAGCAATAAATTTATACAACATTTCGATTGCAAAACGAGGTGCCCATAGTGAGGCGAATTCTCATATTCCTTTTGCTCTTATCGCTGACGCTCCCCTCCGCCTATGCCGCCCCTATAACAGAGGCTTCCTTTTCTGACGTTCCCGCCGGAAGCTGGTATGAGCCGGGGGTGCAGGTCTGTGCGGAAAAAGGCGTGATGGTGGGTACGGGGGAAGGGCTGTTTTCCCCGGAAAAGGAGTTGACCAACGCCGAGTGTCTCACCCTGGCCCTGCGGCTCTATGATCTTCAAAAGGGCGGGAGCGGAGAACTGCTGACGGCTCCCCAGGAGTGGGGAACGATCACGCTGGCCCTCTCTGACGGCACTGTGTTTCAGCAGGGCAGAGAACATTCCCCCACCTTTGGCTACGATCACTTTATGGTTCGGCTGCAGCCTGACCTTTACCGGTTTTATGTACTGGCTCCCGGGGAGACCGTCATTGAACAACGAGCATGGGCAACAGTCCATGAGGGACCTGCGGAACTGTCTGTGGATGGGACACGCTACGAGGGGTGGACAGAGGCCCTCAGCACAGATGGCCAGCCCTGTTTGGTCTTTCTTTTTGATGACAGCGGCCTGGAGGAAGAACTTGAGCTGTATTACCGTATCTTTGCCCCTCTGCCCGAGGCAGACGATTGGTGCGCGAACGCGGTATATACCGCATGGCAGTGGAAACTCTCTGGCTTCCCCGGATTTGACACTATGCTTCTGCTCGGATACACCAATTTGAGCGCCGGCAGGGATACCTTTGCCAAGGCTCTGGCCACAGCAGCCGGGGAGGTGGAAAAAAGGTATGATGTGGAGCGCATCCCGGATCTGGAGCGGGAGAAAAGCACCGAAGACATTTACCGGTTTTATGAGGCCGGTATTTTGAGCGGCCTGGATAACTATGGTTTCTTCGGGGCGCGCAAGAACCTGACCCGGGCAGAGGCCGCCGTCATGGTGGCGCGGGTGCTGGAACCCACTCTGCGGCTATCCACCCCTCCCGCCGTCCCCGGTGCCTATGAAATAGCGGTGGCTGAACTGCGAACCAACTATACCTACAACGAGAGCAGCGAGCGAACCATTGAGACGGACTACTGCACCATCTTTATCCATAACTATGTGGGGGTGATGCACCCCATCTTTGGAGCGCTGACCATGATCTACAAGCCCGGCTGCGCCGTGGCGGAGGGCACAACTATTCGCCTGCCCGTCCTGCAATCGGGGAATTATGGCGCTCCCCCTGACACCATGGATCTTAACTCCGACGGCAAGACCTTTACCTATACCTATACTTTTGAGGCCGAATCCACCGGCGGCCAACCGGGCGTCTACACGTTCTCTGTCGATCTCCCCACCGGAAAGGTCTCCCAGTCCTATATGCCGTTCGACACATAGGGACGATTCTTCTGGACACACGGGGACGGACACACGGGGAGACACACGGGAGGACACACGAACTCCACAGAGCGACAAGCTCGCGAGACGCAGGGGTACGTCAACCGGGGAGAGAGCGGCTC
>ERZ779633.142-NODE-142-length-29563-cov-8.802765_pt1 | contig 29563 bp, 23 predicted proteins | sample MGYA00514195_ERZ779633 | MGnify/ENA primary metagenome ERZ779633 (study PRJEB29562, sample SAMEA4376707) | mouse gut metagenome | isolation source: Cecum | study: EMG produced TPA metagenomics assembly of the A DSS colitis mouse model was used to assess the...
GTACGCCGGTGGACCGCAGTCTAAGGAGACACGACGGAAATGACAGAGGTTAAGTTTTATGAAGAGATAGCGGACGAACGGCTTGCGTTTGCGGTCATACTGTCCAAGGCACAGGATAAATATGTGTTCTGCAGACACAGGGACAGGGAAACATGGGAAATACCCGGAGGGCATCGGGAACCCGGGGAGGATATTTTGGATACGGCAAAGCGGGAACTGTACGAGGAGACAGGCGCTCTGGAATTTCAGATAGCCCCGGTCTGTGCATATTCCGTCACGGTGTCTGACCATGCCGGTCATGGAGAGGAATCTTTTGGTATGCTGTTTTTTGCCGAGATTGCGCGTTTTGAGGAGGAACTGCACAGCGAGATTGAGCAGATTGCGCTGATGGATAAACTGCCGGATGGGCTGACATACCCCGATATCCAGCCACGGCTGATGGAAGAGGCAGGGAGACGGGGATATCTGTAACATATATATAGTGTTACTCGACAAGCCCCCTTTTTACAGCAGGAAACAAAGGATGGACGCGTTTTAATTTGTGGTTGTCATGGCAAATCTTGTTTTCAGAGGAAAGGAAGGCATGGAAAATGAAAAAAACGGAGTATCTATTTAAAGAAATTATTGAAGAAATTAAAGAAGTGTATTTAGAGGAAGGCGAGACAAAATTGTGTGCGGACAGCCAATGGTGTGTCTATGCAAAATCTTCGGATCTGGATTTAGAATCTGCATGTTATGTGCTTCCCTATCCCGCGTATGATGTGGAGACAGATGAGGAGACCTTTCCTGAACCGGCTGTGCAAAATGGTCTTGACGTGGTTTACACGCATGATATGCTGCAGGATGTTATTATGTCTGCGCTGGATCAGAAAGAAAACGCTGCGGTACAAGACCTGTATAAGGCGATTCTTTACTATGAAGAAAACGATACGTTCATGGATCTTGACTGAAATACAGCTTTAGGAGAACAGCGCGTAATTATATGGGAAAGCAGATCAATTACTACATGGGATATCACGATTTTTTGTCTGTTGCGCAGGCTGCTTTGGACAGCGGCTGCGTCATTTACAGACATACATATGAGGATGGCAGATGGCGGTTGATTCCGGGAACTACGCTGGATGTGGTACAGCCGGACTGCCGCGAATATTATTTTCACATTCCCGAAATCGGGGGATTTGATGTGACGCGGGCATCCCAAAATCAATATGTTGCCGACGAAGCGCGGCTCAGCGTGATCGAAGCGGGTTTTTGCATTCCGGGAAAACATGAGATTGTGAAAAACAGGCTTTACATTGTGACCGGACGGTATACGGATGACGGCGACTGGATTCCCCGCCCGGACATGCTCACAAAAGTATACAATAAGCTGGTGCGTGTTGTAAAGAAGGTGGCTCCCTATACCGAGCTTGCGCATTTTGTTGTAAATCCGATGTATGCGGGGGAAAAGCATACAAGCAAAGAATATATTTCCGCTGAATTTTATGAGCTGGTACAAAGGGAAGATTACAAATTGGGGTAGCGGGGATGCCGGAATGGTTTAGAAACGGGCAGCGGTGGCTGATGATTGATCTGGAGGACAAAGACGATCTGTACAAAGATGTCCTTAGGCTTATCCGAACTAAGAAGGGGCGCAGACTGACTTATATAGTCAATCCGCACCCCATAGCACTTGACGGTTTATCCCTTCGCCGCCTCCATCAAAATCCTGACGCAGAGGTCAATCCCCAGATTCCCGGCGTTCATGTACAGGTCATAGTTTTTCGGATCGCCCCACTCGTGCGTGGTGAGCGCGTTGTAGAAATTCTTTCTTCTCTTGTCGTTCTTTTTCAGGGCGTTTTCGGCTTCCGCTTTCTGGATGCCCTCCCGCTCGATTGCACGCTGTATCCGTTTTTCATGGTTGGCATAGACAAACACATGCAGGGCGTTTTCCATATCCTTTAAAATATAGCCGGAGGCTCTTCCTACGATCACGCAGTTTCCTTTTTCGGCAGCCTTTTCGATGATGCGCTTTTCCTCCAGAAAAAGCTGGTCTGCAAGGGGCAGATTTTTATTGCCGGAAAGTCCGCCCAGAGGGGTCTTGGAAAGGTTTAAAAGGACATTGCCGGAGCTGCTCTCCTCGAGCGTTTCAATATTGTAAAACGGTATGTCGAGTTTCTGCGCCGCTTCCAACAGGATATTCCGGTCATAAAGTTTATATCCCAGCGCCTCCGCCAGTTTTTTTCCGATCTCGTGTCCCCCGCTGGCATAACGCCGCTCGATGGTGATGATATGATACATAAATGCGTCCCCCTTTCTGCTGCTGTCTGTGTTTTCCTTCTTACTTATTATTATAAACAATTCGGCGGCATATCTCAATTCTAAAATACACCCGTCACGAAAATTTCAATGCCGATCAGGATTAAGATGGTGCCGCCCAGCAAAGCGGCCTTGTCGGAATATTTTGTTCCGAATTTCTTTCCGATGTCCAGTCCGGCCATGCAGATCACAAAGGTTACTACCGCGATGATCAGGGCGCAGACAAAGGCCATGACGAAGCCGTACTTCGCGATGGTAAAGCCGACGGACAAAGCGTCAATGGAGGTGGCGATCCCTTGCAGCAGGAGAGCAGTCATGTCTGTCCCGGGTTTTTCTGTTTCTCCGCTGCCGCCTTTTATGCCGTCTGCAAACATTTTGCCGCCGATAAACAGCAGGAGCGCCAGAGCAATCCATGGCACCAGCTTCTGAAAAGCCGTAAAATACCGGATAAACATGTGTACGCAAATCCACCCCGTCATCGGCATTGCCGCCTGAAAAAAGGCGAAAACCCCGGCGATGCTGCTCATTTTTTTTCGTGTCATGTCAGGTTCGTGCAATCCGTCTGCCAGTGATACGGAAAAGGCATCCATGGAAAGCCCGACACCAAGCAGCGCGCTGTTCAAGAAAAACAATAAACTCCACTCCATCTTTTGTTCCTCCTGCGTTAAAATATAAAATAAGTCGTGTAGGGAAGATTCTTTTTCCCCTACTCGCTGTGCGCCCCATGCGCCGCTTTAGCGGCATACTGCTGCTGCATGGGGCTGTGCATAAAAAAACCAAGTACAGTTTCGGAAACTATACCTGGTATGTGTCAAAAATAATGCAGACTCCACGTATAGTTTCACTATACATGAGTCTCGCAATTTAAAACAAGCCAGACCGGACGGTCAGTATGTTGACTTGCTACGATATACGCTTGCTACTCCCTCATGGGAATGATATTAAAAGAAATTTATCATTAAAGAGGGCATTTGTCAACTGTTGTTTTCCTGTATCTGTCAAAGCTGCCAAATCTGTCCGCCCGGCAGACCGTTGATGTCGGGCGGGGCATTATGCTACAATAAATAAGACGGGCATCATTGGTCTGTTGGGGACAGGGGGACAGGATGAAAAAAATTTTGATTACAGGCGGCACCACGTTTGTAAGCAAGTATGCGGCGGCGTATTTTGTGCAGAGGGGATATGCGGTTTATGTGCTCAACAGAAATACGAAGCCACAGGTGGGCGGCATCAGACTGATCGAGGGAGACAGGCACTGTCTCGGTGACAAATTAAGGCAGATTTCGTTTGATGCCGTGGTTGACATAACTTCTTACGACGCGCGGGACATCACAGACCTGTGCGATGCGCTCGGTTTCTTTGGGCAGTACATTATGGTCAGTTCGGGCGCGGTGTACCCGGAGGACGCGGAGAAGCCTTTCCGGGAAGAATCTCCAAGGGCAGTCAATCGGTTTTGGGGAAAGTACGGGACGGACAAAATGGAGGCGGAGACGGAGCTGTTAAAAAGAGTCCCGGATGCGTATATCTTAAGACCGCCATATTTATATGGTCCGATGAATAACGTGTACAGGGAGGCGTTTGTGTTCGACTGCGCAAAGGCGAACCGAAAGTTCTATCTGCCGGGAGACGGCGGACAGCGGCTGCAGTTTTTTCATGTGAGGAACCTGTGCGGCGTTATGGAAGCGATCATGGAGACAAAACCTAACGCCCATATTCTGAATGTGGGAAATACAGTGACTGTATCAGTCAAAGAATGGGTGACCATGTGTTATGCCTGTTTCGGCAAAGAACCTTCTTTTGTGAATGTTTCTAAAGAGATCGAGCAGAGAAACTATTTCAGTTTTTATGACTATGAATACGTGCTGGATGTGCACAAGCAGCAGGCGGTCTATCCGGATACCATTTCTATGGAGGAGGGGTTAAAGGAATCTGCAGAGTGGTATCGCTCAAATGAAGGGGATGTCAATAAAAAAGCTTATTTTGCGTATATTGATGAAAATTTGAGGTGACGAATGCGTGGCAGTGCGAAGTTGCTTTTTGCATATTTTTATGCCATGATGAAAAGCAGAGCATTTCGAATTTCTATAATGTTTTAAGACGCAATGAGCATGTTTTTGGGAGAACATGAGGTTGGTTTTTATCAGGAAAGAGGAGGTATGCTATGAGATTACTTGTGATCGGCGGCGTGGCGGCGGGGACGAAAGCCGCGGCAAAATTCAAGAGGGTAAACCCGGAGGCGGAGGTGACCATTGTCACCAAGGGCAGGGACATTTCCTACGCGGGATGCGGGCTTCCCTATTATGTGGGCGGGGCGATCCCGGAGAAGGAGCAGCTTATTGTCAATACGCCGGAGAAATACAGTTCTCTCACCGGCGCCATGGTTTATCCCCAGCGGGAAGTGGTGTCGCTTGACACGGACGCAAAGAAGGCGGTGGCGAAGAATCTGCGCACGGGCGCGGAGGAAGTCTATGCGTATGACGCGTGCATCGTGGCGGTGGGGGCTTCCCCGGTCGTACCGCCTCTGCCGGGCTTAAATCTGCCGGGCGTTTTCGTGATGCGCACGCCGGACGATGCCATCGAGACGAGGGATTACATAGCGGGTGACGACATAAAGCGCGCCGTGGTAGTGGGCGGCGGTTTCATCGGACTGGAAGTGGCGGAGAATCTGCTGGAAAAAGGGCTTTCGGTGACGCTGATTGATATGGCGCCCCAGATCATGCCGGGATTTGATACAGAGATGGCGGCTTATGCGGTGCGCCATCTGGCGAAGAAAGGCATCAAAGTGATGACGTCCACGAAGCTGGAGGGTGTGACCGGGGACGTGAGAGCGGAAGGGGTGCAGACGGACAAGGGGCTGCTTCCTGCGGACGTGGTGATTCTTTCCATCGGTATCCGCCCGAACACGGGCTTTTTGCAGGATACCGGAATCGAAATGTGTAAGGGAACGATACTGGTGGATGACAGGATGGCGACGAACGTGGCGGACGTCTACGCGGCGGGCGACTGCGCCATGGTGAAGAACCGTCTCACAGGGGAGCGGCAGTGGTCGCCCATGGGTTCCTCCGCCAACATGGAGGGACGCACCCTCGCGCTGGCGCTGGGCGGCCGGGATGTGGCGTATCCGGGCGTTCTGGGGACTGGCGTGGTCAAGCTCCCGGGGCTTTCGGGCGGCAGAACCGGGCTGTCCGAAGAGCAGGCGAAGGCGGCTGGCTATGACCCGGTGTGCGTGCTGGCGGTGACGGACGACAAGGCGCACTACTATCCCGACAGCGCATGGTTTGCGATCAAGCTGGTGGCGGACAAAGCGATACACAAGCTGCTTGGCGTGCAGGTGCTGGGACCGGGCGCGGTGGATAAGGTGACGGATATCGGTGTGATGGCTGTGACTTTTGGAGCCACGCTTGAGCAGATGACCTGTCTGGATCTGTCTTATGCGCCGCCTTTCTCCACGGCGATCCACCCCTTCGTACAGGCGGTACATATGCTGTTAAATAAAATAACGGGTGATATGGACAGTTTCACGCCCGCGGAATATCTGGCGGGGGCAGCCGAAGGGTACCGCGTGATCGACGTAAATCCCGCAGGACCGACGATTGCGGGGGCGACTTACGTGGATCTGCTCAAGGTAAAGGGCGAGGTGCCGGGGCTTTCCAAGGATGAGAAGCTTCTGCTTGTCTGCGCCAAGGGCAAGAGGGCATATCTTCTGCAGAACAGGCTGAAACGCTACGGCTACACGAACACGAAGGTGCTGGAGGGCTCCTCCTTCTTCAACGTGGTGAAAGTGGAGAGCAGGCCCGGTGTGGTGACGGTGCCCGCGAAGGAGATTACCCGCGTGAAGGCGCTGGGCTGCCTGCACAACAAGGGAACAGACAATTTTAACGTCCGTGTGATCACGAGAAACGGCAAGATCACCACGGCGGAGCACAAAAAAATCGCGGAGGCGGCGGAGCGGTTCGGAAGCGGCGACGTGGTTATGACGACGCGTCTGACCATGGAGATCGTGGGCGTGCCCTTTGACCAGATCGAGAATATCCGTGCCTTTCTGGCGGAGGAAGGTCTGGAAACCGGCGGAACCGGCTCCAAGGTGCGTCCGGTGGTGGCATGTAAGGGAACGACCTGCCAGTACGGGCTGTTAGACTCCTACGCCTTATCCGACAAGATACATGAGCGTTTCTTCCACGGCTACGCTTCCGTGAAGCTGCCGCACAAGTTTAAGATCGCGGTGGGCGGCTGCCCGAATAACTGCGTGAAGCCGGATCTGAATGACTTCGGCATCGTGGGACAGAGAGTGCCGGCCATGGATCTGGAGAAGTGCCGGGGCTGTAAGATCTGTCAGGTTTCGCTGGCGTGCCCGGTGGAGGCGTCGCAGGTAGTGGACGGCAAGCTGGTGATCGATCCCGACAAATGCAACAATTGCGGGCGCTGTGTGGGGAAATGTCCCTTCAAGGCGTCGGAGGAGAGCGCGTACGGCTACCGCATATATATCGGCGGACGCTGGGGCAAGAGAGTGGCCCATGGGCAGAAGCTGGATAAGATATTTCTGGATGAAGAGGAAGTGCTTTCCGTTCTGGAGAAGGCTATCCTGCTGTTCCGCGAGCAGGGCAATACGGGAGAGCGCTTTGCGGATACCATAAGCAGGCTGGGATTTGAGAACGTGCAGGCGCAGCTTATGGCAGACGATCTGCTTGCAAGGAAAGAAGAGATTCTCGGTGCAAAGGTGCATCTGAAAGGCGGGGCGACCTGTTAATGAGGATAGGAAGTGATATTAAGACATCTGATACATGGTGTCTGAGTATCACTATGTCATGCTTAGGGAGAATGACCGATTTGGTCAAACTCTCTGGCTGAAGATGTTATGAGGAGTAAGCGGCAGAAAAAATGGAGTGTATCAGTATCAGTCATAAAACGGCGGATTCCGGGGAGCGGGAGAAGTTTTACATCCCAAAAGAAAAGACAGATGATTTCCTGAGAAAAGTCCATGCGGCCGCGGGGGTGGAGGCGTGTGTGCTCCTCTCCACCTGCAACCGCACGGAAATTTATGTGTCGGGGGAGGAAAATCGTTTCCGGGCGTTGGAGGAGACACTGGGGACATTTTCGGAGTGCGACGGCGAACAGATCAGAAAGCTTGTTAGAAGATATCAGGGGCAAAGAGCATTGCACCATCTTTTCAGCGTGGTATGCGGCATGGAGTCCATGGTCATCGGGGAGGATGAGATTCTCGGGCAGACGCGGGACGCCTACCTTTCCGCAAAGGAAGCCGGGTATACCGGGTATGAGCTGAACACGGTTTTTCAGGCGGCGCTCGCCTGTGCCAAGCGGGTGAAGACAGAGACGATGATCTCTAAGACGGCGGTCTCTGTATCGACTCTAGCAGTCAATGAAGTGGCGCATCTGCCGATACCTCATAAAACGGTGCTGCTGATGGGCAGCAGCGGGCAGATGGGCGGCATTATTTTAAAGAATCTGCTCAGTCAGAAAAATGTCCGCATCATAGCTACGGTGCGGTCGCACAAAGGCATCTGTCAAAGCGGCGGCGAGCAGGTGGAGCATGTGGATTATCAGAACCGCTATGCCGCCTTGGAAGAGGCGGACGCCATTATATCGGCAACCGCCAGTCCCCACTATACGCTGACGGCAGGACGGGTCAGAGAGGCAATGCAGTCTCCGAAGAATCGGCTTTTTATCGACATATCCATGCCGCCGGATCTGGATGCGGAGATCGGGAAACTGGCGCATTGCCGTCTCGTGGCATTGGATGATATCAAAAAGCTGGCGGAGGAGAACAACAGGCGCAAGCAGCAGGCGTTTGCGGACGCGGAGGAGATTCTTGCGGAGGAGCTGGAAAAGCTCTGCAAGGCGCTGGCATTCCACCGGTTTACGGAGGCTGACACGCACTGGAAGGAGCGGTACGCGGATTTCTCGGCGGAAAAACTGCTCTATCTGCTGCGGGACGGGTTGGACAGCGGCTCCTTTGAAGCGGTTTTGAAGGTGCTGAAGTGATTGTTTACGCCAGATATTATAGAAAGTGAATAGGAAATCTGGTGTGGGCGGCAATGCGCTGACCGATTTGGTCATGCGATAATAGGGAGCATTTGCATGGGATATTTTCCTTTTTTTGTGGAACTTGAGGGAAAACGCGGCGTGATTGTGGGCGGCGGAAAAGTGGCTGCCCGAAAAGTGGAAAAGCTGCTTGCCTTCGATCCGAAACTGACGGTGATTGCGCCGGATATTGAGGCGTGCGTGAGAATACAGGGAGAGTCGCTGCAAAAGGACGCGGCGGTCTCCCTTCATTTTGAGGAGCGGGCTTTTCGGGCGGAAGATCTGCGGGGCGCGGATTTTGTGGTTGCGGCTACGGACGACGAGGCGCTAAACGGACGGATTGCGGATATCTGCAAAGAAAAGCGGATTCCCGTCAATGTGGTGGATGACAGAGAGAGATGTACCTTTTTCTTCCCGGCGCTTGTGAAGGAGGGACCGCTTACCGTTGGGATTTCCACAGACGGGAAAAGTCCGCTGGCGGCATCGTGGGTGAGACAGGAGATTGCGGGGATGCTGCCGGAGTCATTCGGGGAAGTGATTAACTTGTTGGGTCAAATACGGCCTTTGGTATTGGAACTGGTAGCGGGGGAGGAAGACAGGAAAAAGCTGTTTGAGGAGCTGTTTTCTTACTGTATGGAATGTTTGGAGAGAAAAAAGAAGGTAACTGCGGAGGAGTTGACGAATCTGGTTAAGAGCGGGAGCATTTGATTGGCTGTCGGTTGTATAATCAGAGGAAGGAATGCCGGAAACATGAACAAAATCAGAATTGGCACCAGAGGGAGCAAACTGGCTTTGCGACAGGCGGCACTTGTGCAGGAAGCAATGGAACGGGCGTGCGGCGACATAGTGACTGAACTGGTCATTTTGCGCACTAGGGGAGACCAGATTCAGGACAGGCCGCTTTCGGCGCTTGGCGACAAGGGGGTGTTTGCTTCAGAACTGGAGCGGGCGCTGCTCGCCGGGCAGATTGATCTGGCGGTACATTCCGCGAAGGATCTGCCCATGAAGCTGGCGGACGGGCTGACGACTGCCGCGGTGCTGCCGAGGGCTGATGCGCGGGACGTGCTCGTGGCGCCGAAGGGAGGCAGAGTGCCGGTTTTGCGGCAGAATTTATATGGGGAACGCGAATTGGTGAGCGTAGAAGATACGGAGAAGAAAGACCGGACGGGATCGAGAGCATGGCGGGAAGTCTGCCGGGGATGCGAAGGCAGGCTGGCAGAAGAGAGTACGGCGCGGGCAATGTCGGGGGACGGCGGCCATATATTCCGCCTCGGTACCGGCAGCAGGCGGCGGCAGCTCCTCGCAGGAAAAATCTGGGAGAACGTAATCTGTGAGGAAATCCGCGGTAATGTGGACACCAGGCTTCGCAAACTGCAGGAGGGCCGTTACGACGGCATTATTCTGGCGAAGGCGGGACTGGATCGGCTGGGAATAGGGTCTGACGGGGAAGAGGCCTTTGACTTTTATCCGCTCTCCCCGGAAGTGTTTCTGCCGGCGGCATGTCAGGGCATCCTTGCGGTGGAGGCGGTGGAAGGCTCCGCGGCGGCCGGAATCTGTAAAGAGCTTTCGGATGCGGAGACAGAGCTTTGCTTTTTTGTTGAGCGGGAGGCGCTGGCGCAGCTTTCGGCGGACTGCAGTGAGGCCGCGGCGGCGTGGTGCAGGCTTGGAAAATACGGACATAATTGTGGCGGGGAGCGGGAGTCGGCTATGTATGTCCCGGAAGCAGGGTGCGAGCCGGCCGGGCATAGTTTGGAAACGGCGGGCGGAGCGGGCAGACTGCTTCTCGACGTGATGTATGCGGAGAGACGGATCAACGTGACCGGATTGGTCAACATTGAGGAAGGCAGGCGGCTGGCACGGGAAGCGGCGCGGAAAGTGAAAAGCCGACAGGAAAAAACGGCGTGCGGTGCAGCCGATAACGGAACAGAAAAACAGAAAGCGGGTGTGCAGATTGTGAAGGAAATATAAATCAGCAGACTGGCTGTGGAATTAGGGAGAAGGGTGAGATTGAGCGAGGGAAAGGTATATCTGACAGGCGGCGGCTGCGGCGACGCGGAACTTGTGACGCTGAAAGCAATAAAGGCTCTGCAGAAATGCGATACGGTGGTCTATGACAGCCTGGTGACTGAGGAACTGTTACAGTGGACGCGGCCTGACTGTGAAAAAATATATGTGGGAAAACGGTATCAATGCCACAGCAGGGGACAGCTTGCGATCAATGCCCTTCTCGTGGAAAAGGCGCGGGCGGGGAAGACGGTGGTGCGCCTGAAGGGCGGCGACCCCTATGTGTTCGGCAGAGGCGGGGAAGAATTTATCGCGCTGCGGGACGCGGGTGTCCGTTGCGAGGTGATACCCGGCATTACGTCGGCAATAGCGGTTCCTGCGGCGGCAGGGATTCCGGTGACCCACAGGGGGCTTTCCGACAGTGTGACGGTGGTGACGGGAACGGCGGCAGGGGCGGGCGGCAAAGAGGAATTGAAACTGGATTTTCAGACGCTGGCACGGCTTAAGGGCACGCTGGTAATCCTGATGGGGATGCACCATCTGGCAAAGATCGTTGTAGGACTGCTCGCGGCCGGAAAGGACAGGCTTACGCCAAGCGCTATTGTTATGGATGGAACGACGGAGAGGCAGAGAGTGGTGAGGGCGCCGCTTTTTGAACTTGTTGCCAGGGCGGCGGAGCGAGGGCTTACCGCCCCGGCGGTGATCGTGGTCGGCGCGGTGGCGAAGCTGGAGCTCATCATGGAGGGAGAAGGCAAAGCAGAGGTAGAGCGGGAAACTTTCATTTACCTTGATAAGATAGAAACGAACGGAGCGGAAAGGAAAGAAGAGAAAACTGCGGCGGAATGCGGTGCGGCGGAAGATAAGGAGTCATACGGTGCAGAGAGTGGGAGGAAAGCGGGGGATTGCACGGAGAAAGGGGTGTATGATATGCCCTTGTCGGGAATCACGGTTGGCGTGACCGGGACGGCGCACTTCGCGCACAGGCTGTTCGACGTGCTCCGGGAAAAGGGCGCACAGCCGTGGGATATGCATTTTATGGAAATCAAACCCGCCCGGGAGCCCCTGCCGGCGTTTGCGGACTATGGATGGCTTGTCTTTACCAGTCCAAACGGGGTGCAGGTGTTTCTGGATAAAATGCGGCGGGAACGGCGGGACTTGAGAACGCTTGCCGATAAGAAAATCGCGGTGATCGGCCCGGGGACGGCGTTGGCGCTTCAAGAGGCCGGGATTTACGAGGATTATATGCCGCAGGTCTATGATGCGGCACATCTGGCAGGGGGACTTGCGCATATCCTTATGACAGAGCAGGTGGAGAACAGGAAGGACGGCAGGGAGGAGTGCCGGGATGTGGAAGATGAAAACCTGAACGGACAGCAGGGCTTTAACGGCGTGGCAAGCATGGATGCGGGCGGAAAGTCTCTAAGAACAGGTGAGGCGCGATGCGGGGTGCTGCTCCTGCGCGCAAAGCAGGGGAGCGATGTGCTGCCACGGATTTTCCGCGAGCGGGGAATCCCTTATGAGGAATATGCCCTCTATGAGCTGGGCGTGCAGGAGCAGAGGCGTGACGCAGTGATCACAAAGGAGCCGGATTATATTGTCTTTGGCTCCGCCATGGGCGCGAGAGCTTATGTTGAAGGCATGGAGAAGAAAGGCATCAGAAATACGAGGAGCCGTTATGTCTGCATCGGGGAACAGTGTGCAAAAGAAGTGCGAAAGTATGTGACAGAGCCGCCCCTGGTTGCGGCGGAGGCCGACGTGGAGGCAATTGCGGACTGTCTGTGCAGGGAAGGGAGACAAGATTGAGAAATCACACGGATGTGTTGATTGTTTCAACTCCCGAACAAGTTCGGGCGCGAGTTTGTGCCGGAGCCACAAACTCGGGATCGCAGAGCCAAATTTGAGTTTGGCCCGCATTCCTCAGCAAAAGGCGCTTCGGAATGGAGGTAATAACCATGTATCGATTCAGAAGATTGAGAAGGGATGAGAGAATCCGCGCTGTGATGCAGGAGACGAGACTGCATCCAAAGGACTTTATCTATCCGATTTTTGTGACAGAGGGGGAAAACGAGAAGAATCCTGTGGAATCCATGCCGGGAGTATTTCAATATTCCATTGACTGTCTGGACGAAATCTTAGACCGGGTGAGAGAGACGGGCATCGGGGGCGTTATGCTCTTCGGCATTCCGACATACAAAGATCCGCAGGGGAGCCAGGCCTATGCCCCCGACGGCATCACCCGGCGGGCGGTCCGCCATATGCGGGAGAAGTACCCGGAAATCTATATCGTGGCGGATGTGTGTCTGTGCGAATACACTTCCCACGGGCACTGTGGGATGGTGCGCGGGGAGGAGATTCTGAATGACGAGACGCTGCCGTATCTGGTGAAGATGGCGGTGAGCCTTGCGGAAGCGGGAGCGGATATGGTGGCTCCTTCTGATATGATGGACGGCAGGGTGGCGGCTATACGGGAGGGACTCGATCGGGCAGGATTTACCCAGACGCCGATTATGGCATACAGTGCGAAATTCGCCTCCGCTTACTACGGGCCGTTCCGGGAAGCGGCGCAGTCGGCGCCGGGATTCGGTGACCGCAAAAGCTACCAGATGGACTTTGCCAACGGACGGGAGGCGCTGCGGGAAATCCGCGCGGACATAGAGGAGGGGGCGGACATTGTGATGGTCAAACCTGCCCTTGCCTATCTGGACGTCTTAAAGGAGGCGGCGATTGCTTTCGACATGCCTCTTGCGGTGTACAATGTGAGCGGGGAGTACGCCATGGTAAAGGCGGCCGCCGCCAACGGGTGGATTGACGAGAGAAGGATTGTGCTGGAGAATCTCACGGCCATGAAGCGCGCGGGCGCGAAGATCATCATTACCTATCATGCTTTGGATGTGGCTGAATGGGGGATATAAATATGCATTTTGACGGATCGGAACAACTTTATGAACGGGCGCGGAAGCGGATCCCGGGCGGGGTCAATTCTCCGGTGCGGGCTTTCGGCGCGGTGGGTGGACATCCTTTCTTTGTGGAGCGGGCACAGGGACCGTGGCTTTTCGATGTGGACGGCAACCGGTATCTGGATTATGTCTGTTCCTGGGGGCCGGGCATTCTGGGACATGCGCATCCGCAGGTGGTGGATGCGGTACAGAGGGCGTGTGCAGGTGGGCTTACTTTCGGCGCTCCGACAGCGGGGGAAGTGGAGCTGGCGGAGCTGATAGGCGCCTGTGTGCCGGACGTAGAGATGGTGCGCCTGGTCAGCTCCGGAACGGAGGCGGTGATGAGCGCCGTGCGCGTGGCGAGAGGCTATACAGGGCGGGAGAAGATCGTCAAGTTTGCCGGAAACTACCACGGCCATTCCGACGGACTGCTGGTGAAGGCGGGGTCGGGGCTTATGACCCAGTCCGTGCCCGACAGCGCGGGTGTGCCGCCGGGATATGCGGCATCCACGTTGACGGCGGTCTACAATGACGAGGCATCCGTGCGCGCGCTGATGGAGGAAAACCATGGGCAGGTGGCGGCGGTTGTGGTGGAGCCTGTGGCCGCCAATATGGGTGTGGTGCCGCCGAAAAAAGGGTTTCTTGAATTTTTGCGCCGCATTACGAAGGAAAAGAGCTCTCTTTTGATTTTTGACGAAGTGATTACGGGCTTTCGGCTTGGACTTGGCGGCGCGTCCGAATATACCGGCGTACATGCCGATTTGTATACCTTCGGGAAGATTGTGGGCGGCGGGATGCCTCTGGCGGCTTACGGAGGCAGGCGGGATATCATGTCAAGCGTTGCACCCCTCGGGGCTGTCTATCAGGCGGGCACGCTGTCGGGAAATCCGGTGGCGGTGGCGGCGGGCATTGCAACGCTGAAAATACTGATGGACGATCCGGACATCTACGAGCGGATTGACAGGCGGGCGCGGACGCTGGCGGCGGCTTATCGGAGCGCGGGGCTTACGGTGAACCGGGCGGGCTCGCTGCTGTCGGCGTTTTTTGTCCCCGGCGGGCAGGTGGAAAACTACGAGGACGCGTGCCGGTGTGACAGAGAAGCGTTTGCGGATTATTTCAGGCATATGCTGGAGCGGGGTATTTATGTGGCACCGTCACAGTTTGAGGCCATGTTTGTATCGGACGCCCACTCGGACGAGTTGATCGGGGAGACATCCAGGGCAGTGGCGGCGCACTTTGGCGGAATATAAGGCGATGGCTGCGGATGCCCGCGTATTTCGGAGGTATGCCGCATATCATATTATGGGACGGAGGAAAACAGATGAGTGAAATTGATGATGTAATCAAAATGCTTGACAATCTGACCAAGGATGGTGTCAGCCGCATTAAGGTGGAAATCTCGGAGGAGCTTCACGGGGGAGAACGGAAGAAGGCGTACCACCACGGGCGCTGCGACGTGGGGAGCCCTTTTGCCACGGGGAGACTGTTTGATGCGGAGGATCCGGACTGCGGGTAGACAGACACCTACAGAGCGCCGGCAAAGAGTTATCCGGACCGCAGGCCGGAAATGTATGGGCGTTAGTAGCCTTTTGGGATACAGATTTTGGAATACAGTTTTATGATAAACGATTGAAATAAAGCGGCAGTTATGCTACAATCTCGTTATCTATAGTATTGTTGGCAACGGTTATACATATTACATGTCAAAGGAGAAAAGAGGATGCGGAAAAGTATTAAGATTATGGCTGGAACCCGGGTTGCGGCAGCTTTGCTGGCGGTGATACTCTTCAGTATACTGACAACCCAAAATATTTATAAAATGGAGGATTCTTCAGAAGCCAATATCGCGGTGAACGCCCTTTTACAGAGGGCGCAGAAGGCGGAGGCGGCGCATTACAAGTGGTCTTCCAATTTGAGCAACGCGCTATATAACGGTTCGGAGTTTACGGGCAGCACGGATCCGACAGGCTGTGTGCTGGGACAGTGGCTTTACGGAGAGGCGGGAACGGAGGATCAGACGATCCTCGATCTGCGGAACCAGCTCGAGCCTCTGCACAAGCAGCTGCATGAGTCGGCTATCTATGTGCTGGAGCTGTATGCAGATGATCCCGCGCAGGCGCAGGCGTATTATCAGGAAACCATTATGAGCAATCTCAGTGTTCTGGTGGGGCTTCTGGAACAGGTCGTGGAGCGCGGTACGGAGCTTAACGAGATCAGTGAGGCGAATATGCAGAAGACGGCGTCGACCATGCACATTGTCACTGGCCTAGGGCTTTTGCTGACTTTATTCTTCCTCCTGAGTCTGGTGATTTATATTATCAAGCGCGTGGTGAAGCCGATTTTGCTTATCACGGAGAAAACCAGCCCGCTGCAGGAGGGCCGCATGAAGGTGGAGCTGAATTACAATGCCAATGATGAGATCGGTGATCTTTCCAGAACGCTGAAAGGATCCATTGACCGGATTAATCAATATATAGAAGACATCAACCGTATCATGAGCCAGCTTTCCAGCGGTAATTTTGACGTGAGCGCGTCGGTTCCGTTTATCGGTGATTTCCGCTCTATTTCTGAGTCCATAGACAGCTTTACGGTTTCTCTTTCTTCGGCCATGTCCAATATCAACAATGTGGAGCACAAGGTGTTTGGGCACGCGCAGAGTTTGTCCGGCAGTTCCCAGATGCTTGCGCAGGGCGCGACCGATCAGGCGGCGGCGGTGGAAGAGTTGACTGCCACGACGGAGGATTTGGCGAGAAGCGCAGAGAAAAATATACAGATGGCGACCGAGATGCGGGATAACGCGCGGATGACAGGCGATCAGGTGAATTTGAGCAGCCAGCAGATGGAGCAGCTTGTCAGTGCGATGACGGATATCAGCAATACGTCGCAGGAGATTGAAAACATCATTTCCACGATTGAGAATATTGCCTTCCAGACAAATATTTTGGCGCTGAACGCGGCGGTAGAAGCGAGCCGGGCAGGCGAAGCAGGAAAGGGTTTTGCGGTCGTGGCGAAAGAAGTCCGTGATCTGGCGGCGAAGTCCGATACGGCTGCGAAGGCGACAAAGGATCTGATAGAAAACTCCGTTCAGGTGATCGGGAGAGGCAGCAGGATTGTGGATGAAGTGTCCGAGTCATTAAAGAGGACGCTTACGCTTGTCACAGAGTCAAACGGCGCTGTGGAGGAGTTCGCCGATGCGGTGCAGATAGAGGCTACCGCGATTTCACAGGTGTCCGAGGCGCTCGGACAGATTTCCAACGTAGTGCAGACCAATACCGCCAACAGCGAGGAGTCTGCGGCAGTCAGCGCGGAGCTGTATGAGCAGGTGAACAAGCTGCAGACGCAGACGAGCAGATTCAGGCTGAAACGATGATATAAATGAAAACGATTCGGCACAGGCCGAAGCATTGACTGCCAGAACCGTGAGCATATGATTCTGGCAGTGAATCATGATAAAGAAGCGGGAGAAAGAATCATGTCAGAAAAAGCAATACCGTATAAGATATATCTGGAAGAGGAGGAGATGCCGAAGCAGTGGTACAATGTCCGTGCCGATATGAAAAATAAGCCTGCGCCGTTGTTAAATCCCGGCACCTTGAAACCCATAACGTTCGAGGAGCTGAGTCAGGTGTTTTGTGACGAGCTGGCGAGGCAGGAATTGAACGATACGGACGCTTATATCGACATTCCGCAGGAAATTCTGGATTTCTATAAGATGTACCGTCCGTCGCCGCTGGTGCGGGCGTACTGTCTGGAAAAGAAGCTGGATACGCCGGCTAAGATTTATTATAAGTTTGAGGGAAACAATACGAGCGGCAGCCATAAGCTCAACTCTGCCATTGCGCAGGCATATTACGCGAAACAGCAGGGGCTCAAGGGCGTTACCACGGAGACGGGAGCCGGTCAGTGGGGCACGGCGCTGTCTATGGCATGCTCTTATTTTGATCTGGACTGTCATGTCTATATGGTGAAGGTTTCCTATGAACAGAAACCGTTTCGCCGTGAGGTGATGCGCACCTACGGCGCGCAGGTGACGCCGTCGCCTTCCGACACAACCAATGTGGGGCGGAAAATTCTGGAGGAGTTTCCGGGAACGGGAGGCAGTCTCGGCTGTGCCATCTCCGAGGCGGTAGAGGTGGCCGGAGAGAGGGAAGGTTACCGTTATGTGCTGGGAAGCGTGCTGTCCCAGGTGCTGCTGCACCAGTCGATTATCGGTGAGGAGACGAAGGCGGCGCTTAAGAAATACGATATCAAGCCGGATATGATTATCGGCTGTGCGGGCGGCGGCTCCAATCTGGGCGGTCTGATTTCTCCTTTTGTCGGTGAGAAGATCAGAGGGGAGGCGGACTATCGGATCATCGCGGTGGAGCCGGCATCCTGCCCGAGCTTAACCAGAGGAAAATATGTGTATGATTTTTGTGATACCGGAAAAGTATGTCCGCTTGCGAAGATGTATACGCTGGGCAGCGGCTTTATGCCCGCCCCGAACCATGCGGGGGGCTTGCGCTATCACGGCATGAGTTCCGTTGTGTCACAGCTTTATGACGACGGGTTGATTGAGGCAATCAGTGTGGAGCAGACGGCAGTCTTTAAGGCGGCGGAGGAGTTCGCGAGAGTGGAAGGCATCCTGCCCGCGCCGGAGAGCGCCCACGCCATCAAGGCAGCAGTGGACGAGGCGGTGAAGTGCAAGGAGACGGGCGAGGAGAAGACGATTGTCTTTGGATTGACCGGCACGGGATATTTTGACATGGTGGCTTACGGGAAGTTTCACGACGGAGAGATGTCGGATTACATTCCTACGGATGAAGATTTGGCAAAAGGATTTGCGGGTCTGCCGACGGTTTAAAACCGGAAATGCAGATATGGATATACAAAATCTAAGAAGGAGAAGATCGCAGGGTCTTCTCCTTCTTTTGCGCGCATAAGCAGAGCCGGAAGGATTGCAGAATATGCGCTATGCTTGCATGAGGGCATATTCTGGAAGCCTTATGACGAGCAACGCGAACGAAGGATGCGCAGCATCCTGAGTCTGCTTATGCGCACTTTGACATTGTCATATGAAAATGTGACAGATGTCATAAGAGTTTCATTACAAAGGACAGGTGTCGGCAGGAAAGAAAACACTTATAATCTTCTTATCAAATAACTCAAGGGAGGAAATTGAGATGAAGAAAAAACTGGTAAGCGCTGTTTTATGTACCGCAATGTTGACAACGATCCTTGCAGGCTGCGGCGGTGGCGGCGAGGCAGCTCCTGCGGCGACAGAGCCTGCGGCAGAGGCTCCTACGGCAGAGGAAGCGCCTGCGGCAGAGGAGGAAGCGCCTGCGGCAGAGGCGGAGGCTCCTTCGGCTGAGGCGGAAGCGCCCGCGGCATCCGAGGGCAGCAGAATCATCGGTTACACCTGTATGGACGGCACCAATCCTTTCTTCGTGGCATTGGAGGGCGCGATCAGGGAAGTGGTAGAGGCTCACGGTGATACATTGGTTTCCATGGATCCTGCTAACGATTCCAACACTCAGATCGATCAGATCGAGGATATGATCTCCAGAGGTGTCGACCTGATGTTTGTCAATCCGGTAGACGCGGACGGTATCATCCCTGCGCTCGATATGCTGAAGGATGCGGACATCCCGATGTTCGGTTTCGATACGCAGGTGGGCGACATGAGCTATCTGGTTTCTTATGCAGGTTCCGATAACTACAACGCAGGTTATGTGTGTGGTAAGGATTTGGCTGAGAAATGTCCGGAGGGCGGCGATATTCTCGTTCTGGATTCCCCGACCATGCAGTCTGTAACAGACAGAACAGACGGTTTCTTAAAAGCGATCGAAGAGTCCGGCGTGACCTTCAACGTAGTGGGACAGCAGGATGCGCAGGGTAATCAGCAGGTGGCTAACGAGAAGGCAACGGATCTGCTGACGGCAAATCCTGATGTAGTAGCGATTTTTGGCGGTAATGATCCCACGGCTCTCGGTGCATATGCAGCGGCGGATGCGGCGGGTGTAGCGCCCAAGATTTACGGTGTAGACGGTTCTCCGGATATCAAGGCTCTGTTAAAGGATACCATGATTGAAGGTACTGGCGCGCAGTCCCCTATCACCATCGGCAAGACGATTGCTGAGACGGCTTACAAGTGGTTGGATGGCGAGACTGTAGAAGAGTTTATTCCGATCGAGACTTTCCTGATCACAGCAGATAATGTTGACGAGTTCGGAACAGACGCATGGCAGTAAGCAGGTCATTTTTGCGAATTGGCAGGGAACTGAAAGAGTGTCAGTCAGCATTGGCGGGCACTCTTTATCACTCTATACGAAATTGCGACAGTGTTAAACCAAATCGTCGCTGCCTGGCGGCGATTTTTCATACGAGGAGGTGATAGAAGTTGGGTGAGCAATATTTACTTGAAATGAAAGGAATCAGCAAATCTTTTCCGGGCGTAAAGGCGTTAAGTAATGTAAATCTGCAGCTTCGGGCAGGAGAGGTACACGCCCTTCTGGGGGAGAATGGCGCCGGTAAGTCTACCCTGATTAAAGTTCTCGGCGGTATCTATCACGCTGAGGAAGGGGAAATATGGATAGAAGGACAGCAGGTGAATATTGACGGCGTGGTGTCATCCAGAAACGCCGGGGTATCCATTGTGCATCAGGAGCTGGTGCTTGTTCCCTATATGACGGTGGCCGAGAATATTTTTCTCGGGAGAGAGGCAGGCGGTAAGTTCAATATCAAGCGCAGACAGATGACGGAGGAAGCACAGAAGCTTCTGGACACTTACGAGATGCACATTGATGCGGACACATTGGTGGAGAAGCTTACCATTGCGCAGCAGCAGATGGTGGAGATTGTGAAAGCAATTTCCTTTAATTCGAAGATACTGGTTATGGATGAGCCTACTTCTTCGATTTCGGATAAAGAGGTCGGATTTTTGTTTGATACCATGCGCACACTGACGAAGAAGGGTGTGGGAATCATCTATATTTCTCATAAAATGAGCGAGCTGGAGGAGATCTGCGATCGTGTCACGGTTATGCGTGACGGGCAGAGCGTCGGTACGAGAGTCGTGAAGGAGACGAACAAGGATGATCTGATTGCTCTGATGGTAGGGCGTGAGCTGACCAACTATTATACGAGAGATTTCCAGAAACCCGGCGAGGTCATACTGAAAGGGGAACATATCGCGGACGGAAAGATGGTGAAGGACGCCAGCTTCGAGCTGCATAAGGGCGAGATCGTCGGATTTGCGGGTCTGGTGGGAGCCGGGCGGAGCGAGACTATGAAGGCTGTATTTGGCTTGACGCCTGATATGAAGGGTGAGGTCTATGTGGAGGGGCAGCAGGTACATATCAAGTCCCCGATAGAGGCTTTGAAGTATGGCATTGCGCTGGTTCCGGAGAGCCGGAAGGAGGAAGGACTCTATCTCGTGCAGGATGTGCAGTTTAATTCCACGATAGAGGTGCTGGGACAGTTTATTAAAAACTTCCGCGTGAATTATAAAAAGGAAGAGGAAATTACCCAGAAATATATTGATATGATGAATACGAAGACGCCGAGTCAGCAACAGGTTATCGGCAATCTGTCCGGCGGAAACCAGCAGAAGGTAATGATCGGGCGGTGGCTTGCCACGGATCCGAAGATTTTGATTCTGGATGAGCCGACAAGAGGCGTGGATGTGGGCGCAAAGGCAGAGATCTACGCGATCATGAACGAGCTGGTGAAGAAGGGGATGTCCATCATCATGATATCCTCGGAAATGCCTGAGATCATCAATATGAGTGACCGCGTATATGTGATGAATGACGGTCGTGTGACAGGATGCCTCGACCATGAGGACGTAACACAGGAAAAAATCATGCAGTTAGCGGCAAAATAAGTGAGGAGGAGGTATCAACATGGCTAGATTTAAAAACGGAGTTGTCAAATACTTTAAGGACAATATCGGTATTATCATTGCACTGTTGGCAATGTGTGTGTTTCTGATTATTTTTCCGACTACGAGGTCTACCTTTCTGACCCAGAAGAATATTTTCAATATTCTGCGGCAGAACGCGTCTAACCTGTTTCTTGCAACAGGCATGACGATGGTTATTATTCTGGGCGGCATCGATCCGTCGGCGCTGGGCGCCCTAGCCACGCTGCAGCAGCGCCACAGGGAGGATGGGGTACTGATTTATGGCATTGACGGTTCTCCCGACTTTAAGGCGATGTTAAAGCTGGGTTATGTGACGGGAACAAGCGCACAGAGCCCGGAAACCATCGGCAGGGTGGCAGCGGAGATTGCCTACAAGTATTTAAGCGGGGAGGAAGTGCCGGATTATCTTGGCATTGAGCCATATATGATTACCGGGGAGAATCTGGATCAGTATGAGGTGAACGGCTGGCAGTAGAGGAAAGCTATGAACATAAAGAAGGAATATTACACGGATATGTTTCAATGGGCAATGCTTGTATTGAACGGCATTGCGGTAGCATTTTTATGCACATTCATCTATGTGACGACGAACCGTATCAGGGCGAATTATGATGCAAGAGATTTTCTGGGCGGTGTGATGACGATACCGGACAATCCCAGAACCAATCTTTGGCTCTGTCTGGCTTTATTCGGACTGCTTATCGTCAATTTTGTATTCCGGCATTTCCTGCAGATGCGAAACGGCAAGGGGAGCGCAATTTCTCTCGTGGCGGAGCTTTTGATCTGTGTGGTGATCATCTATCGGCTGGATTTTAATTACAACGGGCTTCTGCTCCTTGTGTTCGCCAATGTGATCGCCTATGTCAAGGACAGTAAGGCGAAGATGGCGTTTCTGCTTCTCGCCATTGTCGGTTATCTGCTGGCGGATTATGAGCTTTTGTCTATTTACATGCCGCTCTATAATATGTCGGACTATGTGGGTTACTACACGTTTACGAGCCAGCAGTGGCTGTTTTGTATCTGGAACACGATGATTTCCCTGAATATTATTTTGTTTGTGGGCTACTGTTTTTCGGTAATCAACCTGCAGAGAGGTACGATTGAGGAGGTAAACGTGCTCTACCACGAGCTGCAGAATGCCAACGAGCAGCTTTCGGAATACGCTGATATGGCGGAAAAGATGGCACAGACCAATGAGAGAAACCGACTTGCAAGGGAAATTCACGATACGCTTGGGCACAGTCTGACAGGGATTATCGCCGGGCTGGATGCCTGTCTTGCGCTTGTGGACGTGGCGCCGCAGGAGGTGAAGAAGCAGCTTAAGCTGTTGGCGGATGTGAGCCGGGACGGTATGAAGGATGTGCGCCGCTCCGTCAGTGAACTCAGACCTGATGAGATGGAACGTCTCTCCCTGAACGCTTCCATCCGTAAGATGGTGACGGACATGGGAAGGGTGTCCGATACCCAAATCTACTTTGACGGGAGTGGGGAGAAGCTGGAGTTCGGCGAGGATGAGGAGAACATCATCTACCGTGTCGTTCAGGAGAGTATCACCAACGCGGTCCGCCACGGACATGCGGGGCAGATCTGGGTTACGATGAAACGGATAGACGGGGAGGTGCTGCTTGAGGTGAAGGACGACGGCATCGGCTGTAAGGAATTGAAGAGTGGATTCGGAACGAGACATATGAAGGAGAGAATAGAAATGCTGGGCGGAACGATTACCTTTGACGGGCAGAAGGGTTTTAAGGTGACCGCGCATATACCGATTCGCTGGGGGGAGAATATGATTAAAGTGTTGGTGGCGGACGATCAGGAATTGATCCGTCAGAGTCTGCAGATTGTATTGAACAGCAAGGAAGGCATAGAGGTCTGCGACGTGGCGACGGATGGCAGGGAAGTCATTCAGTGCGTGCGCAGACAGAAGCCTGACGTGATACTGATGGATATCCGTATGCCTAAGATGGACGGCGTACAGTGCACGAAGATCATTAAGGAAAATTATCCGCAGATTAAAATTATTATCCTGACTACCTTTGACGATGACGAGTATGTTTACAACGCATTGAAGTACGGCGCAAGCGGATATCTGTTGAAGGGCGTTTCCATGGACGAGCTGGAAAGCGCCGTGAGAACCGTGTATAGCGGGCGCGCCATGATCAATCCCGATATCGCGGCGAAGGTACTGACCCTGTTTTCCAAGATGGCGCGTGCCGATTACACGATTCAGGTTGGGAAAAAGGGAGTGGAGGAGTTGACGAAGACCGAGTGGAAGATCATTGAGCAGGTGGGAACGGGCGCGGCAAATAAGGAGATTGCGGAAACCTTGAAGCTGTCTGACGGCACTGTACGCAACTATTTAAGCACGATCTTAAATAAGCTGGATCTGCGTGACCGCACCCAGCTTGCGATCTGGGCGGTACAGACCAATATTGCCCCCTATGTGAAGGATGAAGAAGATTGAAAAGTAAGTCTGATGACCTTATTTTCAATCAGCAATTTGAGCCATAACCTCAAATATGCCTTGGGCGCAGTCGAGAATTTGAAATTCTCGACGCGTGTCATCGCAGTAAACTGCTCTGACATGGAGGAAGTCATGAAATTACTGCATCATAAAAATAGCATAGGTATTGCAGTGATTGCCGCAGTACTGCTCCTTGCGGGCGGGCTGTATTATGCCAAAACGCGCCCTGTGGTGCTGGAATTTGGGATGTTTACCGGAAGCAACTGGAATGTGGCGAACGCCAACAGCTTTGTGATCATAGATAAGGCGATTGTCCGTTTCGAGGAGGAGCATCCGGGCGTGACGGTGCACTATTACAGCGGTGTGCCCAGAGAAGAATATTCGGAGTGGCTCTCCAGAAAAATTCTGGCGGGGGAGGAACCTGACGTCTTTATGGTGCTGGGAAGTGATTTTGACCAGTTTTCATCCATTGGCATTATGAAGAATCTGGACGAGCTGATCGAACAGGACGCGGCCTTCGACGCGGAGAAGTATTTTCAGAGCGCCCTGAGCACGGGCAAGTACGGGAATGCCCAGTATGCCCTGCCCTACGAGACGGTGCCTACGTTAATGTTTGTGAACCAGACGCTTTTGACGAAAGAGGGCATTGCGATTCCGGACACGGACTGGAATTGGGAGGAGATGTACGATATCTGTCGTCAGGTGACGAAAGATCTGGATGGGGACGGTATCTTGGATCAGTTTGGGATATGCAATTACGACTGGCTGGATGCGGTCTATTCCAACGGCGGAGAAATCTTTCAGGGTAACGGAAAAACATGTTATCTGGCAGAGGACAGTGTGATCGAGTCGGTAAAGTACATCCGCCAGTTAAATGAAATGTATCAGGGACAGAAGGTGTCGCAGGACGATTTCAGCAGCGGCAACGTGGCGTTTATGCCGCTTACTTTTGCGGAATACCGAACCTATAAGACGTATCCCTACAAGATCAAAAGATACGACAATTTCAAATGGGACTGTACCACCATGCCCGCGGGCAAGGCGGGCGGCAACGTGTCCCAGGTTGACACCCTGCTTATGGGAATCGGCGCCAACACCCGCAAGGAAGAGCTGGCGTGGGAATTTTTAAAACTGCTCACTTACGACGAGGAGATCCAGACCCAGATCTTTTCCCACTCACAGGGCGCGTCGGTGCTGCGTGCGGTGACACAGTCCGAGGAGATGGAGGAGATCGTGCAGGCGGAGATGGAGGAGGGGGAAACGGTTATCAGCGGAAAGCTTCTGGGACAGGTAATCGAGGAGGGCTACACCGCGCCCCAGTTTAAAAAATACGAGCAGGCCCTTGCGCTTTCGGACAGTGAGATCGGGGAGATCCTGCAAAACGACAAGACCATAGACAGCAATATGAAAATTCTGCAGAGGACAATTAACAGTTATTTGCAGCAGTAGGGTTTGCGCGTTGGATGAAGATGTGGTACACTGTACCCAATGAACAGTGCGATTCCATCAGGGTCGGGCGGCACTGCAAAGTAAAGTAAGGGGATTGGGAGAATCATATGAAAGCGTGCAAAAGAAAAATTGTTAAAACATGGAAGGGTTTTGCGGCATTTCTGCTATTGACCATATCGGTCATGCTGTGCGGGAAGAGCGTACAGGCGGCGGGACGTCCTGTCTCCATCAGTTCCTGCCAGATTGCGGGGGGAAATGTCAACTGTACACTGACGGCGTCCAGTGTTCCGGCAGGCGATGACGGCAAATACTATATTTATGCGGATGAGGTTTTTCAGGACGGTCCCGTGGGAACGGTGGTGGCAAGTGTGGATGCGGGCGCATCTGTGACGGCCTCCTTTCCTTTGAACTATAACACGCCGGATTCCAACTTAAGCCGGAAGTTTCTGGTGGCGGTGAAGCGGGACGGACAGATGGTGCAGGTCAGCGACGAGCACTATATCACGAACCCCGAAGCTGTCGCGGCATTTACCTCGGGGCGTATGACCCGTGGCATTAAGGGGATTCTGCCGGAGATTTCCGCGATCAACAGCGGGGAGCTTAAGGAGCTCGGTGTGCAGCAGGTGGTTTACAATATCTATCTGGACGAAATCTGCGCGGCGCCCGGCGATGCGGGGACGCTTCCCTTTGCCTACAACGGACAGACTTACTATTTCAGCCACGGCAGAATCGACCACTACGATCAGATGGTCAAGGGTTTTAACAACCAGGGAATGCAGGTGACCATGGTGCTGCTAAACAGGGGCGGCACTGCGGGGTCTCAGGATCTGGTGCACCCGCAGGCAGCGGGAGCAGAGTGCCCCGGCTATGCCCTGAATGTGGCGGAGGAAGGCGGCGTGAATCACCTGAAAGCGGTTTGCGCATTTTTGGGGCAGCGGTACTCGGGAAAGACCGGAAACGGTCAGATCGACAACTGGATTCTCGGCAATGAGGTCAACGCCAGAACTTCATGGTGGTATATGAACTCAAGTAATCTTGACGTGAATGTGAGCGCCTATGTGAAGGCTTTCCGGATTTTCTATAACGAATTAAAAGGGATGAACGCAAATGTCTGGGTTTACAATTCCATCGACCAGGAGTGGGGGCGCAAGTCGAATCCCGGAAGTTTTCTGGCGAAGGATTATCTGGATCAGTTCAACTACTATATAAACAGAGAGGGAAATATTGACTGGGGACTTTCCTATCATCCCTACAATTCGCCGCTCTATGACCCTTATGCGTGGAACGGGCCGGCGGTATGGGTGAAGCAGAGCGTTTCCACCCCTTATATCACCATGCAGAATATTGATGTGCTCATTGATTATATGCGGCAGAGCAAATTTTTAAATCCCGCCGGGCAGGTGCGCAGCATTTCGCTGGCGGAGATCGGCTACACTTCCTATTTTGGGAATGAGAATCAGGAGGCGTCGGTGGCTTACGGTTATCTGAAAGCGGCTTCCCTGCCGGATGTGGATGCGTTCATGCTCTTCCGGTTTAAGGACGACGCGCACGAGATGGAGAGCAAGCTGAATCTGGGGCTCACGAATCTGGACGGCAGCCACAAGCCCGCCTACGACATTTACAAGCAGCTTGGCACAGGCAGCGAGGGCGCTGCCAAGGCACGCGCCTCGGAGATCATCGGTATGGACATCGACCAGATGATCCGGGATAACGTCGTCTGGACGCGCGGCGGCGACGGGGTCGTGCAGTGATGTGGATGCCGGGGAAGCGGCAATAGAAGAATAAATAGAAAGCCGGGTAAAGTCCAATTGTGGAAATTACCCGGCTTTTTCAGATATCCAGCTCTGGCGGGACGTCGAGTTCGTGGGGAACCGGCATCCCGTTTTTCTTCCTCTGGCGTATGCATTCTGTCAGCGGATAGAGAAACAGCAACAGGAGCAGCATAATAGTGATATCAAATGTCAGTATCAATTTCGTGAAAAAGGATGGACAAAGATTCCGTTAAAGAGAATGGGGGATTTTGTGTTATACTGTATTTGTCTATATGATTGCCGCGAGGTGCAGACAAGCTTTGCGGAAGAAGGAAGAGAGAGGGCAGTGTGCTGTCCGGGCATGGAGGTTAGCGTGAAACAGAAGGTTTTGTTAATTGTGCCGCATCAGGACGACGAGCTGTTTGTGGGCGGCGGGCTTTTGCGATCGTTTGCAAAGGGCGGCGAGTATGAGGCTTATGTGGTCTACACGACCAACGGTGATTTTTTTCCCCATGAGGCAGAGGTGCGTCTGGGGGAAGCCGTGCGTGTGCTGACGGCGTTTGCCGGAATGGAAGAGAGCCATATTTTCTTTCTCGGGTACGGGGACGGCTGGAAGGATGGCGGACATATTTATCACCAGGAGGGGGATGAGCCTCTTGTCTCGATGGCGGGAAAAACGGAAACCTATGCGCCGGAAGGACACAGTGATTACCGCTATATGAGGTCCGGCAGGCACAGCGCATATCGGCGGGCGGACTTTAAGCGGGATTTGAAGGATGTGCTTGCGGAAGTGCGGGCGGATCTTGTGCTTGTGGTGGATTTTGACAAACATGCCGATCACAGGGCGGCGTCTCTGCTTGTGGAGGAATGTCTGGGAGAACTTTTCCGGGAGGATGCCTCTTACCGCCCTCTGGTATTAAAGCGTTTCGCCTATGACGGTGTGTGGAAGGGCAGGGCGGACTTTTTTGAGCTGCCGAGGCGGGCAACCGAGCTCGCGGAGCTTTCGCAGACGCCTTATACGGCGGAGGAGGAACTGCGCTTTGCCATGCCGGAGGGCTGCGCTTCGCCATATCTATCGCGGAATCCGTTTTATCGGGCGCTTCGGCGGCATCGAACACAGGAAGCGTGGCAGAAGGCGGATGAGATCATCAATATCGACGAAGTGTTTTTTCGGAGAAGTGCGGACAATCTTCTGTACACCGCGTCGCTTACCGCATCTTCCGGAAATCCGGAATATCTGCGGGATTTTAAATTATTTGACTGCGGGGATGTGACGGAGAGGGAGCTCGTGCTGAAAGAATGCGGCTGGAAGCCGGAAGAGGGGGACGCGGAGAGAACCGTGCGGATCCGTTTTGAGAAGCCGCGAACCGTCGGGCGCATTGCCGCATACGCGAGAGGAAGCGGCGGAGTGGACAGGCTGGAAACCGTTTTTTCGTTTGATACGGGTGCGGAACCTGTGCGTATGGAAATCAGACCGGACGGAAAGCGGAATTTCTGTACGTTTGCGCCGCGGGAAGGGGTTCGGGAAATGGCGCTCCGGATCACGGCTTGGGAAGGTGTTGTCTGGGGGATCACGGAATTGGAAATTCTGCCGCCGGAGGAGAAGGAACTGCCGGAGACACTGGAAAGGCTGCTTTTTCATGGAGATACGTTGAGGGTGACCGGATTAGTCAAACTGAGAATAAAAATGGAGAAAGCCGTTTTAGCCCTCAAGAGAAAGATTTCCCGCTGGCTGCCGAACAGCTATACGCTGCGGCGGCATTACCCGGAGATCGCAAGGCGGGAGCGGGTATCGGTTCGGTACAGGGTTTTGTATATTGCGGAGCGGCTGCGGGCAAGGTGAGGAAGTGTGACACGCATGTTGTGAAACAGCAAACTTCCATATGCGGGCCTGCGCATAAAAACCGGCAGCCGTTATGAAATCGGCTGCCGGTTTGCGGAGAATGCGGCGCATTCTTTTAATCGAGTGCTCGGCACTTGATTTATTACAGTTTCTTTCCTGTTAAAAGCTCATACCCCTGCAGATACTTGTCAATGGTCTTCTGAACGATCTCTTCGGGAAGCGTCCAGTCGTGCCCCTCGTTTGCTTTCAGCCAGTCCCTGGCAAACTGCTTGTCGAAGGAGGGCTGGCTGTGCCCCGGCTCATAGCCTTCCGCGGGCCAGAAGCGGGAACTGTCGGGGGTCAGCATCTCATCCCCCAGAACGATATTGCCATTCTCGTCCAGCCCGAACTCGAATTTCGTGTCCGCGATGATAATGCCGCGGGTCAGGGCGTACTCCGCACACTTCTTATAGAGGGCGATGGTATAGTCACGGAGCTTTGCGGCGTATTCCTCACCCTTGCCGGGGAAACGCTTCTCCAGATAATCCACGCTCTGCTCGTAGGAGATATTTTCGTCATGGTCGCCGATCTCCGCCTTGGTGGAGGGGGTGTAGATGGGCTCGGGCAGCTTGTCGGATTCCTTCAGCCCCTCGGGAAGCGTGATGCCGCAGACGGTACCGTCCTTCTGGTAGCTTGCCCAGCCGCTGCCTGTGATGTAGCCCCGGACGATGCACTCGATGGGCAGCATGTTGAGTTTCCGGCAGAGCATACTGTTGCCATCAAACTGTTCCTGCCTGAAAAACTCGGGCATGTCGTTGACATCCACGGAAATCATGTGGTTGGGCAGGATATCGCCCGTCATGTCGAACCAGAATTTTGACATCTGGGTCAGAACCG
>ERZ779633.143-NODE-143-length-29482-cov-8.102185_pt1 | contig 29482 bp, 2 predicted proteins | sample MGYA00514195_ERZ779633 | MGnify/ENA primary metagenome ERZ779633 (study PRJEB29562, sample SAMEA4376707) | mouse gut metagenome | isolation source: Cecum | study: EMG produced TPA metagenomics assembly of the A DSS colitis mouse model was used to assess the...
CCGTCGAAGAGGGTAATATCGCTGATGTAATGCCCCGGGGCCACAAGCACGTCCACCGGCACCAGTTCGCTGTCATAGGTGTTGGTGCTCTGGGCCACATCCACCACGGTGGTGGTCGTGGCGCCGGCCATGGTGGTCACGGTCACCTGGTTGCCGTCGCTGGCGGCGGGGTCCTTCTGCACCTTCAGGCCAACGGTGCTGCTGGCGTCCTTCTTCACGAACTTCACCGTCACCACCACATTGGCGGCGGGCATAGTGACCTCAACGCCGCCGGTGGCGTTGAAGTGCCAGGAGATATTCGTACCGGGTACGTCGCACTCCACGGTGACCCCTGACACATAGGAATCACTGGCGGGGGTATAGGTGGCGGTGATCCAGTCGCCGGTCTCCGCCTTCACGCTGGTGCCGGTGACAGCTGTCCCCGTTGCCGGAGGCGTGACGGTAGTTGTAGTCACGCTGCTGGTGGCGGGGTGGGTATGGTTGGTAATGGTAAGGGTGCCCTCGCCCAGGGTTGCGGCCTCGATGGTGTCGGTGGTGGTATACTTCCGAATGGCCGCGACAAACTCAGGCTCCTCCGGCGGGGGACCCTCTTTGTACTCGATATACAGGGTGGCGTTCACGCCGGGCATGGTGAATACGGCCTCCTCCACGCCGCCCTGGCCGTTGTTGTAGCCAATGCCGGTGAGGCTTACGGGCACGTTGAGAAGGGCGCCTACCTCGGTCACGCCGTTGCGGCTTCCCTGGTCGTCATAGACGCTGATATGGGAGATATATTGCCCCTTGGGCACGGTGATCTTCACTGGCAGAACGTCTCCGGCCTTCACCGTAATGTTCTTCTTATGGCCCAGGGCTTTCCAGACCGCATGGTCGACTGGGGTCTTGTTGGTATCGTCATACTCCCGGATATGGGCAATGAGGGGCGTGCCGCTGGCGTCCTCAAACTTGACCACGACCACTACCTCTTCGGTACTGGGGTCATTGAGGGTAGTCATATTGAAGGAGAAGCCGCCGCCGGCGGAGCCGGAGACCGGGAGCTGGAGGGTGCCGGGGGCCAGGGTGGGCGGAGTATAGGAGGGATAATAGACCTTCACGCTGGCTGTCCGGCTGCCACTGAGGCCGTCGTCGGGCTTCGTGGCGTCGTCAAAGACCTTCACGCCCATGCTGGCGTTGCCGAAGACCCACATGCTGTCGGGGGTCAGGATGGAGGTATCCAGGGTGATGGTATAGACGCCCCTGGCGTCGGTGCCGGTGAGGGTCGCGCCCTCGTTATTCTGTGCGCCCTCAAGGACCAGCCGGACCTTATATGTCTTGACCCTCTCATAGACCACCACGACCTTCACGTCGTAGTTGGGCATGGTAAAGGTATACTCCCCGCTCTTGCCCGGCACGGGAGTGACGCTTACCGCCGGGATCTGGGAGTCGCCCTTATACACCAGCACGTCCTTGACCTGGTACATGGTGTCGCAGTGGGTCTCCACGGTAATGGTGCGGTTATCCCGGGTCTCGATCTGGTTATTCTTCAGGTTGGGCTTGTTGGGGTCATGATGGGGGCCGGTGTTGGGATCGGCGCCGGTGACCAGGCCGCTGCTCTGCTGTTTTTTCTCGCCGTCGGTAAAGTGCAGCTGGGCGGTGTTCTTGGCGTTGCCGTCGGCCTTATCCAGCACCAGAGTGGCAATATGCGGCTCAGCCAGCTCAAACTCCACCGTGACCTTCACATCGCTGGAAGGCATGGTAAAGGTATAACTGAGCATGGACTGATCCGGGGAAATGTTTGTCAGCGTAGGCGTCTGGTCCCCCACCGGGTTGGCGGTATGGACGTTCACCTTCACATTGTAGTCGCTGTTCCGTTTGACCGCAATGGTGACTGTGGTGCCGTTGATGGCCGCGATGGAGTCGGTCCCGGTACCCAGCACGGCAGTGACCGCGGTGGGGGTGGTCAGCTGGGCGGTATTCACACTCTCGGTGGCGCTGCTGGCAGGGATCACCTCCAGCTCGGCGCGGTACTCCGTGCCCGCGGAGTTGTCTCGGATAAACTCTACGTCCACCCGCACATTTATTCCGTCAGGCATGACGAAGGTCCACTCGTCGGTCCAATCGTCCGTCTTTGTTATGGACGTGGGCTGGACGAAGCCATTGCCGTCGTAGCGAACGATACGCACGTTCACCTTAAAGCCGTTGGCCCTGGCGGCGCTGATACGCAGCTCCTCGCCGCCGGAAAGGCCGGTAATGGTGCTGTTATAGGCGGAATTGTTGACGCAGTCGCCATAGGCGATCTGAGAGGGCGGCGAGAAAGGCTCGTTATTGATGATGAGCCGGGCGACGCCGCCGGGGAGGTTGCCGGGAGAGCTGTACACGTTCAGGACGGCCATCTGGTCCTCCGGCTCCCGCTCGTTTTTGAAGATGTTCAGGTCGCCGGTGTAGTCAAACATCAGCTTCAGATCGTGCTGGGGGTCATGGTAGGTATACTTGTCCCAGTTGCCGTAGCTGGCGCTGCCGTCGCCGTATTTGCCCATGCCCTTGTCCTCACCGCCGCCGATGGAGAAGGCGCTGGCGTTCCGGGCCAGGCGGATACACAGCCTCCGATCCGGGTCATACTGCTGGAGCACGAAGGGGAACATGGCGATATAGAAGGTATCGTCCGGGTCGTGGTTCTTCTCTTCAAATCGCTTTTGGGCCGCGTCGAGCTTGTCCAGGTCGATCTCCAGGGAGACGTAGGCCAGCTTCCAGCCGGTGCCGTAGGCAAACTCCTCCGTACCGTAGCCCTGGGTGGGCGTGACGGGGTCGCCCACGGCTACCTTGTCGATGGGGTCGCCCAGCTGGTTTTCCACCTCTGCGTCGTGGACGGCGTTGATGATCGTATAGTAGTCGGAATCCCACTGGGTCAGCGTATTGGGGCTGGACGCCAGGTTGTATTCCTCCATGGCGTCGGCAAAGGTCTTGCCGTTGGTGGTATCCACATAGGGCTTGACATAGGCGGGGTTATAGTACAGCCCCAGCTCCAGGCTTTGGATGCCCTTGGAGGATGCGTCGCTCTCCTTATTCCGGTTGGAGAGGATAAACTGGTCGATATCCTCAATGCCAATGCCCATCCAGAAGATGGTATCCTTGGCGGTATGGTCGCCCACATCGGCATTGGAGAGGAAGCCGTTCCACTTTTTGTCCACGCCGTTATCCGCGCTGGCCTGATCCACCGCCGCGGGGGCGTGGAGCAGCATATCCGCGCCCACGGCGTTAGGGACATAGTTGCCGGTGGGGGTGGTATTGATCCCGCCTACGGGAGCCAGGCTGCCGTCGCTGCGCGTTTTGTTATCGCCGAGGTAGTCCATGACAAGCTTGGGCTTGCTGTAAAGCTCAGGCTTGGTATAGTCGATCTCGTCATCGGCAGCCAGGGCAGGGATGCTCCCCGCGAACAGGGAAACGCACATTGAGAGGGTCAGGGTAAACGCCCCAACTCTCCTGCGCAAGCTCGTCATGGTCTTCACCTCCTTTTTAAGGGATCGTGGTCAACTCAATCTTTTTTCACCGGGACGGTCTTGAATACTACCGTATTCACCGCCCGAAGGATGCTTCCGTAAGCCCAATGCGTCTCGGTCACATCGCTGGGAATGATGGGCGCGTCGCCATAGTACACGCCGGTGAGAAGGACCCGGCTCAGCATGGCCGCCAGCTCCGCTCGGGTGATGGCCCGGTCAGGGGCAAAGATGCCGTCCCCTGTGCCGTTGACCACTCCGGCCCGTGCCAGGGCGTCGATATAGCCGTCGGCCCAACCGTTGTGCTGTCCGTAGTCCAGGAAGAAATGCTCCTGATCGCTCCGCTTCTCGGGGGGCAGACCCATCATCCGGCACAGGATGGCCGCGACCTCCGCCCGGGTGGCGGTCTGTTCGGCGCCGAAAAGCCCGCCGGGCAGTCCAGTGAGGATGCCCATCTCCCGGAGCAGCTCCGCCGGCTCGGTGTAGTCCTCCCACTGGGTCATATCGGAGAAGGAGAAGCTACCGTCCCAGACCCACTCCCGCTCCGGCAGATAGAACCTTGCCAGCACCTTTACCAGCTCGGCGCGGGTCATGGCGTTTTCGGGATAGAAGCAATAATCTCCATCCAGAGCGAAGAAGGCCCCGGTATGGTAGAAATCAAAGTGGTTGTCCTCCCGTCCGGCCAGCTTCAGGGCGGCCTCGCTGCCGATGCCCACGCCCTGCCTGACGCCCTCCGGGTCGGTGACGGTGATGGTAATGGTGGCTGTACGCTTGGTCCTGCGGGTGGTAACGGTGATCTCCGCGACGCCAACGCCTACAAAGTGCAGCCAACCGTCGGCGTCCACCATGACTACGTTGGAGTCTGTGGAGGTCCAGGTCAGGCCCTCCAGCATGGCGGCCTGGGGCTTGACCTCCAGCTTCAGCTTCACCGGGTCGCTGCCCAGGGTGAAGGTAAGGCCGCCCATAGAGGCGCCGGATTCTCCGCCGCCTCCGCCAAAGCCGATGCCGGTAGGCAGGGAGCTACTGCCCCCGCCGGCCAGAGAGACGTAAATAACGGCAGAGTCGTCTCTCGGGTGCTCGGGATCGTCACCGATGTTGACCTCCACCTCAGTGGCGGCGCCGCCCACATCCATCTTTACCATAAGGGGCTTTTTGCTCAGGTCCAGGGGGGCGCTCTGGCTCATCTCCACCTTGGCCTTCATCTTTTGGTCCCAGAAAAAGTCATAGTAACGGGTCTTTACCACATTCCGCAGCACGGCGGAAAGCTCCCGCGCCTCCGCATACTGCTGGATATCGGTAAACCATACCGCCTCCAGCGTATCGATATTGTAACGCTCGGCAGCACTCTTTCCCGGCTTCTCCTCCGTGGAAAGCACCTTAAAGCTCTGGGTATAGGTCTTTACCGCCGGGGCCGGTCCCAGCTCCGGCTCAGGGTCGTCCTCCTCCGGCTTGTTCTGCACCCAACTCAGCACCAGCTCGCTCAGGGCCGACGCCGCCGCCTGGGCTTCCTCCTTCTGGCGGGCGATCTCATCAGGGGCTACGGTGGGGTCGGCGTCATCTATGTTATACGCGAACACGGGGGCAGACTCATTATAGTTGTGGGTCTCAGAGAGCTTGACCATGCCCCAATAGACCTTGTTTCGATCCAAAGGCTCCCGGGCGCCAAAGTTCTTGTCGTCCTCCGCCCAGGGGTAAAGCTGACCCTTGACCACGTCGTCCTCCTCCGGCTCCTTGGGAGGCTCTGTGTCGGTGTAGCCGGGATCGTTCTTGGCCTCCATCTTTTCGCCGCCAAAGTAAATGTAGTCGCTCCAGTCGCCCCACTGGGTCATCACAGCGGCTTCGCCGTCACCGGCGTTTCTGCCAATATATTGCAGACCGTATTCATAGTGAAGCTCCCCTTCATACTGGTCGCCGCCATGGGAGGCCCTGATATCGGCCAAATTGACGCCGTCGGCGTCATAGGTGAGCTTCACAACATTGCTGTGGGCGTCCACGCTCACTGTGGGCAGCGTGGAGAAGCTATCCATGTCGATGGCCTGGTCGGCCTTGTTGATCCTGGCATAGGGAGTCTGGTCCTTGTCGGGATCGTCGGCGGTAGCGCTGTCAGGGCGGGCTGCCACGTCGTCCTTCTTGCCCACCCAGGCGTCCAGGGTATAGTTGCCAGCGTCGGGACCCATGAGCCGGATATTGCTCGCCAGCACCGGCATGGGAGCTATTTCGCCGTAAACGTCCCATTTCCCGGTATCCGAGGGCTGCTTCACGCTGTGGTCTGCCCCGGTCCAGTAGGAATACCAATCCTCAGGGCTTACCCTTTCATCGGCGGTATAGACCTCGTCAAAATATGCCACGTTCTCATCGTAGAAGGTAAAGGTAAGGCCGGTGCTCATAGCGTCGCCCCGAGCGGCAAAGGTATAGGTGTCATAGGTGCTCTTGCCGCTGTCGTTCAGGTCATCCTTCAACCGCTGAAGCACAGCGGCGTCTGTGGCGTAATCGCCATAGGCGCTGTCGGTGACATCTGTAGACACATAGACCAGGTCCCGGTCCGTAGCGCTGTAGGTGTACACATTTTTCAATGTGATGGTACCCGCCGCAGACGTCTTTTCGGCATAAGCGGGGTCATTGTAGGTCCTGTCATCTGCTGTCAGGGCATAGGTCAGATCCAGCTTGTTCACCTTGAGCGCCACGGCGCTCTGCTCGGGCGTGCCGTCGGCGGCCTTGGGGTCGCACACCAGGACAGCCGGGGCCTCGTACATCATGCTCTCGTTCTCCCGGGCGGTGAGGAGCAGATATTTGCCGTCATGGCCGATCAGTTCGCCGTTCTTATCCCGGAACTTCTCCTCATGGGAGGGCATGATGGTCAAATGGTCGCCGTTGGCAGCCAGGCAGTAGCTCACATTTTCACGGTAGGCGGCCTGACTGGCGCTATAGTCGGGATGGCTGGGGTCGGTGATGGGGGCGGCAGGCGGAGTGGGACTGTCCCAATAGTTCACCGTCAACCGGCCCGCCAGGTTTTGATAGGACAGGATCTGCTCCAGGTCATATTTCTGGTCCAGATCGTTGTAGTCTTCAAGCTGCTTATACTTGATCCAGACCGCCAGACTGTTGAGGTTCAGGTTCTCACCATAGGTATACTCCATCCTGGGCATGGCCTCTACCCGAATAGCCTCGATGGGACGGCGGTCCAGCTGGCCGGTGGCCGTCTTATCGGTGGGCCAGCCATACTGCTTCTGGTCGGCGTCGCTGAATACCAGCCAATAGTTGCCGCTGCCGTAGCCCTCGGTCTTGGAGCCTGTGAGGGCAATGCTCTTGATCTCTACGTCGTCGGGGATCAGGTATTTCCGGGCGTTATCGCCTTCAAACTTGGCCCGGTCAGCCACCGGCTTGAATACCACCGTCATTGTGAGGCCCAGCTTATCCTGGCTGCTGCCAACGCTGTAAATGGCGTCTCCCGAAAGGGTCATGGTCCGCTTTACGTCCGCGCTGAGCACCTCGGGGTCGTCGCTGATATAAGCGCCGTTGCTCACCGGCAGCTGGGTCATAAAGCCCTTCTTCTCCGCGGTGGTCTTCATCTGCCCAGTCTGATCCAGGCTGGTGGGGAACTCGCACTCTACCGTATTATTATAAATAGAAAAGACGGGGTCCTCATAGACCTTAGCTATCTCAATTGGACGGCGGAACACCCGCAGCTTTCCAGCGGTGCTGCTGGCGGCGGTAAACTCATAGTTGTCCAGGTTCCGGCCCTTGAGCATCTCCAGCTCAATGGTATACTGTCCCACATCGCTGCCCTGGGTGCCCTTGGTGACAAAACGCACCGCCAGGTCGGGGACAACGCTGTTGAGCTGGGTCAGCTCATCACTGGTGGCGGTTGTAGACACATCCTTGGGCACAGTTGTGGTGGAAGTGCGGTCCACACTGGCGTCATCGTCCCGCTCCGCGCTCAGATAGAGCTTGCTGTCACTTTTCAGTGTTGAGTCGCTCTTCAGCAATTTCATCTGATCCGGCTGGGCCAGGGCGCCAAAGGTATAGTAAGCCCGGAAGTCGCCGTTGGGTTCGCCGTAATAACGGTCTATCCCCTCCACCGTCAGCGGAAGGGTCTTCTTCTTCACCGTCAGGCTCCAAGCGTCGGCCACGGCGAAGGTCAATATATGCCCCGCGTCCTCCGCGCCGGCGGCGTCGCTGCGGCGGCCTACCACCAGCAACTTTTTGCCGGCCTTGGATACGTCGGGATAGCTTCCCTGGGCGGCCTCTTCCAGCTTGTCGATGTTGCCCGGCGTAGCCAGGAACGCCTTCAACTCCGCCTCACTCATGGCGGCAAGTTCATCGGTCATCCAGCAGACCTTCAAGCCCTGCTCGGAGAAGCTGTTCTGTCCGTTGTTGTAGTCACGGTAACGCTCCGTGCGGCTGATGACATTACGGTTGCTCTCCGGGGCATTGTCGCCAATGCTCTCCAGCTTCAGCCGCAGGCTCATCCCGCTCAGGTTCATTTCCTGACCATAGGTGTAGTCGACCTTGGTGGGACCGCTTACGATACTCATGCTCGCCAGTGGCCGCAGAATGATCCTACCCTGGGCCGTGGGCATAACGGGTTGACCGCCGGAAATGGCAGGCGCCTGGTCCTTATAGACCAGGTGATAGTTACCGTTGGCATTGGCGCCAGTATTGCTTCTGGGCAGGGCGATATTCCGCAGGTTGGTCGTCACCAGCTTCTCCAGGGCGCCATTAAGATCAAAGAAGGTGTCGTCAGGGGGCGCGGCCTGGGGATTGTCCACAGGATAGACCGCCTGATAGGTCAGCTTCAGTTGATCCAGCACACTGTCGTTGGTGTAGATGGCCTCTCCCGTAAGTACGGGGTCCCCGGCCTTTCCTGTGCCGGACATTACCTTCTCGCCGTTGTATACATCTGTCGCCACAGGCGTATAGGCGTTGCGCTCATAGAATTGCGCTCCGGGCAGTTTGGCGATAAAGGTATCCGCGTTGGCCCTGGCGTTGTCCTCCGCGCTATCCCCGCCTGTCACCGCCGCGTTCAATCCCGAGGCGGTCACCTTCTGAGATACGCCCTTTTCATCGGTCATGGTCTCCAAGGTGGTCACGGTAGTGTCATCATAGAGGTAGGTCTTGGTGTATTCGCCCAGTGTGACCTGCTCCACATAGACCGGCCTGGGCAGAATGGTCAGTGCGGCGGTACCGATACCGTCCTTGGCCACCACCCCCGCTTTGGTATAGCGGAAGGAATAGTTGGAAGTACCGCTGATGATATTCCCATCCTCATCCTTGGCGTCGGTAATATAAATGTTGTAGCCGGTGGGAACGCCCTTTGTCTCGTCCCAGCGCACAGGACTGCCCTGGGTAACGGGCGTGCTGTCATTGTAGTCACCGCTCATGACCGTGATGACCGGGGCGACATAGTCCGTCAGATATGCCAGCTCCTCAGAGGCTCCAGTGGGTTCCTTGCCGGTCTTGCTCTTGATGATCTCCCGATCTGCCGGATCCAGCTTCGCCACATTATAGGTAAAGTGGGTGTCCAGCATACCGGGCTGATACTCCCCATAATAGACCAGCGCGTCACCCGCCGTCAGTTCCACGGCCTTCTTGGTGACTACAAGCGGCTTCTCACTATGCCAGATCACCATACCCGGCTGGTCCTTGCCGTCCGCGCCCTTGATCTGTCCCTTTACGGAAATGCAGACATATTTCCCGTTGTGGACATCTGTCGCCAGAGGCTTGGACATATATTTGTCGTCTATCAGGCTATAGTCCTTGTCATTCCAATGGATATTCCCGCTCTGGATATCCTCCAGGGTCTCATAGGTGATATGGATCCCCAGGTTGCTGTAGCCGGTGTCGTTGCTGAACTCATATTCCGTAGAATAGATGGAATCCGGGTCAAAACTGAAGATGGGTCGAGCATACATAAAGCGCACTTTCATACCCAGGAAGTCAATGCTCTGTCCATACTCATAAGGGCCGGGATCGGGGGCCTTCGCCCGCACCTCTATCTTCACGATGGGATTGTCCGTGATGGTGGCCGTCGCCTTGTCGTTCTTAGGACTACCCGGCAGCAGCACATAGTTGCGGTTGCTGTTCTCCTCTGCCTTGTCGCCCTCTGTCGTCTCCTTCTTCAGCTTCAGCTCGCTGATGGTGATAGGACGGGTACCCGAAGGCTTACCCTCCAGGTCAAAGTAAGGCAGTGAGGGGTTCTCCTGGTCGTGCTTCACCTTGGCGGTAAAGGTAAGTGTCACCTTGTCGTCACCATAGATGGCCTCTCCTGTGAGGCCGGCGTAAGCCGCCTCCTGGGTCAAATCGATCAGGGAGAATTCGTTGGCTCCGCCGCTTTGATAGGTGGCCTCCACTCCCTTGCGGGTATCCTGGACCTCATTGACATGGAAGCTCACGGACATGACCGTATTGGTCAGTTCATTGACCCGGATAGGCCGCTTGTCTACAAACAGCGGCGTAGTGGCGCTGGTGACGTCTTCCTTCGCGGTAAATTTGGTCTCGCCGGTTTTCTTGTCAAACTCGCCCTTCACATAGATGAAGTAGTAATTGCCCAGGCCGCTGTCGCCGGCGTTGGTGATGGCAATGGCGTACTCGCCCGCGTCGTCGCCCTGCTCCATATTGGCGCTGAGCTTAGGCGCGGTATACCCGGTCAGCTTTTTCAGCTCCTCGCCTTTCCCGTTGTTGGTAAAGCCCGCGATATAGTTGGCTCCGCCCGGCTTGTCTACATCTCTGATCATCTCGGCATCATAGAGGTAACTTAGCTCGGCGTACTTCTCTCCATAGTAGATCTCCTGGCCTACCGCCGTCACCTTCAACGGCGCCTTTTCCACGTTGAATTGGAAGACATAGGGATGAACGTCCACAGAGAAACGGATGTCCTCGCCATCCATGGTGTCCTCCACCGTACCCCTGATGGTGCCGTTCTCCGTTATGGTCAGGCCCTTGGGCAGCAGGGCCTGAATACGCTTCAGCTCGCCGTCCGTGCTGGGCCACACATAGCCGCCGTCGCTTCCCCTTAGTCTGACCTCGGCCCCTTCGCCGTACACGAAGGCGCCCTTCTCGTTGAGATTGTTCTTTATCTTGACCACCGTAAGGGAGGTCTCGCTTGTCAACGGGATATTCCGCCCTGTGCTGAAGGCCAGGGTATTGTTATAGGTCAATTGGTCGGCCAGGTTAGTCGTGGCATTGAAGATCCCCTCGTCCGAGGCATCCCATGCGTACCAGTTGCCGCCCGCGCGCAGAATAAAGTCCTTCATTCCCAAGACCAGGTCAATGCTCTTTTTGTTCTTCTCTTCCAGGTTTCTCCACTTCAGCTTAAAGGGAATGCGGAACAAATATCCTTCGTCATTGGCGGAGAGCTGACGCAGCTCCGCGCCGTCGCCCGCGTGGAGCATGATAGTCATCTGGCGAATATCATTCCATTCCGTCTCGCCATCGATGATCGCCTTAGACGAGTCAATAAAATATCCACTGGAACTCCAGCTGCCGTCCGCTACGATCTCATAGCCCGCGGGCCAGAGATATTTGTCTCCAGTATTGGCGGAGCCGGGGGCCTGTACGTTATAGTTTTTGAGCATGTCGCGCCAGTCGCTCTCCCGGAGCGTGCCTGTGCGCAGAGAGGTAGGCTCTACATCACGGCTGTTGTACGCCAGGCTCAGGGTGATATCGGATATCCCTTGGGCCAGAGCGTCCTGGCTACTCAACCGGGCAAGGTCGGAAACCTTTATACCGACCCAGAAGATATCATTGGCGTCTACACCGATGGTCTCTCCATTTTCATCTTCGTTTTTGATCTGACTTAGTTTGTCGCCATCGGTGAACTGAGACTCATGCACACCCAGATATTCCAAGGAAAGCACGGGATGCGTGTTAATGTTGTCAAGTGTAGTCTTCTGGCGCGTACGCCAGGTGGTCTCGATCTCCGGCAGTCCCGCGTCGGGCAGATCGCTCCAAAGGGGGATATAGTAGTAAACTTCACAGGCATTGTTGCGTTCAAATTTGTGATGGACGCCATGGAGATCCCCCTCCACGCTCGCATCCCGGTAGCCCCGGAGCTTGGCTACGTCCTTATCATCCACCACGCCGTCGTTATTGATATCGCAGACCCGATACATGAATAGGTTGAGAATGTCGTTGTCGGCAAGGAACCCTGTGCCGCTGGCCTTAGCCTTCAGCGCCTCCTCCAGGGCATAGCTGTCGGCACTTGTCAGCGCGCCGTCCATGTCCACATCGCCGGGGATGGGCAGAATGACCAGCGGACGGCGGAAATCGGCGGGCAGCTGGTCGTCCAAAAAGTTCTCAACATTCTCACTGGTATACTCCCAGCCGGAGAGAGGATCGGTGTAGCGGTACTCAATGGTGTAAATCCCGGGCACCACCTTTGCCCCGCGCAGATCGATCTGGTCTCTGCCGTCGGCACGGCGGACTACCTGGAACTCCCGCCGCTCGCTGTCCACCTGCTCGCCGCCCCCGCTATAAAAGCTCTGCTCAGGATTGGAGGCGTCGGAGGCCATATTCTCGGGCGTCAGCGTACCGCTGGCTACATTGAGTACCACACTACGGGTCACATTGGGATTCACCCGCCCAGTCTTGTCTACCAAGACCACCCTTTCATTCTGGCTGTCATAAAGGGTAAATCCCGGATCCACAAAGCTGGAATCCAGGTAGACTACAATTGCTTCCTCATTCAGATCCAGGTTCTCTCTGACGGTAGACCCGCCAGTCTGGGTCGTAAAGGGGTTTGCGTTGTCATTCCATGCATTGGGCCAATAGATCTTCTCTACATCATAAAAGCCCTTGTTGTTCTCGACATCATCCTGGGGAACGGGAGTTCTGCCGCCGTAAATGTTGTCCTGTTTCCCATGGAAAGAGTAAGGCAAAAACGGTTTCTCAAAGTACTTGCGGGGATTCAGGAAAATATCCCAGGACAGCTCCTTATACTCCTCAACGCTGAGCGCATCCCCGCCTGCCCAGGACACAGGATGGTTCCAGCCGCCCACAACGGGATCATCCCGCACGAGCATACCCCGGGGGGTGTTGCCGGGATTCTGGAAGAGCTTGGGATCGCTCAGACGCTGGATATAGAATGTAAAGGTCTTTACCTTGCTAGAATCTCCGTTTCCGCTGGGCGGGGTGACGGTAACGGTCAGCTCGTTGAAGTAATTCTGGAGGATATCGGCCTCGGTGGCATCGGCCTCCACCGGCTGGGTCAGGGTAAGGGGAACATAGCTTGTAGTCACGTCTTCGGTGCTGTCGTCGCCATCCTCAACAGTCACATCCCCCAGCGTCCACATGGAGCGCATGGGGTACTGGTCGTTGTTCAGCAAATAGCGCTTACCATCCTTGTCCACACGGTCATTGAGGATCGTTTGTAGGACCACCGTATCCTCGCCGCCGCGGGCGAAGTTTGTGGTCACATCGCTGCCGGCGGGCCGGAAGGAAATGTCTACGCCGGCTCCCTCCCCCAGCTCTTCCACGGCGTCGTCGGCATGCTGCAGTGCCCGGAATGCCTCGGTAGTGATGAACTCCGGGGTCATACCGACTACATCGCTATTCACCCGGATATAATAGGTCCCGCCCGCCTCGGTATCAAGGGTAACGGTCTTGCTGGAACCCAGATCGGCGCGGCTGCTGTAGAGGCTGTCCAGAAGATTGGTCCTGGTATCGTTATCATCGGTGTCGGTATCTGTCGCCTTCACCGTATAAATGCCGTTGTAGACCTTGGTGCGGTCAGCTTCTTCCAGTGCGTTTACTCCCACGCCGTCGCTCTGGGTAGACATCAGACTGGCGTCGTCACTGAGGGTCCAGTGGGCAATGATGGGAAGCTCCCGCTCTTCCTTATGTCTCCCAGGATCATTGCCAGTATATACACCATACCACACCGCATATTGATATTGGGCATAGTAAGAGGATTTGTCCGCCGCGATCATAGCGTCCCTGAAGGTCTCCGACAGCTTTGCATAGTCGCTGAACTCCACCACGGTCTCCCGGAGCTGGCAAAGGACGTCGTCATCCAAGGTCCCCACCAGGGGGAGATCAGGGTGTCCCTCCCAGTCGCCATAGAGTACAGGGACCATGGAGCTCTTCGTCCCGGTCCCATCGCCCAGGGTCTGGACCACATTCAGCTCGCCGTTGCCATAGGCGCCGCCCTGTGGCGTACCAACATAGGGCCAAATGCGGTCTGCATAGGGAGACAGGGGCGGAGGACCCCAGCCGGAGACCGCCCAATGGGTAAATTTATAGTCCGGGATACGCCCCAGCCAAGCCTGGATCTCCTCCAGGCTCTTCGCGGTATATCTCAAAGATTTATACTCTGTGCCAATATAAATGTCCGATATCTGATAGGGACCCTTAGTGCCCCAGCCCTTCCTCGTTCTCAATATGGGATCGCCGGCGGCAGCATATTCAGGTTCAAAAAGCGGACCCGCGGTATAGGCCATGTAGGGGTAGCCGTCCAGAGAGAGTTCACCCGCGTCGGGGTCCTTTTCCACCGCAAAAGCAGCCGGGTCCAGGTGTTCCTTACCATTCTCATCCAAATAGCTGAACCTACCGTCGCTGAGCCTGGGCTCGCCGTTCAGCCCCGGCATACCGGCCCGGTAGATCTCATAGCCATACCCCACATATGCCTTTTTGAAGGCAGTGGTGTCATCCTCGGCCCTGGGCTGGGCATAAAGCAACTGCTCCGGCAGCTCAACGGTCCCTGCCGGCGGCAAAGTAGGCATGTTTACATCTGTCTCACCCATGCCGGGCGAGGCAGTAGGCGACGGCTGCACCTCCTGTGTTTCAGTGGGTACAGGAGATTCTACAGGTGCCGTTTCAGATGGAACGGGCGCTTCCGCTCCCCCGGTCTCCGTCGGAGCGGATGTGCTTGTAGTCACATCCTCAGTGGGCGGGGGTGTTTCCCCGGTCACAGGCTGAGTAGGTGTGGGGGTCGGCGTAGTCACATCTGTAGTGGGCGCCGGCGGGGGAGATACTGTTTCCGAAGGAGTGGGTGTCGGTGTAGTCACATCTGCGCTGGGGACAGGTGGCGGCGTCTCCGTTCCGATGGGTCCGGGGGTAGACGTTGTTACTTCCGATGTGACCGTGGGAAACTCCATCCCCTCATCAAAGTCTGGAGTGGTGGTAGCTGTCGTCACCTCCGACCCGGAGGCGGAGGGACGTGGGGTATCCGTAGTCGGCGCTGTCGTCGGCGGCAAAGGTGAGACCGTGGGCGACGTGCTGACGGCAGGGGTGGCGACTACATCGCCGGTACTGTCCTCGGGGTCAGCGGTCAGCGCTGCCGACGGGATCACCAGCCGTCCTCCCGGAGAAGGCGCGTTTGTGGAGACAATGCTCCCCCGGCCCTGGCGCTCCCGTTGCGCTTTATCCAGCAGGGACAGAGACGTCGCCTGTGCCATGGGCGCGCTGAGCATCTGTCCAGCCAAAAGCAGACTAATTACACGTTTTGAGTCCATCTCCGTCCCTCCTTTCCGTCTAAATGTGTCGCCTTCAAGATAGGCGCATGACCCACAGACTACTTAGAGCTGTAGTCTGTGGGCTGGTAATACGCCACGATGCTATCCTTCCCATGAAGGATATCGTTAGCGTCTACATTATTAATATTGCGGTCATTATTCACATCGCAGCAGCGATAGCGGAACAGCCGCCATGCAGGGTAGTCGGGTCCCGGGGGGGGATTTGTTATCGTGACCAGGGGCGTCTTCATGCCGCCCAGCGGGTCCTTCATTCTGTTCTTGACATAGTCGGCGTCATTGAGCTCATCACCCTTGGTGTTGTTGACGCTTCTGTCGGCATTGACGTCGCCTACCGGCGCCAGGATAATAAAGGGCCGCTTCACAGTCTTGGTAGAGCCATCGTAGTCGGCAAAGGTGTAGACCATTTCATAGACGCCGGGACGAATGGCATATTCGCCGGTAACTTTTCCGTCCTTGTCTTTTATCTTCCACCAATCCTTGATCTCGTCTCCCGCTTCCTTGCTGGTGACCAGGCCCTTGTCGCCGGTGCCCAGGTCAAGGGTCACGGTGTCCACCTGGGACGGCGTGGTCTGCTTGCCTTCAAAGCGCTTGATCTGGGTGACGCCGGAGGTATCGTCCAGCAGCTCCACCACAGCGGTGCGCTGTACGTCCTCCTTCTTCACATCAAAGCCGGCAGTGTTTTGCAGGGTGATGAAATCGGGGTCCTGGAGGTTCTTGCCCAAAATGGCGAACAGGGCATACTCATCCTCATCCCCATTGTAAGCGCTGCCATTATAATTGATACCGCCCCACGCCTCTTTCCAATAGGTGTTGTCCAGTTTATATTTTGTGGCCTTTGTGGGCGTCTTTCCGCTGACAAACTTATTATTGTTGTTGATAAACGCCTTCCAGTTGTCTGTTTTGACCTGGTCGGTCCAGGAGGTATTATAGATCATTCCCTTGGGAGAGTTCCCGTAGCCCAATTGGGCAATGGGTTCCTCACCCGGACGGAGAATGACCACCACAAAAGAGCGCGAGATCTTATCGCCGACGCTCTTTCCGGCACAGTCGGGATAGTTCAGCATATCCGCTGTGACCTTAGTGCTCAGCGTGATCTCCACACCCATTTTGGAGATCTCATTCTTATTCGTCGGTTTGGCCGGCGCGCCAAATACGATACTGGTATGGCTGGTGGGCGCGTTGGGCACCAGCTTTGTATAACCGATCTCTGGAGTGGTGTTGAGCAACGGGACGGGAGGGTTATCCTTCCGCTTGTTGTTGATGAGATCGTATTCATAAAATTCCACTTCCACCGGGTCTATGTCCGGGTCGGTCACATAAGAGCGTAGCCGCGCCAGCAACTGCACCTGGGTCAGCTGCTGGCCGGTAAAGAGCGGATTTCCGCTTTCATAGTCGCCCAGGACCATCACATAGTCTGGACGCTTAGGACGGCTGGAATCCTCCGGCGACATATTATAAATGCCGTCGGTGGGTGCATCCTGATAGGCCGGATCACTCTGAATGATGTGGGTGGTATCGTCATACCAGCGGATGTTGTGCCGGCGGTTGGAGCTGATCAAGCTGGCGCCGATGGTCCCGCCGGAGACGTCGTCGTCCACGCCGGCATAGCCCATCAACCGGCTCAAACGCAGCTTGGACATAACAGGCTCATAGAGCACCACCGTCACGGTGATGTCCTTTGGCGGCATGGTAAGGTAATACGCCGTATCCTTCGCGCCCTTATCCGTCCAGGTATATCCCGTCAGCGGCACCTTGGTGGTGCCGTCCATCCAGTAAACCTCTTTCACCGCGAATTCATCCAACGGCTCGGGATGGACCCAGACGTACTTATGGTTCTCCACATAGGTATTGGGGGCCGAATTCAGATCGGGTATGGCGGTGCTGGTGGCAGGGTTCACCCCACTGGCCAGGCCCTTAACGATCTTGGCGGTACCCATATTTACCACAGGTGTAGCCGGATCGGTCACTACCTCCACAGTGACAGTGAAGACCTCATCCTTGGAAACTTCAAAGTTGGCGATAAATGTCTTCAAAGGATCGTTCTTGTCGTGTCCATTACTGGTAATCAGTATCTGGTCGGAATAGAGGGTCTCCTTGCTGCCCTCTTCGGTATCAAACAGGTTGTAGACATATGTGATCTCAAATTGCGTTTTGCCCCCGTTCCCCTTAATATAAGCGGAGGGAGCCTTTGTGATCTCAAAGTGGTTGGGTATCGGATGGTTCGGACCAAACGCCGGGGTATGGGCGCCGTTGAGCACATCCACGCTCAGGCCATAGATGTCTTCAGTCCCGTTATTGACGATGGTAAGAGTATAGGTCTGACGCACAATGTAGCCTTCCTGTTGCAGGGCATAGGTAACTTCAGCCACCTCATTGTTGGCGCCGCCCCTGGTGATGCCGCTGATATCGTCCTTGGTGTAGACGGCGTCCTCATGGATCAGCAAGATCTTCTCCTCGGGCTTCGGTTCCGGCGTAGGCTCGGGCGTAGCCGTCGGGGTCGGCGTAGGCTCCGGGGTATCGGTGGGTCCCGGCGTATCCGTCGGCCCAGGGGTGTCGGTGGGCGTCGGGGTCGGCGTGGGGGTAGGCGTAGGCTTGGGAGTAGGCATAGCGGGAGTCTGCACCCGCATATGGACCTGCTCCTGGCCGCCGGTATACAATACCGCCGTCGGTGAATGAGGCGGCATGCTGTGATGGTTCTCAACCGCACCATAACCGCCATAGGTCATGTCCCGGAAATCAGTGGCCGAATAGGGGTTCGCCGTGGCGGGAGGCGTGGCGGAGGGATCGCCGTCAAAGCCGTGATCCACAATAATATCCGCTCCCCAGTCAGGAGAAGTCTTACTGGGGTCGGCGCTATGGGCAGGGCTGGGCAGCGGCGTGCTGGAGGGATTGGGAGTGGTCGGGGTGTCGGCGCCCTGGGCGGCAGCCCAGCTGTGGACGTCGAACTGCCCCAGGTAGCCCGGCTCGTCACCCGTCCGCGCGTCGTAGGTCGTAGTCACCGTGTAGCCAATGGGCAGAACGACATGGCTGGGCAGAGTGCTGTCGGTGTAGAAGGGATACAGTCCCGCCGACTGGCCGGTGAAATCAAAGTTATAGTATTTGTTGGCGCTGTTGCCCGCATTGTCGTTGTAGTATGCCTCCGTGCTAGGCTCGTAGAAGTTCACCCGAGGAGGAACGTAGACAGGGATCAGGTCGGACCAGACATACTCCTTGTTACCGCCACCAGCCGGGGTGCGGGCTTCTTCGCTCACCGACACATAGAACCAGCCGCCCAGGTTGATGGAGCGGGAGACGTCCACCTGATGGGTAGAGCGGCCAGGGTTCGTACCGGAATAATAGGAAAGATTGGCGGTATCTGTCTTCGCGGCGCCGTTCATCACCACCTGCTCGTCAGAGAAAGCGCCGTTGGTGGGCAGGGGGGTATTCTTGGGCGGCAGGCCGGTGGTGCTGCCGGTGACAGTATCGATCAGTGTGCCGTTGGGCAGATAGGTGCGGAACAGCGGCAATTCAGGATTCGCCGCATCGTCCACAAACGTCACCGGAGTGACGTCATCATTGATCTTATATACCTTGAGGGTAAGCCTGCCGGGGGTACTTCCGCCATTATCTGTAGACACCCATTCCGCCCCGTACTGGGGTGCTTTGTAGCCCGGATCGTTGTCTACAACTGTCCTCTTCGCTAGGATCTCGGCAGAGAAGCCGCTGGGGATCGTGACCCACTTATAGTTTGCAGCCACATAGTTTTTGATCTTTGTGGTATTGGGTCCCTTCAACAGGTAGTCGCCCAGGTTCACGCTGCCGTTGCCGTCAGGCCAGGGCAGCGGCGGGGTGTCGGTAGTGGTCAAGTCCGCGATCTTATTCTTGTCCCAGTCACCGGGCTTAATGGGCATGGTCAAAGTAATGGGACCGGGAACGGGAGAGAGGTTCAAAAGCGCCTCAGTGGGCAACTTCAGATCATCCAGCTTAGTGGTGTCAAAAGTCTCGGCCACGCTCTTGGGGTATGTGTCCATAAGCCTGTCGGCGGTGACGCCCACCAGCTCCACCGGGGTAACGGTGAGATGAACTTCCATCTCCAGCGGATATTCTTTGGTCTCCCCATCCTCCTCAAAGTAGAACATCTGGGTGATCATGTACTCTCCGCCCTTGCACATATCCTTGCTCTGATATTCGGCGGCGGTCAGCTTCTTCCAGCCCTGCTTGAGCTGGCGGTCTGTGTAGTCAGCGGTCTCCCCGGCCTTGAGGGGACGATAGACTGTGTACTTGCCCGGGGTACTTCCGGTAGTGGAGGTGTCGCCCCAATTGAAGATGTAGTTCTCCTGAACGGCGTCGGCGAAGGTACCGGTGATCTGGGGCCGGTAGCGCTGCAGTGTGGCAGCCAGATCATTGATGGTGCCGTTGCCAAAATTCTCATAGGCATTGACCACCAGCTCGCTGCCACCGGCCACCTCCGCCTTGACAAAGACCCGGGGGAAGATAAAATCAAAGATCACCTGGGCCTTGTCCTTTTCTTTTCCGTCGGGCATATTCTTTCCCCAGGGGTGCTCAGACGTTCTTTCAATGCTCCGCCACTCATCGTCGTCGTAGGGGCTTTCTATCAGATCGTTGATGGACCAGCCCTCGCGCCCGCTGTCGGTGTCGGCGGAGGTGCCGATCAAAAAGCTGCTCTGGGCATTCCAGGTCGTGACCATCTCGGTGAGATGGTCCGGGTCGACCTGGAAGGTGATAGCGCCCAGGTTCAGGCCGTTGCCTCCCTCGCCCACGCCGGTCCCGGTCTTGGCATTGAGGCTGTAGTTATCCTTGCCCTTTTGGTCCACCTCGCCGTCGGCCTTCAGGTATATGCCCAGCTCTTCCCCTTCCCAAAAGCCTTCCTCCGTGCTGGGGTCATACTCTTGCCAATAATTATATCCATACCGATCCAGCAGCTGGACCACATCGTAGGTATAGTTGGGATCTGTTCCATAGCGCTGAGGCCGATAGAAGTTCAGGATCTCCGGCAGCTGGTTCAGCTTTAGGTACATACTGACGGTACCGCTTTTACTCGTACCGGCAGTGGCACCCACTGTCCCTGCCGTAAAGCTGTACAGGCCGCCCTTACCGTCACCGTAGCTGCCGCTGGCCTTTCCCTCCGGCACAAAGGGGTCGGTCAGCTTACCGTTGGAGAGCTTGATTTTCTCCACGGCTTCGTCTTTTGTGAAATATTTGGCCTCGTGGCTGTTTTCGCTCGTCACAAGTACCTGGTGCTCCTTTTGGGGGTTGCCCTTGTCAGGCTCCAGATAAGCAGGCTTAATATAGTAAGGGTTATATTCCAAATTGAAGGCCGCACCGCCGAAATGGGGCATATTCTCGGCGGAAATGCGCACCAGGGCCTGAATACTGCCGTCGTCCACCAGTTTAAAATCCATACAGCGGAACAGCAGGGTAGGCCGTCCATTGGTGGGCTTGGCGGAATACTGCGTGACCGCGGCCCAGACTGCCACCAGCATCACAGCGGACAAGGCTACCGCCAGTACGGCCCGGGCAGTACGGTCAAGCCTCTTGAGCAGCTTTTCCATCATTCCTTTCAAAAACTTCATCTGGCGGTTCACCTCGCTTTCCGTTCCATATCTTGTGATTTCCCCAAAAAAGGGCATAAGAATTCCATAATATATACAAGTATACGCTTATACTATACTCGTCGTTCCAACTTATGTCAACAAGTTTCGAGAAAAATTTTGTCAGTTTTGTGCTTTTTTTGAGTGCGCAAAGACCCCCCAACGCTTTGGCGTTGGGGGGTCTTTGTTCGCAGTGGCTTCCTTTTGGCAAAAGGCTAGAGCCGGATGCCGCTTTCCACAATTATGTTACGTAGGCATCAGGGTGCGGCAGTATAGGGAGTCATGCCTCTCCGGCCACGGCCAGCGCTGTTGTCGGTGGTACACAGCTTATCTACCTGTCTGCCAATGTAGCTCATGATGTAGTCGTAGTCGACCACTGTCAGGAAGCCGTTCTTGTCGTAGTCCAGGATGCCCGGCAACGTGGTGGGCCAGGTGGGAGCCGCGGTGCCCTTGCTTGTGAAGGTCATAAAGACAAGCTGGTTGGCGGAAGTGATCTTACTGTCGCCCAGGGTAATGTTCTCGGCTGCCATAATGGCCTCCAGGTTATCCACCACCTCAAGGATCAGGATGTCCTCCTCTGTCAGCTCGGGCTTGACTTGCTCAGGCTTCTTGGTCTCCTCGGGTTTCTCGATCGGATGGATGGTCGTATCAGAGTCGATCTTGTAGGGATCCGAAGGCGTTGCGGCCTTTGTGGACTTCTTTGTCGCCGTCGACTTCTTTGTCGTCGGGACAGAGGCGCCCACATCGTTGCCACCGACCTCAGAGATCTGATAGACGGTCACATCAGAGGAGAGCTTGTAGGGATCCAAAGACGCAGCGGGCTTCTTCGGCGCCGTGGTGGAGGCGCTCGCATCGCTGTCACCCTTAGAGATCTGATAGATGGTCACATCAGAGGAGATCTTGTAGGTAGCAGGGGCGTCCACATAGAAGTCGCCGACCTTCATGACCGCGGTCAGGCTCTTGTAGGTGTAGACCACATACAGGAAGCCCGCGCCGGTATTGCCGCTGTCAGATTCCTTCACATCGGGGATCGGGCTGCCCGGTACCAGGATCGGACTGCTGTCCAGAAGCTCCTTCACCACCAGATCGCTGCCATCGGCGGTACCAACATTGTTTTCAATATTGAAGTCCTTCTCACTGTAATAGAAGGTGGTACCGTAATCGGCAGCCTTGGCGATCAAATCGTCCTTGGTGGAGGCGTCCACCTCGTACTCTATCGTAAGGCCGGAGAGATCGAAGTTGTCCCCGGAGCTCTGGCTGTTGTTCCAGCTGCCAAGGGTGATATTCGTCTTCTGCACCAGCAGCCGGAAGGCCATCTCACGATAGATGCCATTCATGGCGGAAGAGTACTTGGTAAACAGGTCCACGTCGGTCTGATCCACCACGCCGTCGCCGTTGACGTCGCCGGCTCTCATGTTCTTATCGCCGAAGTCGTACTGGGCGGGGGTATAGGTCTCATAGACACGGATGTTGTCGATGACCGTATCCAGATAACCGGGTCTGGACATGACCAGCATGTAGACCCCCACACCGCCGATGTCGTCGGGCGTAAACTCATACTCGCCGTCGGCGGGAGCAGTGAACTGCGTACCGATCAGGGTCAGCTGCTTGTTCGTGCCGGTGGTCAAAGCGTCGAAGCGCTCGCGGTAGGTGGGCGTAGTGCCGTTGGCCGGATTGACCTTGACCAGCGGATTCGTCCCGGAGGTGGCCTCCACCACGGACTGGAAGCCCATGGCATCGCTCTTCTTATAGAGCTGGACCTGCGCGGCTCTATCCTCGATGTAGGAGGCGCTGGTGGTGCCCTTGATCCGGAGCTGGAATTCGGGGTCGTTGCCCAGGGTATCGCGGTAGACCGTGATATAGTAGACGCCGACCTTGCTCTCGTCCTCTTCCTTTACCCGGACCATGAACTTATCCTCGCCGTTGAGGCCGGTATCCAGGTACACCAGCTGGGACAGGATGTCGTCGCTGCCGACGGTCTTGATGGTACCCATTCCCTTGCTCTTGTCGTTGGTGGCCACCATATGGCTTATGTGGGTCTTCGGGTCAACCTGGTAGATCTCCAGGGTAGCCGTGGAGGGCGCCTGGGCCGCGATCTTCATCTCGCTGGTGAGGGTGTCCACGAACACGGAGTAGTTGTAGTAACTGGGTTCAAATTCATACGGATGAGAGTTGTTGATGGCCGTATCCTTGTCCGTGCTCGGATCGCTGGGCGACCAGACCAGCGTATCATCACCGGGATAGCTCTTGTTATACGTGTTCTTCAAGGTGTCGTAGGGCGCGTCGTAGCGGTCATTGCCGGTACCCTTCCACAGGAACCTGTAGCGGTAGTCGCTCTGACCCGGATCGCCGGACTTGACGTACTTGTTATCGCTGCTTGCCTTGTAGTCGTCGATCCAGATCTTCTTCAGCGTGCCGGTGTTCTCGCGGACGATCTTGATGACATAGGTACAGTCATATTGATCCTTGCCCTCAGTAGTCTTCTTCCGGCCCGTGACGTAGAGCCAGCTCTCGGTCTCGCCGTCCTTCAGCTCGATAGAAATGTTGGCAATGTGATGTCCATCGTCGCCCATGACGAGCTTGGTCTCAGTGACGTCGCCATTGTAGGTAATCCTCAGGGTCTCGCTCTTTTCAAACAGGCCATCGGTATCGATATTGACCCACTTGTCGGCCATGGTCCGGCCATAGACGGTGTAGTATTTGACGCTGCGCTCATAGCCCTTATTGTTGCTGTAATCCGCGTGGGTATGACCAGCAATGTCATCGATGCCCTGAGTGAGGGTGGCCGCGTTCTTCTTCTCCTGCTGGTTCTTCTCCACCTCGGGCTGGCTGCCGCCGGGATAGACGATCAGGTTGGAGAACTCCGCCTCCTCATCGTCGGCGCGGAGGCCGCGGACCGCCAGCAGGTTGTAGGTGGATATCAGCTTTCCGTTCTTATCCTTGACTTCAAACTCAATATGGGCCTGGAAGGTCTCGTTCTTGTAGTAGTCGTCGGCGAAGTCCAAAGTCATTATATCCTTACTGATCACGTTGTTGTTCACGGTCTTCCCGTTGAAGTTGTTATTCAACAGCTGCATCGTGTAGGTGACAGGACCCGTCGTATTGTCCTCCCGCATCCCTTCATATGTGACCTTCATGGCCACGGAGCCGATCTCCGGGGAGGTAAACTCGACCTGGGGATACAGATGACTGTCGGTATAGTCCATGATCACCATGTAGTGCGGATGCTTCTGGTCAAAGCCTCTGACGGGATTATGCCCGTGGACCACCATCTCGGTATAGGTAGGCTTATGGAGCGTGGTGTCATAGGAGATGTTGTAGATAGCCCAGGCGCCCATCTTATAGTCGCTGGTCTTCGCTGTATCCGCCCGCACATCGTCACGATCCTTGGGCTTGCTATCCAGCTGGTACAGCGGCCATTCGTCCTTGCCGTCCTTGTCCTTAAATGCCTTCAGGTCGATGAGGCCCTCCACCACGGGGATCCGGGACCGCTTGACGTTGATCACATAGGCGCCTACCCGCGTCTCTTCGTTGGGAGCGGTACCAATGGTATAGGTCAGCTTGGTCACGACCCAGAACTCATTGACATAGTCAGGCATATCCCGGACGCCGAACTGTTTGTTGGTCTGATCATAGAAGTTGTTGATGACCGGCGTCGCGGAGGTGCTGGTGGTGCCGCGAGCCCCGGAACCGCTCCACCATGTAGTGGTGGGATTGGCCGTCGTGACCTCACCGTTGACGTCATACACCTTGGAGATCTCCAGCGGGTCGCTGTAGAGGAACCCATCGATGACCTCTCCCGTATCGCCGTCGCCGGCTGCGGCCCTGGTCTTGTAGGCGGTCATGCTCACTTCAGCGTTGCGGTAGCCCACGCCATAGTCGGCCAAAGCCCAGACGTTGAAGTCGGTCTTCTGGTCATAGACCTCGCTCTCGTAGTAGCGGACCACGGGATCGTAGTCGGGCTTCATCTTCTCGTTGTAGTTCCGCGTCTCCAGATCCCGGAGGATGGGCGCCTCGGTGCGGTAGACCGTGATGGTGTACTCGCTGATGACCTCATGTCCGCTCTCGGCAAACTCGGTGACGCGGATGAGGATCTCCATCTTATCGGCCTGGACCTTCGTGCCGCCTTCCTGCTCCACCATCGGGAACTCGAACTCCAGATCGTTGATCTTGCTGGTCACGGTCCGGCGGTAGCCGTCCTCGTCATAGACCTCGATGTAAGCGTCCATCTCGAGCTGTCCCACAAAGTGGGCCTGCGCGTAAGCCTCAGCATCGTCGGCGCTCATGCCCTTCTTCATCAGATCCTCGATATACGCCTTACGCTGGGCCAGGATCATGTCGCTCTCCTGCTGCCTGCTCAGAGTGCTGGCGGACAGGTAGAACTTGGTGGGCGTTGTTCCGGCGGCGGAGGTATCCGTGACCGTGGCCTCGTAGTGGAACACATTGCGCTCGAACCGGGTGGTCAGGGTGCCGGTATCCACCTTCTTGCCGTCCACGTTCTCCAGGATGCTCAGTCTGCCCAGAGTGGGCTTGGTGATGCCCCTCTTCACCTTGTCCTTGGAGCCGGAGACCTCGAAGAGGGCGGGCACAGGATCGCCGTTTTCATCCCGAACAGCCATGCCGTAGCTGTCGGTCTCGATCTCCAGCAGACGGTCATCCAGGTTGCTGCTGTTGTCGTAGGCGTAGAGAATGAACTCCTCCACGCTGTCCTTGTCGCTGGCGTTGGCGTAAGAACCGTCGCCATTGCGCTCAGCGGGGATCCAGACCCGGATGTCGAAGCGCTCCTCATAGGTGGTCACAGGCAGGGTCACAGTGTAGGTAGCCTGCTTCAGCGCCGGATTGACCTCGCTGTCCACAACGGAGCCTTCCACCACGCTGGCCCGGTGGCCGTTGACGGTGACAGTAGTCTCCCAAACCACCGGCGGCATGTTGTTGATGGGTGTGGGCGTCCACTTGGCGTAGACCGGCACCGTCAGGGTGAGGGTCACATTGCCCTTGCCGTCCTTATCCAGCTTCATGTCCTCCGTGACGTCGTAGTCCCGGTACATGTTGGTCTTCAGGCTGTAGAACTCCTTGGTGCCATTGGCCTTGATTTCATCGGCGGTGCCCATGGTAGCAGTCAGCTCGCGGATGATGTATTTGTAGGCATTGCCATTGCGCCGGATGAAGGTCACAGAGTAGCGCTGGCTGGACTGGGCGCCGTCGGGATCCTTGACATCCACGATGACCACGGTGTCTACGGTCTTGGACAGGTTTATCTGGACCTCGCCCTGGGCGTCCAGAGCCTGATTGTTCACCGTTACCACAGCCTTGTCGGACAGGGCGTTGGGCTTCAGGGTGACAGAGGTCTCGGCCTGGTCCACGTAGACGTAGTAGTTCATCTCGCGGTTGACAAAGCCGGTGGGATTGCCCAGACGTCCGGGAATATCCGGCGCCGAGGCCACCGCGGCAGCCGCCGTGGTGAACTTCAGCTCATTGCCCATGGAGTCGCTTACCGTCAGGGCCTCGGCAAGGGCGTCGCCCGGCTGGGCCGCGGCATTGCCCTCCCGCTCCTGCTTATTCAGGCCCACGTCAAGGCTGATGCCCTCCGCCGGGACCCGGTCAATGGTCAGGGAGTATACACCCTTGTAATACGGGTTGCCGTTGGTCCGGACATCGTAGAGATAGACCCAGACATGGTTGCTTCCCACGTTCACCTTTACGTTCTTGACCACCTTGGTCTGTTTCGGCGTGGTACTTCCGGCGTAGGTCACTGCCACTACGGACTCGTTGGGAATGCCCTCGGCGATGACGTCCAGCTCCTCCACATCGTAAGGCACTGTGACATAGTAGTTGTTGTGAGAGCAGTCGAAGACCGGGGACATAGTACCCTCGCTCACGCCCAGGTAATCCAGCAGCGGCGCCACATAGCCTTCATCCAGACGAAGGATGTTGACGATATAGCGGATCTTGGTGCCGGTGGGAATTCCGTTGGCGTCGGTCTTGTAGGCGATGATCTCGTAGAAGTTCTCATGGCCAACCGCGAGCTTCAGCTTGCGGTTGCCGTCGATATCATCCGGGGCGCTCTGCTTCTTCTCCTTGAAGAGAATGTTGTTGATGCCCAGAATGTCGGCATACCTGGAGGTGGCCTTCAACTCGACCTCTTCCACCGCGTAAGGCACCACCACATTGTAGAACCTGACATTCTGGTTATACACGGGGATCATGTCTACCTCCGCGCCGCCGCCGGTGGCTGTCGCGTCGAAGATGTGCATATCCACGATGTAGGGCTCGTTGTAGTTGTCCATATCTGTGGTGGTAAAGTCCTTGCGGTTGATGATGAGGGTGTAGGTCTTGCTGTTCTTGTTGGGATCGGTCAGGGTAATGATGAACTCATTGTCGCCGATGACCAGGTTCTCCGCCAGGAAGTAGCCACCACTGACCGCGGGCTTGTTGTTGATGGTGATCTCGTAGGGATACTCGGTGGTCGTACTGCCGGTGATGAGCTCATAGACGGCGTCCACCCGAATCTTGACCTGATCCACCACGTAGGGCACCTCGGTGTAGTAGGCGTTAAAGTCCTCAATGAAGCTGGGCGTCAGCGGATACTGCTTGGTCTGGGCAGAATCGTACACGGCAAGGCCGATGTGGTGGTCGTCCACCGTCAGCTCAGGCAGGTCGACGCCCGTGCTCTGACCCACACAGATCATCACGGTGTAGCGCTTGGTGGTCACGTGCTCCTCATACTCGGTCTTCATAAGGACATTGTTCTTGTAGTACTCCACCTTATCGTAGCCCACGACCTCGGTGATAAAGGTCACTTCATATTTGACGCCGCGGTCATAATAGGTGGGCAGGGTCAGCTTTACGTCTTCGCCGGAGTAGAAGCTATCATTGTGAGAACCATTGACCGGAATGCTTCTCCGGACGCCATTGGAGTCGATCTGGACCAGCTCGACCCGGAAGGTGCCTCTCGGGTCATAGGTGGTACCATTGACCGTCAGCGGCGTGGTCTCGTCCACCCGCATGGTGGGCGTCAGGGTGATGCTCTTCCCGCTGGGCGCAGTCTCCTCCCCGTAAGCCAGGGTGTAGTTGAGGATATCGCTGTTCCAAATGGGCGCCAGCCGGCCTCCTCTGGTGTAATCCATCTCGATAATGTCGCCGGTGTCCGGGTTCTTCTCATGGACCACCTTCCACCCGTCTTTGTCGACGGTCACTTCGCCCTCGGGATAGTCGCCGCGGTTGAGCTCCACCTCATAGGCCCGCATATAGGTCTCCACCACAGGCAGCTCCACGGTCTGGCCGCCAATGTTTGTCTCTCCCATACCGCGGAACTTGGCGGTAACGGTGATGGTGACGCGGTTGACGCCGGGTTCCACCGGGAAACGATACCAATTCTCCTCGTTCATCTTCCCGCCGGAGACGCCGTTGCCCTTATCCACCGGGCTTTCGTAGAGCGTGCGGCCGCCCACGTCCCGGATACGGACGTTCTCCACCACGATACTGCCCTTGTCGGTCTTGACGCTGTTCTTGGTGCGGAGGCTCAGCTCAGCCTCATTCTTCTCCGCCGGTACGGCCACAAAGTACTCGAACCAGTCGTCGTCGAAGATGGGGGTCATCTGCTCGGAGGCCTTGAGGTCCTCCAGCTTGCTCTCCTCCCTATCCTCATGGTAGACGGTCAGGGAGGTGTAGTACCGGTTGCCCTTCGTTGTCTGAACCTCAAAGAGGTAACGGTTCTGGTTCTTTGCGCCGCTTTCTGTAAGATCCAGCTTCACATGCTTCGGATCCAGCGCCGGGCTGATGTTATAATTGCGGACCAGCTCACCAGTCACGCTGTCACGGTGGTCTGCCAAGTTGGTGTCCTGGCTGTCGATGAGATAGGCCTCGTGGGTCTTGATCAGGCGGATATCCCAACCGTTGGGAGCGCCGGTCAGCCTCAACGCCAGCTCCGCTTTGTCCGCGTCGGTGGTATAGTAGTAGTTCTGGTCGTCGCTATACTTCTCCGACGTGCGGGTCACATCATAGGTCTTATCAATGACCATTGTGGTAGGCAGCCCGCCCTGCTTTGTAAGCGTTTGCTCGATCTCATCGTCCACATTCTTGTGCAGGTAGAGATGATAGACGCTGGTGTAGGTGGCGGTGCCCTGACCCTTACTCACTGTCAGTGTGACATGGTAGGTGTAGTTGCTCTTCTGATTCAGGTTCTCCAGCTTGAAAGCGTTCGGCTTTCCGCTCACAGCCACAGTGGGTATGGAGGTCTTTGTGATACTGGTGGTGGCATTAGAGTCATACCCTTCCACGGAATGCCCCACTGTGGTCCCCTCATAGAGCACCGGGTTGATGGTCAGCTCCGTCCAGTCGCTGGGGATGGCGAAGTAGTAGGCGCCCACGCTGGGATCGGGATGGAACACCGGCGCGAAGTCATAGTACTTCTCCTTGCCGTTCTCGCCGGTATGGATGAGCTGGATATCCTTGAGCATGGCGGTATTCTCGTCAAACTCCCGGAGGATATAGATCGTATACTCTTTTTCATGCAGACCATCCTGAGAGGTAACGATGAACTGCACCCGCGTGTAGATGTCCTCCAGCGGGACAGGCAACATTTGACCCTTGCCATCGTTGGGAATGGCCACCCGATTGCCGTTGGGATATACCGCCGTGATCCTGGCGTCCTTCACCGCCGCGATCTTGTCAAAGCCGATGTTGTCCTGATCCCAATCCACATAGAGGAGGAATTCGGTCTCTCCGCTGTTGGGATCGCCCAGGCTGGGGTCGGTATTCGCGTTGTTGCAGTTGAATACCGGCTGGAAGGTCAGCTTCTTGTTATTGTCCAGGTCGCCCTTTTCATCCAGGCCATAGGCCTCCAGCCAGCTCAGGAAGGCCTTGTCGTCGTACTCGTAGATATGGAGCTCGTAGGTCGTTGCCGTCTTCCAGAAATCCTCCTCACTCTGGCTGTGGCTGTAGCCCTCGG
>ERZ779633.147-NODE-147-length-28064-cov-10.474669_pt1 | contig 28064 bp, 29 predicted proteins | sample MGYA00514195_ERZ779633 | MGnify/ENA primary metagenome ERZ779633 (study PRJEB29562, sample SAMEA4376707) | mouse gut metagenome | isolation source: Cecum | study: EMG produced TPA metagenomics assembly of the A DSS colitis mouse model was used to assess the...
GTTTGTCTCGTTGTTTAATTTACAAGGTGCACGCCGCTCGCTCAGCGGCGGGGATTATCTTACCACACCCGTTTCCCTTTGTCAAGCACTTTTTTCAGATTTTTTAAATCTTTTTTCGCGCCCGACTCCTGTCTCCCTGGGAGTGGTTGCCGCTCTTGCCGAGCGACTTGCATAGATTATCACTTCAAATCCCTTTTGTCAAGCGGTTTTTTGAAATTTTTTAAAGTTTTTTTCAAGGAGTTTCCCACCCGCAACATCTTTGGCTCAGTCAGTTTTCTTTCCACAAGATATGCCATTCTTTTCCTCTTTTCGAAAGAGCCTTTCCGCCGCCCACAGCAGTGCGGGGAGCAGGAGGCCCAAAGCCAGGTTCATTGCAGGAACGAGCCGCCGGTTCCACTCCTCCGCAGCGCCCGCGGAAACAAGGGCCAGCGCCCCAACAGCCGCCAGCACCACCGCCCCCCAGGGCACCCAGGGCAGTGTCTTTGGGGGAAGCAGCTCCGCCGCCATGGCCTGGAGGGCAAACACCAGCACCGCCCCCATAGTCAGGTCGGCAAAGGTCCACAGGGCAGCGACTACCCCCTCTACCCGCTGGAAGGCCCCCTCCACCCCCACACTCTTGGCCAGGGCAAAGAAGGGGTTGTCCAGCCGGGCGGCCAGCGCCGCCCCCAGGTTGCCCACGATAACCGCCTGGGCCGCCGCCAGCAGCAGGACGCCCCCCAGCCCCCAAAACAGCCAGTGCCAGTTCTTGTTCTCCCCCTGGTCCCGGACATCTCCCATGAGGAAGGGGAGAAACAGCCCCCAGCCCATCACCCCTGCGGCGGACAGCACCGCCCGGACCACCGGCCCGGCCTCGGGCCACCACAGGGGGAACAGCCGCTCCGGCTTGGCCTGAAACAGGGACAGCAGGAGCACCGCCCCGGCAGTGACCAGCAGGGCGGTGAGGAAAAGCTGTCCCGCCCGGGCGAAAGCGGTCAGCTTTCCCCGCCCGATCCACAGCACCACCGCCGCCGCGGCCAGCAGGAAAAAACAGAGCGAGCCGTCCCGCTCCCCGGAGGCCAGCAGCCGCCGGGCGCACAGGTGCAGGCGGAGGGTCAGGAGGAACAGCCCCCACACTATATATAATAGAAGGACCGCACCCCCCGGCCAACGGCCCAGCAGTCCGGTGACGCTTTTGGCCAAGCCGTCCCGCCCGGCCAAGGAGCCCAGCAGCCAACCCGCCGCCAGCACCAGGGGAGCGGTCAGAACAACCGCCAGCCAGGCCCCCCTGCCCGCGCTGGGGAGGAGCAGCGCAGGCAGCAGCTCCGCCGCCGGGGCCATCACTCCAGCCCACAGCAGGGTCATAAGCTGGGTGCGGGATATTTTGTCGTCGCGCATTTTGGCCTCCTTTTGCTGTCATGCACATTGTAGGGCGTGACCACTGGGCACGCCGTTCCCTTTGCGCGGGTGAAGCGGCGCGCCGGGTCGTCGCGCCCTACAAGCGGCCGACCACAGGCCGCCCCTACAAAATCCTTACCTCAACCTGTATCTCCACCGGCACTCGGGAAAACCACTCGGGCCAGTTGTCCCGAATTTTCTGCCACCTAGCCGGGTAGACCATAGCCGCCTTTGCCCCCAAGCCGGTGCAGTCGGCCTCCAGCTCACGCAGCCTGGCCAGCGCCGCCTCCAGGCGGAGCCGCTCCTGTCCCTCCAGGGCCGTCTCCAGCTCACGCAGTTCCTCCCGGTCCGGGCGCTGCCGGTACTCGGACAGGCGGCACTGGATGTTGCAGACCAGCTTCAGCGCGGAGGGCGCATCTCCGGAAAACTCCAACCCGCTTTTGGTACAGGAGGAGGTTACTCTGACGGATACCCTCTGCCCCGGCAGCTCCGCCTCCAGGATGTCCGCCGACGGCCCCCCGGCCAGCAGCTCCAGCCCTTTGGCAGCTTCTCCCTCCAGAAACCCTGCCAGGGCCTCTCCCTTTAAAATGCCGTAGCCCTGTTCCGTCAGGACGGCGGCCTCATCCCCGGCAGGGGAGAGGGCCGGGACATACGCCGAGCCCAGCTCCAGCAGGTCGGTGTACACCTCCCCGGCGGTGCGGGTGAGGTTGGCGATGCCCATCTTACTGTCATGCTGGAGGGTCTCCAGGCGGCTGTCCACTCCCTGGTCCCCGCCGGCGGAGAGGGCCTCCCTGGCAGTGCTCCCCCGGACCAGCCATAGCCGGGCCCCCAGGCCCAGCTCCGTGTCTCGGGCAAAAAAGTCCAGCACCGGACGGACGCCCCGCTCTGCCAGCGCTTCGCCAACCAGAAGCTGGTCCACATAGCCGAAAAAGACGTAGCTGTCACTCTGCCCCTGCATGGACAGGCAGGCCGCGCTGAGGGACTCCCGGTCGGCAGACAGGGTGAGGGCCCCCTCTCCCTCGGCCTGGAGCCCCTTGGCCCTCGGCCCGGTGGAGCCGGTAACGGCCACCCCGGCGGGGGAGGGGTCCACCCCCATGGTGCGCAGAAGGGCCATATCCCCCATCTCCCGGGCGGCGGGGAGGCCGGAACACCCGGCAAGGAGCAGGCAGGCGGCCAGCAGAGAGGGGATAACACATTTTTTCATCGCTGGTTCCTCCTGTTCCGGGTTTGAATGGGGCCGTCCCGCCACTTCATCATGGGCAGGGGCAGGCGGATCAGGCTGGGGTGACCTCTGGGCACCCTGGTCCCGGTGGTAAAGGGGGCCAGGTAGGGCACGCCGAAGGACTCCAGCTCCGCCAGGTGGTAAATAAGCCCGGCACAGCCCAGGGCCAGGCCGGTCAGTCCCCCCAGGCTTGCCAGGATGGCCAGCAGGAACCGCCACAGCCGCAGGGCGTTGCCAAAGTCCTGGGAGGGCATGGTGTACCCCGCCACCCCGGCGATGGCCACGGCGATGAGGACGGCGGGGGAGACGATGTGGGCGTCCACCGCCGCGTTGCCCACCACCAGCCCCCCCAGGATGGACACGGTGGCCCCGATGGGGCCGGGGAGGCGGAGCCCGGCCTCCTGGATGACCTCGAAGGCCAGCAGCATGACGAGCACCTCAAAGATGGTGGAAAAAGGCACCTCCTGCTTGGCGGCCACGATGGACAGGGCCAGCTTGGGGGGGATAGCCTCCGGGTGAAAGGTGACCAGGGCGATATACAGCCCAGGCACCAGCAGGGTAATGAGGGCGCACAGCCAGCGGACGGCGCTGAGGGCAGAGGCCACCAGCCAGTGGTAGGCCCGATCCTGGCCCGTTTTGAAGAACTGGTCGATGGTGCCGGGGAGGACCCACCCCAGGGGGATGCCGTCGGCCAGCAGGCCCACCCGGCCCTCCAGCAGGCCCTGGCAGAAGCGGTCGGGCCGCTGGGTGTAGGGCATCACGGGGAAGGGGGACCGGACCGCGTCTGCCAGGTACTCCTCCAGATTGCCCGCCGCCTCCACGCCGTCGATGTCAATGGCGTCCAGCCGCTCTTCCAGCAGGGCCACCGTATCCGGGTCGGCGATGCCGTCAATCCACAGCACATCCACCGGCGTCAGGGACTGCCGGCCCACGATGTGCTCCCTGATTTTCAGCTCCGGGGCCCGCATCCGCCGCCGGACCAGAGAGGTGTTGGTGCGCAGGCTCTCCACAAAGGAGTCCCTGGCCCCCTTCAGGGCGGGTTCGTTCTCCGGTTCGCCCACCGACCGCTTCTCCTCGGTGGCCACGGGGAAGACCAGGCAGTCGTCCCGGCCCTCCAAAAAGAGGGCACAGCTGCCATCGATGAGGGCGAAGACCACCGGGTCCGTCTCCGTCTCCCGCTTGGCCCCGTGGGCGTAGAGGGCCCCCCGCTCCATCAGGTCGAACAGCTCGCTCTCAGGGGCGGAGGCCAGCATGGGGTCCTGGGCCAGGGGCCGCAGCACGTAGTCGTTGAGCCGCTCCGACCGGGCCTGCCCGTCGATGTAGCACACCACGACCCTGCGGCCCTTGTCCCCGTGGAGGTAAACCTCCCGCCGGGAGAAGTCCGCACAGTCGGAGAACACCTCCTCCAGCCGGGCCAAGGACAGCGGGCCGGGGATTCTCGGCTCCCGCCTGGGGTGGGGCGCGTTGGCCTCACGCCGTTCGGACATAAAAAATCCCCTCCTTTCGGCTTAGTGTGCCTCAGGGAGGGGAATTTATTCCGCTATTTTTGTATCCGCTCCAGCCGCCTCAGAAGCGCCTGGGCGGCAATTCCGGTAAACAGCCCGGCAATGACGGCGGCGATCACCAGGTGGGGGAGGTAGGCCATCACTGCCCAGGAGCGCAGGACTGCGGCGGCGGCCAGCAGCTGGCCCAGGTTGTGGAACACGGCGGCCACCGGGCTGGCCAGCCAGACCTGCTCCCTGGTAAGGAGCTTTCGCAGCAAAATCAGGGCGCACCAGCTCAAAAATCCCCCGGCAGCGCTGTAGATCAGGGTCATCATCTGTCCGGAGAACACCGCCCCCAGGAACACCCGCCCGGACAGCACCAGCAGGGCGTCCCCCGGTCCCATGGAAAACATGACGTAGACAGTGACGATGTTGGCCAGCCCCAGCTTAACACCTGGGACGGTGGTCAGCGTGGGAATCTGGGCCTCCACCATAAAAATCGTCAGGGCAATGGCGGTAAGCAGGGCCAGACGTGTAACCCGCCCCGCCCCTTTAACCGGCTGCTCCATCCAGGGTGCCTCCTCCGTTGACAATTTCGATCATCAGCTTGTGGGGCAGGCAGACGATAGGGGCCGTTCCCCCGGAAATCCAGCCCTGGTTGACGCAGACCTGATCGGGGCAGTCGGCCGCCGAGATGCAGATGCGCCCTTTTTCCACGGTGACGGTGTTGCTCCCGCTTTCATCCTCCAGAACGAAGGACCGGGGCGCGTCCACCTGATCCAGGTTGATCTCCTCCAGCAGGACGCCATCCCTGGAAATCCGGGCGGTGGGGGAGGGGGTGCCCCCGTCCCGGAACAGAAGCCAGGCCGCCGAGGCGGCCACCGCCCCAAGGAGCAGAAGCAGAATCACCTTCACCTTCATTCCAGCACAGTCACCTCCCGGTCCTCATAGCCCTCCGCCAGGGAGAAGCGGCCCTCCAGCCCAGCGGTGCGGTAGATTTTCCCGTCCTCCGTCACAAAAATGGCCTCAAACTCCAGCTCGGAGTGGTCCCGCCAGAAGGCGGTCCCCTCCTCCAGTCCCATGACAAACAGGGCGGTGGACAGCCCGTCGCAGGTGAGGGCGGAGGGGGCCACCACCGTCACCGAACTGAGCCCGCTCCGGGCCGGGGCGGCAGTGTCCGGGTCCAGGACGTGCCAGTAGGTGACACCGTCCTGTTCAAAATACCGCTGGTAGCCCCCGGAGGTGCCCATGGCCATGTCCTCCAGCTCCACCACGGCGAAGCAGCTCCCCGGCTGGGCCGGGTCCACCACGCCGATGCGCCAGGGATTCCCGCCGGGCTTGGTCCCCACGGCCACGATGGTGCTCTGGCCCAGGTCCAGCAGGGCGGAGGAGATGCCGTTGGCCCGGACGGTCGCCCCCAGCACATCCCCGGCGTAGCCCTTGGCCACCCCACCCAGGTCGATCTCCATCCCCTCCGGAAGGGTGACCCTGTCCTCCTCCAGCTTAACGGCAGCGTAGTCGATTCTTTGGGCCAATTCCTCCAGCTCGGCGGCGGAAGGCACCCGGTGTTCCTCCCCGGTAAAGCCCCAGGCCTTCACCGCCGGGTAAGCAGTCACGTCCAGCGCGCCCTCTGTGACCCGACACAGCTCCAGCGCCTGAGACAGCAGCTGGGCCGTGGACGGCTCCACCTTTACCCCCCGGCCCTCCGCGCAGTTGATTTGGGCGATATCGCTGTACTCATTGGTCACGGACAGCAGGCTGTCCAGCCAGCCCAGCCGCCCCAGCATCCAGTCCCGGGCCTCCTTGGTCTTTTCCCGGTCCCATCCGCCGTAAAGGGTAAAGCTCATCACCGTACCCATGGCAAAGGTGGTCCCCTCCACCGGTCTGGAGTCCCCCAGGCAGCCCGGCAAGAGGGCGCATAGCAACAGGGCACAGAGGAGCTGTGGGACCCGCCCCCCTGGGCGGGTCATCCTGCCAGTCCTATGCCCCGCCGAAGGCGGCGGGGCCCACACGAGCATCTTCCGCCCCATTACAAAATCTCCCGGTACATGGCGGCGGCGTCCGCCTTGCCCACGTTGTCGGCCACCACCAGCACCTCCACCTTCACGGTGTTCTGCCCGAATTTCAGCTCCACCTTGTCGCCCACCTTCACGTCGTAGCTGGCCCGGACGGGCCGGCCGTTGACGGACACCCGGTCGTTGTCACATGCCTCGTTGGCCACGGTGCGGCGCTTGATCAGCCGGGAAACCTTGAGCCATTTATCCAGTCGCATGGTATTCCTCCCATAACGGGGAGGAGCGCTGCCCTGCAGCGCCCCTTCCAGATCAATTCATTCAATTAGCGGGCCACCGCGTCCTTCAGAGCCTTGCCGGCCTTGAACACCGGAGCCTTGGATGCGGGAATGGGAATGGGCTCCTTGGTCTGGGGGTTGCGGCCGGTCCGCTCGGCGCGGGTCTTGACCTCGAAAGAGCCAAAGCCCACCAGCTGGACCTTCTCGCCCTTGCGCAGGGCCTCGGAAATGACATCGATGGTGGCGGTAACTGCCGCCTCGGCGTCCTTCTTGGACATCTCGGCCTTCTCGGCCACTGACGCAATCAGTTCGGTCTTGTTCATAGATTCTCCTCCTGTGCATAGTTTGACAGCCCGCAGGCTGTCTTCATATATACTTAAAACCCTCTTGGTCCATATTCACAGCCGTGAACCACCGGCCCGGACGCAGTTTCTCCGGCGCGTAATTTCCTGGCTGTGAATACAGGCCCTTCCGGGCGTTAAGTCTCTTCCTCCTTGGCTCTCCGCCAAAGCGCCTCCAGAGCCGGAACGTCCATCCGGTCCAGCGGCTCCTCCGCCAGCCGCTCCACCGTCCGGAAGCGGCGGATGAACTTCTCGCAGGCCCTCTGCAAAGCCTGTTCCCCGTCCACACCGGCAAACCGGCCCGCCTTGACGGCGGCGAAGAGCAGGTCGCCCAGCTCCTCCTCCACATTGGAGTCCTCCCGGACGGCGGCTTTCAGCTCCTCCAGCTCCTCAGACAGCTTGTCCAGGGCGGGGGAGACATCCTTCCAGTCGAAGCCCGCCTTGGCCGCCTTGCCCTGGAGCTTGGCCGCCCTTGTCAGGGCGGGCAGGGCCCGAGCCACGCTGTCCAGGGCGTCAGCCGTGGTCTTCTGGCCCTTTTCCGCCCGCTTCTGGGCGTCCCAGGCGGCCAGGGCTTCCGACCCGTCCCTGGCATCCGCCGTTCCGAAGACGTGGGGGTGGCGGTAGACCAGCTTCTTGCAGATGCCGTCTGCCACGTCGTCAAAGGTGAACTGTCCCGCCTCCTGGGCGATCCGGGCGTGAAACACCACCTGGAGCAGTACGTCCCCCAGCTCCTCCTTCAGGTTGTCCATGTCCATATGGTCGATGGCGTCGGCGGCCTCATAGGCCTCCTCCAGCATATTGGCCCGGATGGACTGGTGGGTCTGGGCCCGGTCCCAGGGACAGCCTCCCGGCGCCCGGAGCAGCTCCATAATCCGCAGCAGATCATTTATCGTACAATTTTCTTTCATCTGAAAATTTACCACAGTTTTGCTTCCTTATCAAGTCTTTTTTATCTATTTTTTCAGCGATCCGGAAAATATTCAGGAAATATCCTGCAAATCCCTACAGCCGCAGGAGCCTTGCGATTTTATCCCCCTTGGGCATCAGGGATAAATCGTCCCTTGAGATGGCCCGCAGGGCCACCACCAGAACGCCGTAGACGATTACCGCCACGCCGATGGCTCCCAGGGTCATCAGGGCGTTGCCGGTGCGGCTCAGGCCCAGCACCTGCTTCGTTACCTCATCCACAACGCACAGCTTGCCCAGCTTCATCAGCAGCTTGGACCCCAGCCCGTACACCGCCCAAGCCGCCCCTCCCATAAGGGCAGAGGCCAGAAGCGGCTTCAAAAAGACCTCCAGATACCGGGGCCGCCGGGGAATCACCCGGGCAATCAGGAACAGGTCCAGCCCCAGGCACAGGCCAAAGCACAGAATGTTGCCAATGGGCGCGCCGTAGATGCCCACCTTGGGCAGTGCCACCACATGGTAGTTGGCCAAAATTTTCAGTCCGCCCCCCACCACCATCACCAGGATGGGCAGGTTGACAAAGCCGTGGGCCTGGAGCACCGAATTGCACACCAGCATCATGCACACGAACACGGTGGCCAGCCCCAGAGTGGACAGCAGCGGCCCGGCCAGGTCCTTCTCCAGGGCGGGGTAGAGCAGCATCATAATGGGCCTGCCCATGACGAACAGCCCCACCCCCATGGGGAAGGAGAGCAGGGCGGTGATGCGCAATGCCGAGCCGGATACCCGGCTGGCCCCCCGGCGGTCCCGCCTGGCCAGCGCCCCGGACACGGCGGGGATGACCGACGCGGTAATGGCCGCCATCAGGGAGGTGGGCAGGTTGTAGATGTTCAGGGCCGCGCCGTAGTTGCCATACAGGGAGCGGCTCACAGACTCCAGCAGGGTATGGACCTCCCAGGCGGCGCTCTCCAGCCCGCCCAGGGCGGCCCCGGAGGCCAGGGCCTTCTGGGCGGCGTCCACCTGCTGGGACAGGACCGCCATCGTCGCCGCCGCCCCGGTGGGCAGAACGGCCTTCCAGTTGGCAATCGCCTCCTCCAGGGGCCCAAAGTCCACAAAGGCAAACCGGCCATAAAGCTCCCAGCAGGCCCGGTCCTCCAGCAGCACCCGCTGGAGCTGGCCCTGGACCAGGGAGGAGTCGATCACGGTGACAATGCCCACCATAGAGGAGCTGAGGGTGATGGGAATGGCAATGCGCAGAATGTTTTTCACGATGTCCGCCGGAGCGTCCGGCTCGTCCTGGCCCAACCGGCCGCCGCCGTCCCCCTTGAAGGTGTAGTCCAGCACCATATAGACCAGGGCCACCATAGTGCCCACCGTCACGCCGGTAATGGCGCCGGCAGCGGCGGTCTCCGGGGGCTGGCCGTTCTTCACCAGCCACCAGGCCAGTGACAGGCCGATGAGCAGCTTGCACAGGGCCTCGATGATCTGAGAGATGGAGGTGGGGGTCATGTTCAGGTGCCCCTGGGTATAGCCCCGCAGGGCGGCCAGACAGCCCACACACACCACCGCCGGGGCCAGGGCCCGGATGCCGGGGGCGGCCTTGGTATCGTGCATCATCTCCGCCAGCATGTCGGCCTTGAAGTACATCACGAAGAAGGAGACCACACCCAGAATCAGGAACATCCCCAGGGCCAGCTGGAAGGTACGGCGCATCTGGTTCTGCTGGTTTTGGGCGTTGGCCTCGCTCACCAGCTTGGATACCGCCACCGGCAGCCCGGCGGTGGAGATGGTGAGCAGTACGGCGTAGATGTTGTAGGCGTTGGTAAAGTCGGTGTTCCCCTGAGCCCCGATGATGTTGACAAGGGGGATCTTGTAGAACATGCCGATGAGCTTCACCACCAGGATGCCCACCGCTAAAATGGCCGCCCCGCCGAAGAAGGTATTCTGTTTTGAACTCCCGCGGGAGGACACATCACGTTGGGCCATAGGCCGCCTCCTCAACCAAAGATGTGGGGCAGGGCGTAGTGTTCCACCTCGGCCCGGATTTTCTCCAGGTCCAGGGTGAGGAATGTCCCGTTTTCATATATGATTTTTCCCCGGGCCATATTCATAACCACGTTAGAGGGGGCGGCGGAGTAAACCAGGTTCTCCATGATGTCATGGCAGGGGAACAGGTTGGGGGCGGTAAAGTCCACCAAAATCAGGTCGGCAATTTTCCCCGGGGCGATCACCCCGGCGTCCCTTCCCAGGGCCCGCGCCCCGTTGACGGTGGCCATGGCCAGAATGTCCGCCGCGGACAGCTGCCCGTGGTCCTCGCCAAAGCTGTAGTTCTGCACCAGCGCGGCCACCTTCATCTCCTCGAACATGTTGTGGCTGTTGTTGGAGGCCACCCCGTCGGTGCCCAGGGCCACGCTCACCCCGCAGTCCCGCAGGAAGAACAGGGGGGCCACCCCCGACATCAGCTTTAAGTTGGACACCGGGTTGTGGACGGCGGTCACCCCCCGCTGGGCCAGCAGCTGGGCGTCTCCGCCGGAGAGGTAGACGCAGTGGGCGGCGATGCCGCCGTTGGCCCACACCCCGTACCGGTCCAGGAGCTGGGCGGGGGTCTCGCCATACTTGTCGATGCACTTCTCGTGCTCCGAGTGGGTCTCGGACACATGGACGTGCATCCCCAGCCCGTGAGCCCGGGCAAAGTTGGCCACCCACTCCCACACCGGGGGGCAAGAGGTGTACTCCGCGTGGATGGAGGCGTCCACCTTGATCTGCCCGTCCCCGGCATTGTGCCAGTTTTCATAGAGGCGGATGTGGTTTCCGCAATCATTGCAGGTCTCCGGAGAAAAATCCTCCGGGGCCCCGAAATACACCGCCCCACAGGACAGATTGGCGGAGACGCCCGCCTCCAGCACCGTTTGGGCGATGGTCTCGGTGTGCATGTACATGTCCGCGATGCAGGTGGTGCCGCTGGCAATCATCTCCGCCAGCCCCAGGGCCGCGCCTGCGGCCACACAGCGGCCGTCCAGCTTGGCCTCAGCGGGGAAGATGTAGTCGTTGAGCCATGTATGCAGGTCGCAGCCCCCGCCGTAGCCCCGCATGAGGGCCATGGGCACGTGGGTGTGGGCGTTGACAAAGCCGGGCATCATCACCTTGCCGGTGCAGTCGATGACGCGCTCAAACTCCCCCGCGGGGCGTTCCGTCCCCATAGAGGCAATTTTGGTCCCCTCCACCGCCACAAAGGCGTTTTTGAGGACGGGGGCCACCGGGTCCATGGTCACGGCGGTGACGTTGGTAAATAGAATCGGCATTTCAGGTCTCCTCCATAAAATTTGGAACCTCCTGTGGGACCCGCCCCCCTGGGCGGGTCAATCCTTCTCATACATCCCTTTGGGAATGGCCCGCCGTGGGCGGCGGGCCCCACATATTGACATTACATCTTCCCCAAGCACGCCCGCACCAGCCCGGAGAACTTCTCCCTGGCAGCGGCGGCGGCGTCCAGCACCTCCTGCTCGGAGAGGGGCTGGTCCAGGATGCCGGCGGCCATGTTGGACAGCAGGGTCAGGCCCAGCACCTCCATCCCGCAGTGGCCGGCCACCACCACCTCGGGGGCGGTGGACATACCCACGGCGTCTCCCCCCAGCAGGCGGACGGCCCGGATTTCCGCCGGGGTCTCGTACTGGGGGCCGTAGCAGTAGAAGTAGACCCCCTCCCGCAGGGGGATGCCCCGCTCCCTGGCGGTCTGACGGGCCAGCTCCTGGAGGCGCACAGTATACAGGTGGGAGGCGTCGGGGAAGCGGACGCCGAACTCGGGCAGATTCTCCCCCCGGAGAGGGGACTCGGAGAACATCTTGATCTGGTCGGTGATGAGCATCAGGTCGCCGGCCTTCCACTGGGTGTTGACGCAGCCGGCGGCGTTGGTCACAATCAGAGTGTCGCACCCCAGCAGCCGCAGTACCCGGACGGCATAGGACACCTCCTCGTAGGAGTAGCCCTCGTAGTGGTGCATCCGGCCCTGCATCACCGCCACCTTCTGGCCCTCCAGCGCTCCGAAGACCAGCCGGCCCTTGTGTCCGGGTGCGGTGGAGGCTTTAAAGTGGGGGATATCCCGGTAGTCGATGGCGACGGGATTCTCCACCTCGTCCCCCAGGTAGCCCAGCCCGGAGCCCAGCACCATGGCCACCTTGGGGACAAAGTCCCCCAGTCGGTCCCGGATGGCCTGGGCGCTGGCCCGGTATTGCTCCATTGTGTAGTCCATAAAATCCTCCTTACAGCGCTCCGCCGCAGTGGCGGCAGAACTTGTCCCCCCTGCTGCATGGGGCGCCGCAGCCGGGGCAGACCTGGGCCTGCTTCAAATCGGAGATGCGGCCCTTCAGCTCGGCAATCTTTGCCGCCATCTCATCCCCCTGGGCCAGCAGCTGGCTGATCTTGTCGTTCTCCGGCACCTCGCCCCTGTGGGTGTCGTACATCACCTGGCCCAGCTGGCGCAGGATGTCGTTGTACTCTCCGTTCAGGTCGAAGAGCTGGACGTTCAGCTTGGCCACGTCCACCATCTGGCCCGCCCGCTTGCCTGCGGCCCGGGCCCCGTCCGCCGCGGCGTCGGCGGCATAGCTGGCAGTCCCTCTCACCCGCTCCAGCAGGTTCTTCACCTTGTCGTCCATAACCATACTCCTCCAATCTAAAAAATATCGTAATTGTATTCTACACCAAATATTCCCGGATTGCAACCAAAGCGCCGCCGACACAAAAATTTAATAATCCTCCCACCCCCGCCGGCAAAAGGTTTATTGCTATTTTTCCCCAAGAGTGGTAAAATAATGAGAACCGGGCATTCCCACAGAGACAGAAGGGGGCTATCCTTATGCGCAAGCTGGTCATAGAGAAGTCCGCGGTAAAGCACAACCTGTCGGTCATCAAGGAGCGGGCGGCCGGCGCGGCCATCTACGGTGTGCTCACCGGCGACGGCGGCGGGGCGGGCATCGTCCCCATGGCCCGGCTGCTCCGGGCGGAGGGCATCGGCCGCTTTGCCGTCTGCGAGGTGGGGGAGGTCAAAAAGCTGCGGGACGCCGGCTTTGTGGACGAGGAGATTCTCATGCTCCGCTCCACCACCGACCGGGAGGAGCTGGAGCAGCTGGTGGACCTGAACGCGGTGTGCACCATCTCCTCGGTAGACACCGGCTTGGCCCTCAACGCTCTGGCAGAGAACCGGGCCACCGTGGCCTGCGCCCACATTCAGGTGGACACCGGCATGGGGTTCGGCGGCTTTCTGGTCAGTGAGCCGGAAAAGATTTTGCTGGCCTACCGCTCCCTGCCCAACGTGGCCCTGGAGGGCATCTACACCCAGCTCCACGCCATGAAGGTGGGCGACCCGGAGTGCGCCCACCAGCTGGACCAGTTCCACCAGGTGCTGGACACCATCCACGCCGCCGGCTATGAGACGGGCACCGTCCACGCCGCCGGCTCCTTCGCCCTGCTCCACAACGACAGCGCCCGGCTGGACGGCGTTCGGGCCGGCTCCGCCATTTTGGGCCGATGCCGCCGCACCAAGGACGACCGGCTGAAAACGGTGGGTTACGGCGAGGCCCCCCTGGCCGAGGTCCGCTGGCTGCCCAAGGGTCACTCCCTGGGCACCGACAAGCCCATTGTCCTGAAAAAGCCCACACGGGTGGCGGTGCTGCCCGTGGGCTACCAGAACGGCCTTGGGGTAGTCCGCCCCCGTGAGACCGGGTTCCGGGCCCTGTGGCGGCAGTGGCGCAGGGCCCGGCGGCGCACCGTCCGGGTGGGGGACCAGCGGGTGAAGGTCCTGGGGCCCATCGGCGCCACCGAGACCCTGCTCAACGTCACCAGCGTGAAGTGCTCCGCCGGCGACCTGGCTGCCTTCGATATCGACCCCATCTTTGCCAAGGGGTTTGTCCGGGAGTTCCGGTGATTTTGCGGTAGGGGCGGCCTGTGGCCGCCCGACGGTTCCGTAAATGGTCTCATGGGCGGATAATATCCACCCCTACAAGAGGGCTTCCATTGTGTAGGGGCGCATATCATGCGCCCGCTGTCCCTGGAAACGCCCTGTAAAATGCGGGCGGCCACAGGCCGCCCCTACAAAATATAAGCGAGGTTTTATCATGTCCGACCTGTCCTTCCAGCCGCTGCTCTTCGGTGGCGACATCAATGTGTACAGCGTGGCCCGGGCTTTTCATGAGGCCTACGGGGTGCGCTCCGTGGCCTTCGGCAAATACCCCTCCTTCCCCTGCCACGGCAGCGCCATCATCGACTACCGGGTGTGCCCGGACAACGAGTCGGAGGAGGAGTTCCGCCGCAATATCCAGACGGTGGCGGAGGAATTTCCCGGCAAGCAGATCATCCTTCTGGGCTGCGGAGACAGCTACGTCCAGCTGGCCGCCCACTGCAAGGACACCCTGCCGGAAAACGTAATCGCCCCCTACATCGACGGGGAATTACTGGACACCCTCATCAACAAGGAGAAATTTTATCGGCTGTGCGACGAGCATGGCATCGACCACCCGGCCACCTTCATCTACCACAAGTCCATGGGCCACAACTTCACCCTGCCCTGGGGCCCGCCCTATATCGCCAAACCCGCCGACAGCGTGACCTACTGGGCCTGCGGGGACCACTCCCTGGCCAAGGTCTATATCTGCCAGAGTTGGGAAGAATTGCTGGAGAGCTTGGACCACGTCTACGCCGCCGGGTATCCCGACCACATGGTCCTCCAGGAGTTCATCCCCGGAGACGACAGCTATATGCGGGTGCTCACCAGCTACTCCGACCGAAACGCCCGGGTGACCACCATGTGCCTGGGCCACGTCCTGCTGGAGGAGCACTCCCCCCACGGCATCGGCAACCACGCCGTCATCCTGACGGAGTGCGACGAGGCGATGGAGGAGAAGATCAAGGGCCTGCTGGAGGCGCTGCACTTTGTGGGCTTCTCCAACTTCGACATCAAGTTCGACCGGCGGGACGGCAAATATAAGGCCTTTGAGATCAACTGCCGCCAGGGGCGGAGCAACTACTACGTCACCGGCGCGGGCCACAACATCGCCAAAATGGTGGTGGAGGACCGGATCGAGGGCAGGGACCTGCCCTTCCAGATGACCAAAAACCGCTCTCTGTGGCGGATGGTGCCCAAGAAGGTGGCTTTCAAATTCACCCCGAAGAAATATCACGAGGAGATGCGCGCCCTCATCAAGGCCGGGGCAGATTCCCACTCCCTGGTCTACTCCAAGGACTCCTCCCTGCGCCGTCGCCTGCGGGTGTGCAAGAACCACCTGGGCAACATCAAGCGTTTCGACCAGTATAACAAGGTCCCGGAGGGATAATTTTTTCGGGCGGGCCGCCGAAGGCGGCGGCCCCTACACATCTTACCTGTAGGGGGCGGCGCCCTCGCCGCCCCGTATTCCTGGCAAAGGAGCTTTTTATGCAGTACCGTCTCGGCGTCCTGGGCGGCATGGGCCCCCAGGCTACCAACACCTTCTATCAATTTGTCATTGACCGCACCGACGCCCGAACGGACCAGGAGCACGTCAACACCCTGATTTTGTCCGACAGCGGTATGCCCGACCGCACCTCCGCCATCCTCAGCGGGGGAGCGGCCCGGGAAGTGGTGTACCGCCGGCTGCTGGCCGGCGCCCGGCTGCTGGAAAACGCGGGGTGCACCTGCATCGCCGTCCCTTGCAACACCTCCCACTTCTTCCTGGACCGGGTGCAGGAGCAGATCGGCATCCCCATCCTCCACATGATTCGGGAGACCGCCCGCCTGCTGGCCTCTCAGGGACTAAAGCGCCCCGGCATCCTGGCCACCGACGGCACGATCCAGACTGAATTATACCAAAAGGAATTTTCCGCCGCCGGAATACAGACTGTCATTCCCTCCCCCCAGGCCCAGGAGCTGGTCATGTCCCTGATCTACGACGACATCAAGGCCGGGCGGGACGGCGACCCCCAGAAGTTCGCCGCCGTCCACCAGGACCTGCTGGCCCAGGGCTGCGACTGTGGGGTGCTGGCCTGCACCGAGCTGTCCGTCTTCGCCGACAAGCACCACCTGCCCCCCTTCTACACCGACGCCATGGCCGTCCTGGCCCAGCGGGCGGTGGAGGCCTGTCACAAGCCTCTGCGGCATATTTTTATCAAATAATACAGGGAGGATAGCCATGTCCAAGATAAAAGCCGACCCTCTGGCCCTGAACGCGATTATCCGCGCCGTTTTAAAGGGGGCAAACACCACCCCGGAGGACTTCAAGCGGGCTACCCTGGTGGACAGCTTCTCCATGATTTACCACAAGTTTCCCTCCTGGGCGGAGCCTGCCCCCGGCGACTTCTCCATCCTGGGGATGCTGGAGAACATGCACACCCTCCACTTTCCCAACGACATTGGCCGTCCCCCCATTCAGGTGGACGACTTCTCCTTTTTGGCAAGCTGCAAAAAATTGAAGCGGCTGGACGTGGCCCGCACCAGCTTTACCGACTGCTCCATCCTTCTCCAGCTGCCGCCCCTGAGCTACGTGCGCCTCCCGGAAAAGGGGCAGCTCACCCACCTGGAGGCCCTGGAACGTCTCCCCAAACAGACCAAGGTGAGCTTTTTGAACCCGCCCGCCCCTACGCCGCCCCCGGCGGTCACGCCCCCGCCCCGGAAAAAGCCCGAGGGCAGCGAGACGGTGAAGGCCATTGTGGAGGAGATCAAAAAGCGCACCGCCACGGACTGCTACAGGCTGACCGTCCGGCCCGGCGTCACCCCTGGGCTGACGGACAGCAAATTCGGCGGCCTCCCCTACTGGGACCCGGCCATGCCCTACCCGGTGGATGGGGCGGGGAAGAAGCTGGTGCTGCTGGCCCAGATCAATTTTGACCAGCTCCAGGTGGACGAGCCCCTGCCCCAGGGCGGGCTGCTCCAGTTTTTCATCGGGGACGACTGCTTCGGTCTGGACTGTCCGGGGGGCCACCGGGTGGTGTACCACGCGGAGATTAACCCCTCCGTCACGGCGGAACAGCTCAGGCCCCTGCGCATCCCCACCCAGGCGGAGACGGAAATCTTCCCCCTGGCAAACTCCATGGCGGTGACCATGGAAAAGACGGCCGGCTACATGGGCCCGGCGGACGAGCGGTTCGACGCCCTCTTCGCCCAGGTCTTCCGGGCCATCACCGGCCAGGCCCTGGAGCCGGGAATGCACTATTGGAACACGCTGGCGGGCGGGGATTACGACTATCTGTACGACCAGCTGTCCACCGACGGCCACCACCTGCTGGGCTACCCCTACTTCACCCAGGAGGACCCCCGAAACGGCCTCTATGAGACCCTCCTTTTCCAGATGGACTCCGACGACGATATCCTCTGGGGCGACTGTGGGGTGGGCAACTTCTTCATCGACCTGGAAAAGCTGAAACAGCGGGACTTCTCCGACGTGTTCTACACCTGGGACTGCTGCTGACCCCCGCGTTTTTATGGGAGGTACACTATGAAACACACCCTCAGCGACTATATCGCCCTGCTGGAGGAGCGGAACCTGCTGTCCGCCCCCGTCCCGGACGCCCTGGACCCCACCGCCCCGGTGGAGCTGGTATCCTACGACTCCCGGGAGGTGGTTCCCGGCACGCTGTTTCTCTGCAAGGGTGCCCACTTCAAGGCGGCGTTTTTGAAAATGGCCCAGGACAGGGGGGCCATCGCCTATGTGAGCGAGGCCCCCTATCCGGAAAGTCCCCTGCCCTGCCTCCTGGTAAACGACATGCGCCTCACCATCGCCCCCCTGGCCGACCTGTACTACGATCACCCCTCTGGGAAGCTGAAGGTCATCGGCCTGACGGGCACCAAGGGCAAATCCTCCACCGCCTACTACCTGAAATACATTCTGGACGAGTATATGGCGGAGCAGGGCAAACCGGAGAGCGGCATCATCTCCTCCATCGACACCTACGACGGGGCGGAGCGCTTCGAGTCCCACATCACCACCCCCGACGCCCTGGACCTCCAGCGCCACTTCCACCACGCGGTTCAGTCCGGGCTGGAGTACCTGACCATGGAGGTGTCCAGCCAGGCGCTGAAATACCACCGCTCCCTGTGCACCGATTTCGCCGCCGCCGTCTTCCTTAACATCGGCCTGGACCACATTTCCCCCATTGAGCACCCGGATTTTGAGGACTACTTCGCCTCAAAGCTGCGGATTTTCTCCCAGGGGGCGGTCAACTGTGTCAATCTGGACTGCGACCACGCCGACCGGGTCCTGGCCGCCGCCAGGGAGGCGGGCCGGCCTGTGATCACCTTCTCCCAAAAGGACGGGGGGGCGGATGTCTACGCCTCCCAGGTGTGCAAGCGGGGAGGGGATATCCTCTTTCAGGTGCGCACCAAGCGGTATGAGCGGCAGTTCTGCCTGACCATGCCGGGGCTGTTCAACGTGGAAAACGCCCTGGCCGCCATCGCGGTGTGCGAGGGGCTGGACATCCCCCAGCAGCACATCTTCGCCGGCCTGGTGAAGGCCCGGGTGCCGGGGCGGATGGAGGTCTACTCCAACGCCGACGGCGCCGTCGTTGCCATCGTAGACTACGCCCACAACCGCATGTCCTTCGAGACCCTGTTCCGCTCCGTTCAGGCGGAGTACCCCGGCCGGCGGATCGTCGCGGTTTTCGGCTGTCCCGGCCTGAAAGCCCTGGACCGCCGCCGGGACCTGGGGGAAATTTCGGGAAAATACTCCGGCCTGGTGGTCCTTACCGAGGAGGACAGCGGGGAGGAGGACACTGTCTCCATCTGTGAGCAGATCGCCGTCCATGTGGCGGAGCAGGGCTGCCAATATATCATCGAGCCCAACCGGGGGGAGGCCATCCGCCAGGCCATCCTGAGCTGTGACCAGCCCTCCGTCCTCCTCATCACCGGCAAGGGCCGGGAGACCCGGCAGAAACGGGGGCGGGAGTATATCGAGGTCCCCACCGACGTGGACTATGTCCAGGCCTTCCTCCAGGAGTACGACGCAGTCTATGACCCGGACGGAATGGAGAAGGTACAGGGCCTGCTGTCCCTGCTGCCCGCGCTGAAAAAGCACCGGGGCAAGCGGGCGGCCGTCTGGTGCGCCGCCCCGGGGGAGGACCTCCTCCAGGACGCCGACGCCCTGCGAACCGTGGGGATGGAGGTGGTCCTGACCGGGCCCGGAGAGGACGCCCCCAAGGGCGCAGACTACCTGGTGTACCTGGCCAAAATGGGGCAGGACGGCCAGCCGGCTATGGGCCGCATGGACTCCCAGCGGGCGGAGGAGCTGCTGTCCGCCGGGCTGGTGGGCAAGGAGCTGGTCCCCCTGCTGAAAAGCTGTCTCGCCTTCCTCGGGGGCGGGGCGGAGGAGGCCGCCATTCTGGACAGCTCCGCCCGGCACACCCTGCTGCTTTATATGCTGGACCAGCATACGCCGGGGATGATGATCACAAGATAAACGAAACGGATGGCTCACTCAGCCATCCGTTTTTCATACTTCTTCAGCAGGTCTTCCACCGCCTCGTCCAGCAGACGGGATTTGTTGATCCTCGTCTTAGCCGAGAGTTCGTTCAGGCCCTGCATCAGCTCATTTTTCAACGAAGAAGTGAACCTCGTCCGATTCACCAGAGCCGCTTCTGACATATCTCACACCGCCTTGCACTATTTTATGCTATTTAGTGTACAATTACCCAAACAGAAAAACAAGGGGTTGTATTTTATGTAATGTAGTGTATAATAGTGCAAGGAGGTGTCTGTTATGGAACAAGAACGCATCTGTCAAACCTGCAAGCACTTTTACCAGCACTACATCAAGCTCGCGCGGGGAACATACAATATGTGCGGCTCCGGGCACTGCGTCCATCCCCGGCTCAAGTTTCGGTACAACAACACAAAGGCGTGCCAGCACTATGTGCTGAAGGAAAACTGAAAATTTGATTTCCCTCTTGCATATGCTGGAACAGGTGTGGTATAATCAACCTGACCAAAAGGTTTGTTAGGATACATTGGCTTCACAGCAAAAGGATTCCCGGAGAGGGGCCACTCTCCGGGAATCCTTTAGGCTTATCTGCCCTTGTCGTGCCGGTCAAACCATTTGCAAACGCAATGACCAATTACATTTGCCACAACCGACACCAATATGTTTGTTAGGACTTCCATTGGCTCCACCCCCTCTCTGTTGCCACAGATTGGGATATGTCGGGCAGCACAATGATTATACCAAATTTCGACAGCATATGCAAGCGGCGGGGTCTTCCCCGCCGTTTTTTCATCCGTTAAACTTCCCCATCCCCCGGTCGATGCCCTCAGCCAGGATACACTCGATGGCGTCGGCGGCCCGTTTGACAGCGCCGTCGATGGCTTTTTTGTCCTCCCCCACGAATTTCCCCAGCACCCAGTCGGCCATGTCGTAGTCGGGGTGGGGCTTTTCCCCCACGCCCACCCGCAGCCGTGGGAACTGGTCGGTGCCCAGGTGCTGGATGATGTTTTTCAGCCCGTTGTGCCCCCCGGCGGAGCCCTTTACCCGGATGCGCAGCTTTCCCACGGGCAGGGCGGTGTCGTCAGACACCACCAGCACCCGCTCCGGAGGAATTTTGTAAAAGTCCGCCGCCTGGCGCACCGCCTCCCCGGACAGGTTCATGTAGGTGATGGGCTTCATCACCAGCACCTTCTCCCCGGAAATGGTGAGGGTATTGGTCAGCGCCTTGAATTTCAGCCGCTGGACGGGTTTGTTCTGCCGCTCCGCCACCTCGTCGGCCACCATGTAACCCACGTTGTGCCGGGTGTTCTCATACTTGTCCCCCGGATTGCCCAGGCAGACCAGCAGCCAGCTCACGCCGCCGCTGTCCTTTTTGAAAAACATAGCCGTTTCCTCGCTTCTTTGAAAGGAAATCTGTAGGGGCCGCCGCCCTCGGCGGCCCGTCTTTGATTGCCTTCGGCCGCCTGTCTTTTGTTGGACACGGCGGCCCGTCTTTGATTGGACGCGGGCCGCCCAGGGGGGCGGCCCCTACAAGGGAAGGGCGGCCCCTGGGCCGCCCCTCCGAACATATTTACAGGAACAGGGGAGACACGGAGGTCTCCATGTAGATGTGGCTGATGGCCTCGGCAAAGAGGTGGGCCACAGAGATGTAGCGGATTTTATCGCACCGCACCTCGCCCTTGGGGGGGATGGTGTTCAGGAAGACCACCTCATCCAGCACACTGTCCTGGATGCGCTGAATGGCGGGTCCGGACAGCACGCCGTGGGTGGCGCAGGCGGTAACGTCCTTGGCGCCCCCCAGCTCCACCAGGGCCTTGGCCGCGTGGCACAGGGAACCGCCGGTGTCCACCATGTCGTCCAACAGAATAACCCGCTTGTCCCGCACGTCGCCGATGATGTTCATGACCTCGGAGGAGTTGGCTTTCTGCCGCCGCTTGTCCACGATGGCCAGGGGCATGTTCAGCTTCTGGGCGAAGGCCCGGGCCCGGGCCACCGAGCCCACGTCGGGGGAGACCACCATGGTATCCTCGTGGTCGTCCTTGAATTTACGGTTGAAGTAGTCCACAAAAATGGGGGAGCCCAGCATATTGTCCACAGGAATGTCGAAAAAGCCCTGGATCTGGTTGGCATGAAGGTCCATGGTCAGCACCCGGTCGGCGCCGGCGGTGGTGATGAGGTTGGCCACCAGCTTGGCGGAGATGGGGTCTCTGGGCTTGGTCTTCCGGTCCTGGCGGGCGTAGCCGAAGTAGGGGATCACGGCGGTAATCCGGCCGGCGGAGGCCCGCTTCAGGGCGTCGATGATAATGAGCAGCTCCATCAGTGCGTCGTTGACGGTGCTCATCTTGCCGTCCTTGACAAAGGCGCAGGTGGACTGGACCACAAACACGTCGGAGCCCCGGACCGTCTCATAGATGGAGACGAAGTTCTCCCCGTCGGAGAAAGCGCCCACCTCTGAGTTTCCCAGGGGGATCCCCAGCTCCTTGCAGATATCCCTGGCCAGAGCGGGGTTGGAATTGCCCGTGATAACCTTGATGTCCTTCCCATGTGCGATCATTTACTACATCCTCCCATTATTGCCGGCCCTGGGGCCGTTTTTTCTCTCGTATCCCTTCTGTGTGAGGCCCTTTCCTCACTTTTTCCCTTTTCTTTTCCGGTTCTCCCCGGCCCAGCCCTCTTTGATCTCCTGCCGGACCCGGCCGATGGCCATAGCGTCTCCCGGCACCGTCCCGGTCACGGTGGTGCCGGCGGCGATAAAGGCCCCGTCCTCCACCGTCACCGGGGCGACAAAGTTGGTGTTGCACCCCACGAACACGTGACTGCCGATGGTGGTACGGTACTTGTGAAAGCCGTCGTAGTTGCAGGTGACGGTGCCGCAGCCAAAGTTGCAGTCCTCTCCCACGTCGCTGTCCCCCACATAGGTCAGGTGGGCCATCTTGGTCCCCGCCCCCAGATTGCAGTTTTTCAGCTGGACAAAGGCCCCAATCTTAGACCCCGCCCCCACCACACAGTGGGGCCGGATGTGGGTGTAGGGGCCAATCTGGCAGTCCCGACAAATCACGCTCTCCTCACACTGGGAGGCGTTGATGGTACAGCCGTCCTCCACGGTGCAGCCGGTGAGCATCACCTGGGGCCCGATGGTGCAGTTGGCGCCGATTACGGTCTCTCCCCGGAGGATGGTGCCGGGAAGCAGAAGCGTCCCCGCCCCCACCGTCACCGTCTCCTCCACGTATACGGCAGAAGGGTCCATCATCAGCACCCCGTCCGCCAAAAGCTGTTCCCGCTTCGCCTGAAGGGAATTGTCGTTCATATTACTCCTCCTGAATTAAGGCTCGCTCTTACATGGTCATTATAGCATACAAGTTTCCATTTTTCTACCATTTTAAAAATTTTTCCACCGCCGTAAAATGCCGATTTTTCATCCATTGCATTCAAATTATGACAAAAACCGCCCTCCACGCACTATGGAGGGCGGCCGGATGTTCTTTTTCAGCAGGCGGAGACCAGCGGGCGCACCCCAAGGCGCTCCCGCAGGCGGGAAGGCCGGCATACCCGGGACATCTCCAGCCCGGCGCAGACGGTATCCACCAGGTCCACCATCCAGGCCTCCAGCGACCGGGGCAGGGCGCCCCCCAGGGGCCACATGTGGGAGAGGATGATGTTCCGCTCCTTGTCTGTCAGCGGGGTAAGGGCGGCGGCGTTCCGGGCGGCGAACCGGGGGTGGTCAAAGCACTGGTTCCCCGGATGGGCGGACTTGTCCCTGGAGTCGTAGAGGTACAGGTCGTGAAGCAGGGCCCCCCGGACGGCGGCCTGCACGTCCAGCCGGAGCATCCGGGCCACCCGGTAGGTGGAGAAGGCCACAAAGAGGGAGTGATCCAGGGTGGTCACCGGCCCGTGGTGTTTCCACCGGCCCATCATCCGCACCTGTTCGGAGTCCAGCAGCTCCCGGGTCAGATCGACAAATTCTCTCTCTCGCAGTTTCCGGCTCAAACGGCCCATTGGAATCAATCCTTTCTTCATTTTTCCGCCGGGGTGCCCCCGGCGTCTCATTCTGCCCACATCATACACCATCCCCGGCAAAATGTCATCTGAGAAATTTTGACAATTTTACCGGGTTTGTCCCTGGCCCTTTATCACAAATTTGAAGGAACACAGCTCCGCCAGCCCCAAAGGACCCCTTGCGTGCAATTTTTGGGTGGAGATGCCCATCTCGCAGCCCAGGCCGAACTCCCCCCCGTCGGTAAACCGGGTGGAGGCGTTCCAGTAGACGGCGGCGCTGTCCACCCGGGCCAGGAAGGACCGGGCCTCCTCCCCGTCTCCGGTGACAATGGCCTCGGAGTGGCCGGTGGAGTGGGCCCCGATGTGGGCGACGGCCTCCTCCAGGCTGTCCACCACCTTCACGGCCATGATGTAGTCCAAAAACTCGGTGTCAAAGTCCCGCTCCCCGGCGGGAGCGCCGTCGATGATCTTCGCCGCCGGCCGGTCTAGCCGCAACTCCACCCCATGGCCAAACCGGTTGTGCTCCAGCCGGTCCCGCAGCTTCGGCAGGAACTCCCCGGCGATATCCCGGTGGACCAGGCATACCTCGGCGGCGTTGCACACGCTGGGCCGGGAGCACTTGGCGTTCTCAATGATGTCCAGGGCCATGTCCTGATTGGCCTCCCGGTCCACATAGATGTGGCAGATGCCGGTGCCCGTCTCCAGAACGGGGACGGCGGCGTTGTCCACACAGGCCCGGATGAGCCCCGCGCCTCCCCGGGGGATGAGCAGGTCCACCAGCCCCCGGGCCGCCATCAGCTCATTGGCGGAGGTGCGGGAGGTGTCCTCCACCAGCTGGAGGGCGTCCGAGCTGAGCCCGGCCCCGGCCAGCCCCTCCTTCAGCGCCGCCACAATGGCGGCGGCGGAGCGGTGGGCCTCCTTGCCGCAGCGCAGCACGCAGGCGGACCCCGCCTTCAAGGCCAGGGCGGCGGCGTCGGAGGTGACGTTGGGCCGGCTCTCGTAGATGATGGCGATGACGCCCATGGGGACGGCGGTCTTCTCAATCACCAGTCCGTTGGGCCGCTCCACCCGGCTGAGGACGGCCCCCGCCGGGTCGGGCAGCTCCGCCACCTCCCGGATGCCCTGGGCCATCCCGGCCACCCGGTCGGGGCTGAGGGCCAGCCGGTCCAGCATCACGTCGGAGATGGTCCCTCTGGCCGCCTCCAGGTCCAGGGCGTTGGCCGCCAGAATGTCCGGACAGCGCTCCTCCAGGGCGTCCGCCATGGCCAGCAGCGCCCTGTTTTTGGTATCGGTATCCGCCAGGGCCATGGCCCCCTTGGCTCCTTTGGCCTTTTGCAGCAGCTCCTGTGTTGTCATATTTGTCACCTCGTCGATTAAAGTATCACCCGAACCGGCGGCGGAAGGGGGCGATATTCCCGTCCCTTCCGGGCCGCTCCAGGATGGAGAAGGTCACCGACTCAAACAGCCGGCCCCAGCCCTTCTCCAGCAGCTCCTGCCAGAAGCGGGCCACGTCCTCCGGGTCGTTCCGGAACACCCCGCAGCCGTAGGCCCCCAGCACCAGCCGGGTGCAGCCCCACTTGGCGAACAGGGCCAGCACCTTCTCCATCCGTCCCCTCATGATCTCCTTGGCCCGGTCCGCGCTGTCCCCGTTCCGCAGGACGATCCCCATATTGACGGCGGGGGCGGTGATCACCGGGCAGGTGACGGGGCGGTCCGTCAGGGCGAAGCCGCCGGTGCGGAAGAAGGTCACGTCCCCCACGAGCATGGTGTCGGTATACACCGGGTCCCGGTTGGCCCGGTTGATCTCGTAGTACCTGGGGCCCTCTCCGGTGGTCTGGGTGTGGTACAGATCGGAGCAGAAGGCCAGGCACTCCTCCTGGGCCACCGAGCCGTTGAGAAAACCGCCGCCGGGGTTCTTGGCAGAAGCAAAGTTGAGCACCCCCAGCTGGGGGCATAGGGCCTTCCCGCCGGACAGGCGGAACACGGCGTCCACCGTCCCCTCCCCCCGGACCTCCAGGGCGGCGGAGGGGCCGTCCTGGGGCAGCCCGGTCTCCCGGACCAGCCGGTCCAAATCGGCGGCGGTCCACAGCTGGGTAGGCCGGGCGCCGCCGAAGGAAATCACCCGGTTTCCCAGGGTATAGCGCCCCGCCTGGCTGATCTCCACCGTCTCCTGGGCCAGGGCCCGCAGCTGTTCCCGGTTCACGGCCGCACCCCCAGGAAGCGGGTGCCCACGGCCTTGCCCTCCACGATATCATACAGCCGCTCCGGGTGCTCCCCGTTGGTGATCACCATGTCGCAGCCCTTGGCGGCCACCAGCTTGGCGGCTTTCAGCTTGGTGGCCATGCCGCCGGTGCCCAGGCCGGAGCCCGCGCCCCCGGCCAGGGCCTCGATCTCCGGGGTGACCGCCTCCACTGTGGGGATAAGCCGGGCAGCGGGGTCCTTCCGGGGGTCGGCGGTGTACAGCCCCTCGATGTCGCTGAGCAGCACCAGCAGGTCGGCCTCCACCAGCTGGGCCACGATGGCGGACAGGGTGTCGTTCTCCCCGATGGTGGACACCACGCCGATCTCGTCGGTGGAGACTGCGTCGTTCTCGTTGATGATGGGCAGGGCCCCCAGCTCCAGCAGCCGGGTCAGGGTGTTCTGCACGTTGGTCCGCCGGTGGGGGTCGCTCACGTCTCCCCCCGCCAGCAGAATCTGGGCCACCGTGTGGTTGTACTGGGAAAACAGCTTGTCGTAGGTGTACATCAGCTCGCACTGGCCCACGGCGGCGGCGGCCTGCTTGGTGGGCATGTCGGCGGGCCGGCCGGGCAGGTTCAGCTTGCCCACCCCCATGCCGATGGCCCCGGAGGACACCAGAATCATCTCGTGGCCCGCGTTTTTCAGGTCGGACAGCACCTTCACCAGCCCCTCCACATGGCGGATGTTCAGCCGCCCGGTGGCGTGGGCCAGGGTGGAGGTGCCCACTTTTACTACAATACGCATAATTTTCGCTCCTTATTGCGATTTGTATTTTGAATCTCTGTGGGACCCGCCCCCCTGGGCGGGTCACTCTTAATTGGGATAATATCTTGCCGTTGGCCCGCCCAAGGGGGCGGGCCCCACGGTCATTTTTTCGCCAGCTTCACCGTCTTCTCATAGGCGGCAATGACCGCATCCATGGCCGCTGCCCGAAAGCCCCGCTCCTCCAGAACCCGGACCCCCTGGATGGTGGTGCCGCCGGGGGAGCAGACGGCGTCCTTCAGCGCACCGGGGTGTCTGCCGCTCTCCAGCACCATCCGGGCGGAGCCGGCCAGCATCTGGGCGGCGTAGGAGAGCGCCTTGTCCCTGGGCAGCCCGCAGGCCACTCCGCCGTCGGCCAGGGCCTCCACAAACAGGTAGGCGAAGGCGGGCCCGCAGCCGGACACGGCGCTGGCCGCGTCGATAAGCCCCTCGGGCACCGGGTCCACCAGACCGGCGGGGGCGATGAGGGCGGCAAAGCTGTCCAGCTCGTCCATGGTCACCTCCTGGCCACAGTACTGCACCACCCCGGCCCCGATGGCGGCGGGGGTGTTGGGCATCATCCGGATGACGGGGCAGTCCAGGTCCAGCATATCCTGGATGCGGTCGCAGGTCAGGCCGGCGGCCATAGTCACCAGGATAAAGCGGTCCTCCCGCTTGCGCAGGATTCGCTCCAGGGGGTCCAGCACCAGCTGCATCATCTGGGGCTTCACCCCCAGAAAGATGAGCTGGGCGGTGCGGGCAATCTCCTCGTTGGTGGACAGAACCGCCCCCGGCAGCTCCGCCGCCAGAGCCTCCGCCTTGGCCGGGGTGCGGTTGGACAGCAGAATGGTCTCCGCCAGGCCGCTTTTGGCCGCCGCCCTGGCCACGGCGGACCCCATATTGCCGGTGCCGATAAAACCGATGGTCTGATACATCATATGTTCCTCCTCATTTGGGGATTTTTATTTTATTATAGCATGCCCGTCAAGGGGGGCATGTGTGGGGCCCGCCGCCCTCGGCGGGCCATCTCCAAAATGACCCGGCCAAGGGGCCGGGTCCCACAGAGGCGTTTTCAGCTTCCAAAAATCTTAATCAATTCTTAATTGTATTTTTCCCTCCTCTGTTATATACTGACCGTACTAATACAGTTAATACAGTATCCGGAAAGGAGGAGCTGTGATGTTGAATTTAGACTACCGGGACGCCCGCCCCATCTACGAGCAGGTGAAGGACGGCCTGCGCCGGCTGATGGTGACGGGGGTGATCCAGGAGGGGGAGAAGCTGCCCTCTGTCCGCACCATGGCGGGCACGCTGGCCATCAACCCCAACACCATCCAGCGGGCCTACGAGGCCCTGGAGGCGGAGGGCTACGTCTACTCGGTGCCCGGCAAGGGCTCCTTCGCCGCCCCCAACACGGGGGTGGACGAGGGGCGGAAGCAGGAGCTGCTGCACACCTTCGACCAGACGGCGGGGGAGCTGCTGTTCCTTGGCGTCAGCGGCCAGGAGCTCTGGGCCCGGATTCGGGCCCTGGAAGGGGGAGAGACAAATGATTAAGGTAATCAATGTGGTAAAGACCTTCGACGGGTTTAAAGCCCTGGACGGCCTGACCATGACGGCGGAGAAGGGCTCCATCTACGGGCTCGTCGGCCCCAACGGGGCGGGCAAGTCCACCATCCTGCGGCACATCATGGGCATCTACCGCCCGGACTCCGGTTCTGTGCTGGTGGACGGCGACCAGGTCTACGAAAACCCGGCGGTGAAGGCCAAAATCGCCGCCATTCCCGATGAGCTGTACTACTTCAACTCCGCCTCCACCCGGGACATGATGCGCTTCTACCGGGGGATGTACCCCAATTTCGACGTGAAGCGGTACGAGGCTTTGAAGGAGGCTTTCCCCGAGGTGGACGAACGCCTGCCCATCCGCCGCCTGTCCAAGGGGATGCAGAAGCAGTCCGCCTTCCGGCTGGCCCTGTGCTGCAACCCGGAGGTGCTGGTGCTGGACGAGCCGGTGGACGGCCTGGACCCGGTGATGCGCCG
>ERZ779633.148-NODE-148-length-28034-cov-8.806676_pt1 | contig 28034 bp, 31 predicted proteins | sample MGYA00514195_ERZ779633 | MGnify/ENA primary metagenome ERZ779633 (study PRJEB29562, sample SAMEA4376707) | mouse gut metagenome | isolation source: Cecum | study: EMG produced TPA metagenomics assembly of the A DSS colitis mouse model was used to assess the...
GGTCGGACAGCACCCCGGGCACCAGGCGGCACACCGCGTCCGCCACCGCCATGGCTGGAATCTCTCCCCCGGTCATTACAAAGTCACCGATGGAAATTTCCTCGTTCACGCACTCCTCAATAAACCGCTCGTCGATCCCCTCATAGTGGCCGCAGACCAGAATCAGGCGGCTGTACTCGTCCTTGAGCCGCCGGGCGTCGGACTGGGTGAAGGTCCTCCCCGCCGGCGACATGTAGATGGTGTGGACCCGCTCCCCCGCCTCCTGGCAGATGTGCTCCCAGCACCGGAACAGGGGGTCGGCCTGCATCACCGCCCCCCGCCCCCCGCCGTAGGGGTAGTCGTCCACCTGCTTCTGCCTGTTGACCGTGTAATCCCTGATCTGGTGGCACTCCACCCGGATATAGCCCCGCTCCTGACCCCGGCCCAAAACTGACTCGCAGAGCATATCTCCCACCACATCGGGGAATAATGTCATAATATCAATACGGTACATCGCCGTCCCGCCTTTCTCTTGCTTACGGCAATATTATACGGGATTCTTTCCCCTTTTTCAACGGATTCCCGGCAAACTGAAAAATTTTCCTCAGTTCATAAAATGCTCTCGCATTTTGGGGAAAAATATGCTAAACTATGGGGCGATATAATTCCTGCACGAAAGGGAGGTTTTACCCATGTACTGTACCCGCAAAATTACCGACGACCTCATCTGGATCGGCGCCAACGACCGCCAGCACCCCGTCTTTGAGGCCGCCCACCCCGTCCCCAAGGGGATGTCCTACAACTCCTACCTGCTGCTGGACGAGAAGACCGTCCTCTTCGACACGGTGGACCGGTCCGTCCAGTCCCAATTTATGGAGAATCTGGAGCACGCCCTAAACGGCCGCAAGCTGGACTATATTTTCGTCCACCACATGGAGCCCGACCACGCCGCCACCCTAGGCGACCTGATGCTCCGCCACCCTGAGGCCCGCATCGTGTGTAACGGAAAGGCCATCAACATGATCCGCCAGTTCCACGCCGCCGACCCCAAGGGGGCCATCCTGGTGGGCGAGGGGGACACCCTCTGCACCGGCAAACACAATTTCACCTTTGTGGCCGCCCCCATGGTCCACTGGCCCGAGGTGGTGGTGAGCTACGACTCCACCGACAAGATTCTCTTCTCCGCCGACGGCTTCGGCTCCTTCGGGGCGCTGAACGGCGTGCTCTTCGCCGACGAAATCGACTGGGAGCGGGACTGGCTGGATGAGGCCCGCCGGTACTACACCAACATCGTGGGCAAATACGGACCCCAGGTGATGGCTCTGCTGAAAAAAGCCTCCGCTCTGGATATCCGGATGATCTGCCCCCTCCACGGCCCCGTGTGGCGCAGGGACTTCAACCAAATCATCGACCGGTATGTGAAGTGGGCCAGCTACGAGCCTGAGGTCCAGGGCGTGGTCATCCCCTTCGCCTCCATCTACGGCCACACCGAGACCGCCGCCAACATCCTGGCCTGCCGCCTGGCTGAGCTGGGCGTGCCGGTGGAGATGTACGACGTATCCGTCACCCACTACTCCTATGTGCTGTCCGACTGCTTCAAGTACAGCCACATCGTCTTTGCCTGCCCCACCTTCAACAACGGCATATTCGACGCCATGGAGCACCTGCTCCGGGACCTTCAGCACCACAACCTGCAAAACCGGAAGGTGGCGATCATCCAGAACGGCTCCTGGGCCCCCGCCAGCGGCAAGCTGATGGCGGAAATCCTGGGCGGTATGAAGAACATGGAGGTCATCGAGGCCCCTGTCACCCTGAAATCCGCCCTGTCCCCCGGACAGGAGGAGGAGCTAGAGGCCCTGGCCCAGGCGCTGGCCGCGTCCGTCAAGGGCGAGCAGCCCGCTCCCGTCCAGGAGGAGGCCCCCAAGCCCCGCGGCTTCGTCTGCAAAATCTGCGGCTTCATCTATGAGAGCGACACCCTCCCCGAGGACTTCGTCTGCCCCATCTGCCGCCGCCCCGCCTCCGACTTCGAGCCGGTGCAGTAAACTTGAAAACCGCCGCCCCAAAACGGGACGGCGGTTCTTTTTTATCTCCCCGGCAGCTGGGGCGCCATGGTGCGGGTATGGCGAATCTCCTCCCACACGGTGGTCTTTTTCCAGAAGCTGACGGCGGTAATGGGCAGCCAGGTGAGTAGGAACAGCCAGTAGGTGCACAGTCCCTTCCACAGCCGGCGGTCCCACTTGCCCTCCAGGGTGAGGACCACCCCGGCGGCAATGGTGGCGGTGAGCGCGGCCCAGGCAATGTTTCCCAGGCCCCCCGCCAAACCAAGGACCAGGGACTGGAGCAGGGTCCTCCCTCCCAGAGCGGAGGCCAGGGCGGTGCACACCAGCCCCGCCAGAGCGGCCAGTTGGTAGGCGGGCAGGAGGAGGGTAGTCTCAAAATCGAAGAGGGCCAGCCGGGGCTGGTGGGCCTGGGCCTCGTTCAGGGCAGGCAGGCAGCGCCGGGCCACTTGGAGGGTGCCGCTGGTCCAGCGGCGGCGCTGGGTAAAGGACTGCTCCCAGGTGAGGGGCTGCTCGTCGTAAGTGACCGCTCCAGGGACATAGGCCACCCTCTCCCCCGCCAACACGGTCTGGGCGGTGATCTCCAGGTCCTCGCTGATGGTCTCGGTGCGCCAGCCTCCCAGCTTGTCCAGCAGCTGCTGGGTCACCATAAAGCCGGTGCCCCCGATCATGGCGGACACGCCCATCCCCGCCTTGCCCCCGTTGTGGAACCGGTCCATCATCCAATAGTAGATGGAGGAGCAGCCGGACACGGCGGTATCGTAGGGATTTTTGCTGTCCCGGTAGCCCTGGGCCGCCTGGACCCCGGTCATCCGGGCGTTGTTCATCTCGGCCAGGAACCGGCGGTCCACCACATTGTCCGCGTCGAAGACCAGCCAGGCGTCGTACCGGCGGCCCCGAAGCCGGTTGTAGGCGAAGCGGAGGACCTCCCCCTTGCTCTGCACCGGGACGGTACACTCCAGCACCCTGGCCCCAAACTGCTCCGCTGCCCGGGCGGTGTTGTCGGTGCAGTTGTTGGGGATGACCCAGATGTCGTACAGCTCTGCCGGATAGTCCTGGGTAAGCAGGCTGTTAATCAGCGGGCCGATGACCAGCTCCTCGTTCCGGGCGGCAATCAAAATCGCGAATTTCGTCCGGGCCGGGTGGAAGCCGTAGTCCATGGGCTTTCTCATGCAGGCCAGGCCCGAAATCAGATACCACAGGCCCCAAAGCCCCATCAATACTCCAAATGTGCCCGTCAGGGCCAGCGCGGCAGGAAACATCCAGTCCATATCCCGCTCCTCCTCTCGTTTGTTCTGTCCCACATGATAGCAGAGCTTCTTTAAGGACAAAGTGGGAGGAAAATTAAGATTTGATAAAGGTTTCCTTAAAGTGCCAGTCTTCGACAAAAATTTACGTTTTATTCATTTGACAAAAACGCCCAAATAAGCTATACTATATTTAGTCATTATGCCAAGTTCTTCCATTCAGGTACACAGCCTCATAGGTTTTTGTGGGCCGGACCCCCCGGCCCTTCTTTTTTGTTACCTGGATGGAGGCAGCTGGCAAACCGGCGCAAAGCGCCCCGGAAAAGGAGGTAACATTGCTTAGATTCGATCACGTCAGCCTGACCTACGGTACCCAGAAAATCCTCAAAGACATCTCATTCGAGATTCAGGAGGGGCAGTTCACCGTCTTCATCGGTCCCTCCGGCTGCGGCAAGACCACCACCCTGAAGATGATTAACCGGCTCATCCAGCCCGACAGCGGACACATCTACTTAGGGGACAAGGATATCGCCTCCATCGACCGCTACGAGCTGCGCAGGCACACCGGCTACGTCATCCAGCAGATCGGCCTGTTCCCCAATATGACGGTGGCCCAAAACATCTGCGTGGTGCCCAAGCTGCTGAAATGGCCCAAGGACAAGTGCGACCAGATTGTCCGCGACCTGCTGGACATGGTGGAACTGCCCTATGACCAGTACGCCCACAAGTACCCCGGAGAGATGTCGGGGGGCCAGCAGCAGCGCATCGGCATCCTGCGGGCCCTGGCCGCCTCTCCCCCGGTGGTACTGATGGATGAGCCCTTCAGCGCCCTGGACCCCATGACCCGCCGCTCCCTCCAGCTGGAGGTGAAGAACCTCCAGCAGAAGCTGAACAAGACCATCGTCTTCGTCACCCACGACATGGAGGAGGCCCTGGACCTGGCCGACACCATCGTCTTCATGAACCAGGGGGAAATCGTCCAAATCGCGCCTCCGGAGGAGATGCTGGAAAATCCCGCCACCGACCAGATCAAGGAATTTTTGGGCAAGCACCAGACCTCCCCCGACCCCTCCGGGCTGACGGTGGACCAGTTCATGCGCACCGGCATCATCACCGTAAAGGAAAACCGGGGCGTCAACGAGTGCGTCAGCCGGATGCAGCACCACAACGTGGACACCCTGCTGGTGGTGGACGAGAACCGCCGCTATCAGGGCACCGTGTCCATCGCGGACATCCGCCTTACCGGCCATGTGGTCAAGTCCATCGGCCCCCTGGTGCGGTGCACCACCCCCACCGTCCACGTGGGGGACAATGCCAAAGCCTGCTTTGAGCAGCTCATCTCCAGCGGCTTCCCCTACCTGGTGGTGCTGAAGGAAGACGAGACGGTGGCGGGCATCGTCACCAAGACCAGCATGGCCTCTGCCATGGCGGAACAGCTGTGGGGGTGATGGCATGAACGAGCTTCTCCTGTCCATTCTCCAGGCCACTGTCCGCCACACAGGCTATACCCTGGTGTGCGTGGCCATCGGCTTCGCCATGGGACTGCTGCTGGGTGTTGGCCTGTCCCGCCTGCCCACCCTGTCAAAGGTTCTCATCCCCCTGCTGTCTATTTTGAATACGGTGCCCGGCATCGTCTTCATCGGTGTGCTGGTCATCATGATCGGCATGACCCCGGCCACCGTTATCATCGCCCTGTCCATCTACGCCATGTTTCCGGTGCTGAAAAACACCGTCACCGGCCTGAACGGGGTGGACGCCCAGTATAAGGAGGCCGCCAGGGGCTGCGGTATGAACCACCTCCAGCGGCTGGTCCGGGTGGAGCTGCCGCTGGCCATGCCCACCATCATCGGCGGGCTGCGGCTGTCCACGGTATACACCGTCAGCTGGGCGGTGCTGGCCGCTATGATCGGCCAGGGCGGGCTGGGCGACTTCGTCTACAAGGGGGTCAGCTCCAACAACAACGCCCTGATCCTCCAGGGAGCCGTCCCCGCCGCCATCCTGGCCCTGGTGCTGGGCGGGCTGGTAGACGCCCTCCAGAAGCGGGTGGTCCCCCGGGGCCTGCGGAAAGGCGGGGTGAATAAATGAGTATTGCCATGATCTGGGACCACCTGTCTCTGGTGCTGTCCGCTCTGATTTTAGCCATCGCCGCCGGGGTGCCCCTGGGCCTGCTGGCCTACCTCTTTCCCAGGGTGGGCAGGGCCCTGCTGTGGGTGGTGGACCTGATTCAGACCATCCCCGCCCTGGCTCTGTTGGGCGTGATTATGGTATTCGCCGGACCGGGCTCCCCCACCGCCATGATCGGCCTGGCCCTCTACTCCCTGCTGCCCATCGCCCGGAACTGCGCTCTGGGCCTGTCCCAGGTGCCCGGCCACCTGAAAGAGGCCGCCGCCGGCATGGGGATGAGCCCCACCTACCGCCTCTTCCGCGTGGATATTCCCCTGGCCGCTCCCATGCTGGTCACCGGCATCCGCATCGCCGCCGTCAACGCCATCGGAACCGCCGTCTTCGCCTCCTTTGTGGGGGGCGGCGGACTGGGCGGGCTGTTCTACACTGCCATCCGCCAGCGGGACATGGGGGCAATCCTGCTGGGCACCCTGGTCCTTATGCTCATGGCCCTCCTGCTGGACGTGGGCCTGGGCTATGTGGAGCGGCGAATGTCCGGGACCCACCGCAATAAGCTGCCCCTGCCGGTCAAGGCTGCAGGAGGCGGGCTGCTGGCCCTGGCCGGCGTGGCTCTGGTGGCCTCCATGCTTCTGCCCAGCCGCACCGAGGGCCAGCTCACCCTCTACGACGGGGACTACTCCGAGGTCAAGCTGATGCACTCCATGGTGAAGCAGCTGGTGGAGGACAAAACCGGCTTAGAGGTGGTCATCCTGGACCAGATGACCCAGGTGAACAACCACAACGAACTGAAAGGGTCCAGCCCCAGCTGCGATCTGATGTTCAGCTACGACGGCACTGTCCTGACCACCTTCCTGGGGCTGGATACCGGCGACATTCCGGAGGGCGAAACCCTCTACGACTTTGTCAACGAGACTGTCCAGGAGCGGGAGAACCTGCGGCTGCTGGGCAAGGTGGGGCTGAACAACACTTACTCCATCGGCGTGACCCGGGAAGTCATCGACCGGTACGGCGTGAGCAAGGTCTCCGACCTGGTCCCCATCGCCGGGGAGCTGGACTTTGGCGCAGAGCACGAGTTCTACACGGAGGAGGGCAGCATGAAATACCAGCCCTTTGTGGACTTCTACGGCCTGAGCTTCCAGTCTGCCAAGCCGGTGGACGTGGTGCTCAAGTACAACGCCGTGGAGGGCGGGGCCTTCGACGTGATGGTGGTCTATGCCACCGACGGCCTGAACAAGCGGGCCGGCCTCACCATCCTGGAAGACGATCAGGGCTTCTTCCCCGAGTACTACGGGGCTTTCCTGGTCCGGGAGGACCTCTTCCAGGACTTCTACGACGCGGCCCCCAACCTGGAGCAGGTACTGGAGCTCCTTACCGGCCAGGTGAGCAGCGAGGACATGGTGGAGCTGACCTACGCCGTGGACGTGGACGGCCGCCCGGTGGACCAGACGGCCCACGAATTTCTGGTGGCCAAAGGGCTGCTGTCCGCATAGGACATCCTCTTCCCCGCATAGCCTTAAGTAAACAAATTCCCGCCCTGCCGGGCGGGAATTTATCAATTTGGGGAGGAATGGGCATGGACACACGCATCGCAGAGCTGCGGTACAAAGAAGTTATCAGCGTGGAGGACGGCACCCGGTATGGCTACGTGGGGGACATGGAGGTGGACCTGGACAGCGGCCAGGTCCGGGCCTTGGTGGTCCCCGGCCGCCGCCGCTTCTTCGGCCTGCTGGGGCGGGAGGAGGACAAGGTTATCCCCTGGGGGACTGTCCGCCGGTTCGGGGAGGACATCATTCTGGTGGAACGGTAACAGAGGACACGGGACCTGCTCCCGTGTCCTCTGTTTTGCTCACTCGTCCTTTTTCTCCCTGGACTCCCTGGTTTTCAGCCGTTTCAGCTCCCGCCTCCCAACGATCACAGCCGCGGCCGCCACAGCGGCCAGGATGACCAGCAGGAAGATGTTGTAGGACACCCAAATCAGGAACTCCTGGAAGCCCTCTCCCAGCCCCCGGACGCTGGACTGGAAGCCGGCGGCCATCCGCTGGCCCAGGGAGGAGGTCTCCCCCACCTCCTGGGTGACCCGGCCCACCTCATTGAGATAGACCTGGAAGGTAGAAAAGCCCACCAAGGCGTCGTAGCGATTCAGCTCAGAGGAGTACTGCTCAATCTGATACTCCACATCACTGAGGGCATTTTCCAGGGAAATGATGTCCTCCATGGTCTCCGCCTTCTCCAGCAGGGCCAGCAGCCGCTCCTGCTTGGTGCGCTGGGTTTTAAGGCGGGCCTCGGTGTCGTAATACCGCTCCCCAATGTCCTCGCTGCTCTCGGTGCTGTTGGTGATGTAGCCCAGGTCTCCAGCACTGTTGAAGAACTGGCTGTACTTCTCCGCAGGCACCCGGACGGTGTACTCCCCGCTGCGGCTGGCGTAGGCGTCCCGGCGGCCGCCGCCATACACCGACTTCACCTCGAAGTAGCCTCCGCAGTCGGCCACCAGCTTGTTCAGGGCTTCCTCGCTCTCGTCAAACCGCTCCGTCTGGATGTGCAGCTCCGCCCGGCGAATGAGCTTGGCCCTGGGGTTCTGATAGATGGACTCAGCCTCCCCGCCGCCCTGGGGCATGTCGGTCTCGCTGGGGGCCTCGGGCGCGGGAGCGTAATCCATCTCTCCCATGCCCCAGTAGTTCTCGTCGGCGCCCCCCCAGTCGCCGCTGGGCGCACTGGGTGCACTGGAGGCGGGTGCGTTCGCCATCCCGTCCTTGGAGGCGAAGTTCCCCCCTCCGCACCCGGCCAACAGCAGCGCCAGCCCCAGCGTAATAGCAAACAGCTTGCTTTTCATAAAAATCCTCCCTTTCTTTTTTGGTCTCTACAGGTATAGACGCAAAACAATCCGGAAGGTTGCACCATTTCCAAAAAAAATTCATAGGATGGGTAAATTTTTGGAGGTGCATTGCCATGCCCATTATTTATTTGTCTCCCAGTACACAGGATTGGAATCCCTACGTCAACGGGGGAACCGAGGAGGAGTGGATGAATCTGCTGGCCGACAAGATGGTCCCCATGCTGGACGCCTCCGGCATCCGCTACGCCCGGAACACCCCGGACATGACCGCCTCGTCCTCCATTGCCGCCTCCAACGCGGGGAACTACGACCTCCACCTGGCCCTCCACTCCAACGCCGCCGCCGGGGAGCAGGCGGGCAGGGCCAGAGGGTCCATCGTCTTCTACTACCCCGGCAGCGCCGACGGCAAACGGGCAGCGGAGCTCATCGCCGACGGGCTGAAGACCATCTATCCCGACCCTAACAAAGTGCGTACCGAGGCTACCACCTCTCTGGGGGAGGTGGCCCGGGTCAAGGCCCCCTCCGTCCTCATTGAGCTGGCCTTTCACGACAATCCCGAGGACGCCGACTGGATCAAGGCCAACATCGACAACGCCGCCCGGGTGATTGTGCTGGCCCTCACGGAATATTTTGACATCCCCTTCTTTGAGACCGAGCACCGCCGCCAGGGGGTGGTGGACGTGGAGTGGGGCAGTCTGAACATCCGGGCCCGGCCCAGCACCAATGCCGCCATCATCGCCCAGGCCCCAGACGGGGCCCCCATCACCATCCTCAACTCCGCCAACGGCTGGCACCTGGTGAACTACAACGGCGCCATCGGCTACGCCAGCAGCGAATTTGTGACGGTGGTGTGACCTGTAGGGGCCGCCCCCTGGGCGGCCCGCAAACAGGTCCAATTTTTATGAAACCGGGCCGCCGAAGGCGGCGGCCCCTACGCAAGGAGGCAAAACTTATGGACATCCATGTCGTCCAGCCTGGGGATACCATCTACCAGCTGGCCCAGCAGTACGGCGTCCCCATGGAGCGGCTGCTCCAGGACAACCAGCTGCCCGACCCCTCCCACCTGGTGGTGGGGCAGACCATCGTGGTCCAGTACCCGGAGCTGACCCACACCGTAAAAGCGGGGGACTCGCTGTATTCCATCGCCCAGATGCACTCCACCACCGTGGCCCAGCTGCTGCGCAACAACCCCGCCCTCCAGGGCCGTGACCTGCTCTTTCCCGGACAGACCATCGTGGTGCGGTTCAAGGACCATCCCCGGGGCGCGCTCACCGTCAACGCCTACGCCTACCCCTACATCAGCCGGGACCTGCTCCGGGCCACCCTGCCCTACCTGTCCCAGCTCACCCCCTTCACCTACCGCTTCGACGGAGACGACCTGATCCCCCTCCGGGACGAGACGCTGGTAAACGCCGCCCTCCAGAGCCGGGTGGCCCCCATTTTCCACCTGTCCAACCTGGATGAACAGGAGCGCTTTTCCCCTGAGCTGGCCCACGAGCTGCTGGAGGATGAGGACGACCAGGAGGAGCTAATCCAGGAGATTCTGGAGGTTGTGGACCGCAAGGGCTATCGGGCCATCGACGTGGACTTTGAGTATGTCCGGGGCTCCGACGCCGGAAACTACGCCCAGTTCCTGGCCCGGCTGCGCCAGGCCCTCATCTCCCGGGGGCTGCCTCTGATGGCGGCCCTGGCCCCCAAGACCTCGGCCAACCAGCCCGGCCGCCTGTACGAGGGCATTGACTACCAGCGCATCGCTCAGGCGGTGGATTACGCCCTGCTGATGACCTATGAGTGGGGCAACTCCGTCAGCCCACCCATGGCGGTGGCCCCCTTGCCCCAGGTACGCCAGGTGGTGGAGTACGCGCTGACGGAGTTCTACCCCAACCAGCTCTATCTGGGCATCCCCAACTACGGCTATGACTGGACCCTGCCCTATCGGGAGGGCAGCCGGGCCCGGTCCCTGAGCAATGTGGAGGCCGTACAGCTGGCATGGGACCGACGGACCGCCATACGGTACGACGAGACCGCCCAGGCCCCCTGGTTCCGCTATGTGGATGACCGGGGCGGGGAGCACGAGGTCTGGTTTGAGGACGCCCGGTCCATCCGGGCCAAGCTGAACCTGGCCCTGGACTACGGCTTGTACGGGGTGGGGGTCTGGAACCTGGACCGGCCCTTCTCCCAGGGCTGGACGGTGGTCAACGCTACGGCAAATATCCGCAGTGAGATGTAGATTTTTCCCTCCAGCTGTGGTATAATCGGGCAACCAAAGATAAAGGAGGATATATCTATGTCTGTTACAGTCGGCCTGAAGGGCCGAGCGGAGACCATTGTAAACGAGAGCAACACCGCACAGGCGGCCTGCTCCGGAGCCCTGCCCGTCTTCGGCACCCCCTTCATGTGCGCCCTGATGGAGGAGGCGGCCTGGAAGTCCATCGCCCCCTACCTGGAGGAAGGCCAGAGCACCGTGGGCACCCGGCTCAATGTCTCCCACGACAGCGCTACCCCCATCGGAATGAAGGTCTGGGCGGAGAGTGAGATCACCCAGGTGGAGGGCAAGCGCATCCTCCTAAAGGTGACCGCCTACGACGAAACAGGGATGATTGGTACAGGCGGCCACGAGCGGTTTATCGTCACCGACCAGCGCTTTTTGGCCAAGGCGGCCGGAAAATTGGAGGGCTGAGGGATGTCCATTGAAAAAGTCCGGGACTACTTCCGCCCCCTGGGCCGGGAGGGGGACATTCTGGAGTTCCCCGTCTCCAGCGCCACGGTAGAGCTGGCCGCCCAGGCGGTGGGGGTCATCCCCGCCCGCATCGCCAAAACCCTGTCCTTCCTGGTGGAGGAGGGCTGCGTCCTCATCGTGGCCGCCGGGGACGCCAAAATCGACAACAGCAAGTACAAGGCCATGTTCCACACCAAAGCCAAGATGCTCACCCCGGAACAGGTATCCGCCTTCACCGGCCACGCCGTCGGCGGGGTGTGCCCCTTCGCCAACCCGGAGGGGGTGCGCACCTACCTGGATGTCTCCCTCCAGCGGTTCGACACCGTCTTCCCTGCTGCCGGCAGCGGCAACTCCGCCATTGAGCTCACCTGTGACGAGTTGGCGGACTACTCCCATTCCCTGGGTTGGGTCGACGTGTGCAAGGGCTGGCAGGAACCATGACAGAGAGTGCTTCTCCAGCTCAGGAGAAGCACTTTTTTACAGCGCCACCACCTGCGTGGCAATCTTCCCCCGGAACACCCGGTCGTGCTCCACAAAGAGGAGGGTGGGCCGGTACTGGAGAAGCAGCGCCTCGATCTGCATCCGGGAGAACAGGTCGATATAGTTCAGCGGCTCGTCCCACAGGTACAGGTGGGCGCTCTGGCAGAGGCTGGCGGCGATCAGCACCTTCTTCCGCTGTCCGGCGCTGTACTCCCCCATGTCCCGCTGAAACAGCTCCCGTGAGAAGTCCAGCTTCCGCAGGACGGTGAGAAATTGTGTCAGGTCCACCCCCTGGCTCTCCGCCCAGTCCACGGGATTTCCCCCCAGGTGGTCTGCCCGCTGGGGGACATAGGAGACCGTCAACCCGGAGGCCCGCCAAAGCGTCCCGGTATGGGGGACCTCCTCCCCCAGAACCAGGCGGAGAATGCTGGACTTGCCCGAGCCGTTGCCCCCGTCCAGGCACAGCCGGTCCCCCCGGTTCAGGGTAAACCGGACCGGGTTTCCCTCCATCCCGGGATAGGAAACTGCCAGGTCCCTCCCCTCCAGCAGCCGCTGGCTGTGATAGGCCAGCGGGGTCAGCTTCAGGCTGTCCGCCCGCTCCACGTCCTTAAGCAGGGCGGATTTCTCCTGAATGGCCCGGCCCGCCCGCCGCTCAATATTCTTCCGCTGCTGCTGGCCCTTGCGGGATTTCTCGCCCAGATAGGGCCGCAGGCCATGCTTGACAATCCCGTTTTTCGAAATTCCGGTTTTGGCCCGCTCCACTGCGTCCGCCTTCTGCTTCCGGTCGGCGGCAGCCTGCTCCAGACGGCGTATCTCCCCTTTCAGCTTCTCGTTCCGGGCCGCCTCTCCCCGGTCCCGGTCCTCCTTGTCCCGGAACCAGCTGGAAAAGGTCCCCCGCACCAGCTCCGGGCCGGTGGGGTTCAGGGCCAGGATGTGATCCACACAGCCGTCCAGAAAGGCCCGGTCGTGGGACACCAGCAGAAAGCCCCGGTCCAGGTTCCGCAGGTAATCCGCCACCAGCCCCCGCCCTGAGCCGTCCAGATGATTGGTGGGTTCGTCGATCATGGGGTAGGCCCCCTCGTCCAGAAAGAGGGCGGCCAGCAGCGCCCTGGTCTGCTCCCCGCCGCTGAGGGTGGAAAAGGGCCGGTCCAGCACCTCCTCCCCCAGCCCCAGCTTGGACAGCTCCCAGCTCAGCCGCCACTCCTCTCCGGGCGGGACGCCCTCCAGCAGAAGGTCCAGAGTCCGCCGGGACGGGTCCCCTGCCGGACGGGGCCAGCGGAGGCAGGACTGGCCCAGGGAGACCGTCCCCCGGCCCTCCAGCTCCCCCGCCAGCAGGCGGAGGAGGGTGGTCTTCCCCCGGCCGTTGCGCCCCACCAGGCCCAGCTTCCAGTTGGTGTCCAGTTGGAGGTCCAGGTCCTCAAATACCGGGGTGTGGTCCCCGTCATAGGTGAAATACAGCTTTTGTATGGTAATTTTCGACATATCGTACCCTCCTGTCATGCGCGCGAAAAAGCCGCAAGAGGGACCTCCCTCTCGCGGCGGCAGGGGCATGATACGCCCGTATGAGCCGAAAGGGGAAGACTGCGCGTTTCCTCCTGCGGACCCATGACAGAACAGAGCCGTCACTGCGGCTCTCCAAAACGTTCCTGTCATAGAATCAGCAAGTGGTCTTGCGCATCTTCCCGCCTCCCATCTGTTTGTTGGGGACAGCATAACATGGTGATGTCAATTTGTCAAGTATAGAAAACCGCTGCGGAACACTCCACAGCGGCTTTTCTTGCGTATTCTGTTGAACTGTGCTATACTGACAGTACAAGAGGAAATAGCCGCCCCCCGGCACTAATCAGGAAGCGGCATTTTCTCAAGCTATAAACTTGCTGGAGATTGACCGCCAACTGGCTTAGGCTCCGGTTGACCGTCCTCTTGTTTTCATTATAGTCTGACTGCCCCACTTTGTCAAGCGTCCCGGCCCCTTTTCCAGAGGCCGGGATGGTTTTCGTTTATTTGGTGCCAAAAATGCGGTCGCCGGCGTCGCCCAGACCGGGGACGATGTAGGCGTGCTCGTTGAGCTTCTCGTCCACGCCCGCCACGTAGATGTCCACGTCGGGGTGGTCCTTCATAATGCACTCAATGCCCTCGGGGGCGGCAAGGACGTTCATCAGCTTGATGTGCTTGCAGCCGTAGCCCTTGATGAAGGTGATGGCAGCGGAGGCGGAGCCGCCGGTGGCCAGCATGGGGTCCAGGACGATGACATCCCGCTCGGCGATGTCGGCGGGCATCTTGCAGTAGTACTCCACAGGGCGATGGGTCTCCGGGTCCCGGTACAGGCCGATGTGCCCCACCTTGGCGGAGGGAATCATCTTGATAATACCGTCCACCATGCCCAGCCCCGCCCGGAGGATGGGGACGATGGCCAGCTTCTTCCCGGCCAGCGTTTTGAAGGTGCCGGTGGCGATGGGAGTCTTGACCTCGATGTCCTCCAGGGGCAGGTCCCGGGTGGCCTCGTAGCACTCCAGGGCGGCGATTTCCGAGACGATCTCCCGGAACTCCTTAACGCCGGTGGTCTCGTCCCGGAGGATGGTCAGCTTATGCTGAAGCAGCGGATGGTCCAGGATGTGTACCTTTTCGTTATACATGTTTCTGATCCCCTTCTATCGTAAATTTTGTGTTCTGCTCACGTTCCAAGCGCTCCCGCTCCGCCTGGGACAGGCGGTGGTAGACGGGGGCCAGCTCCGCCCCGGACACCAGGGCCCCGGCCTTGACCAGCTCCTCCGCCGCCCGGGCCACCCCCCAGGCGCTCTGGTTCCTCAGGTGGACGGGGGCCAGGGCCAGACTGGGGATTTGCTCCCGGAGAGTATTATAACACAGCCGGGCCCCGTCGCCAACGACTATTTTCATTTCCTGGAATTTTTTCAGCTCCTCCCCCAGCTCGGCCAGGGAGACCGCCCGGTCGGGGCTGAGGCGCTCCAGCCCATCCCCCCTGGCCCGGAACAGGGCGTGATACACCTGCTTCCGCCGGGCGTCCATGGCGCAGACAATGAGCTTCCCCTCCAGATGGGCCAGGGGCCACGCCATGGACTCCAGCGTGGAGCAGGGGGCGCAGGGCTTCTCCCCCGCCCAGGCCAGTCCCTTGACAGTGGCCACGCCGATGCGCAGGCCGGTGAAAGACCCTGGCCCGGCGGCTACGGCGATAACGTCCACCCCCGCCAGACCTTCCCCGCAGTTTTCCAGCATGTCATGGACCATAGGCAGCAGGGTACGGCTGTGGGTCAGGCCGCTGCACTGGAAGGACTGGGCAATCAACTCCCCGTCCCGGCACAGGGCGGCGGAGCAGGCTGATGCAGACGACTCCAAGGCCAGGATTTTCACAGCGCCACCCCCTCAATATGGATGATTCGCCGGCTTTCAGCCTCTCCCCGGCAAATTTCCACCGAAATGACATCCTCCTCCAGGGCATCGGACACGTTTTCGCTCCACTCCACGGCGCACACGCCCCCCCGGACCAGATAGTCCTCCCAGCCGATGTCAAAGAGTTCCTCGGAGGAGACCAGCCGGTACATGTCGAAGTGGAACAGGGGGAGCCTCCCCCCCTCATACTCGTTGACGATGGTGAAGGTGGGGCTGGTCACCCGGTCCGGGACACCCAGCCCCCTGGCCAGGCCCCGGGTGAAGGCGGTCTTCCCCGCCCCCAGGTCTCCGGTGAAAGCGACCACCGCTCCCGGTTCCAGCCGCCGGGCCAGCCGGGCGCCCAGCTCCTCCGTCTCACGTTCGCTGTTGGTGACAAACTCCACGCCGCTCCCCCGTTCACAGAAAATTTTCAAGTCCTTCCACATTATAACACAGATAGGGTTTGCCTTTCCAGCAAAATGTGATAAAATATATGGGTGAATTTTCAGGAGGTGAGGCCGTGAATCTGCTGTCCCTGCTGTTCTCTCCCATCAAGGAGTTTTTTAAAAAGGGCGACGTGATCCTGCTGGGGCTGTGCCTGGCTACCAGCACCTTCGGCCTGGCCCTCATCCACTCCGCCACCCAGTATCAGCTGGATGCCGGTCAGACGGTCAGCCGTTCCGTCATTATCCAGGCCATCGCCATCTGCCTGGGAGTGGTGGCCTATATCCTGCTCACCTTTGTGGACTTTCAGCTTTTTACGGAAAAGCGGTGGAAGCTGATGCTCGTTGGCAGCATCCTTCTGCTGCTCCTGCTCCTCACCCCCTTCGGAGTGGAGCGCTACGGCAACCGGAACTGGATTCAGATTCCCCACTTCCCCATGATGATTCAGCCCAATGAGATTGTCAAAATCCCTTTTATTTTGATTTTATCCCTGCAAATCGTAAAAATACAGGATCGGGGCTACAGCATCAGCTCCATCCCCTCGGTGATGCAGATTGCCGGCTTCACCGTATTTATGCTGGGAATCATCGCCGCCATCTGCCGGGACATGGGCACCTGCTGCGTCTACGTGATGATTTTCGCCGTTATGGCCTGGACCGCCGGGGTCAAACTGCGCTGGTTCGTGCTGGTGGGAGGCGGAGCCGTACTGGCTGCGGTCATCTTCTGGCTGTTCTTCCTTCCAGAGACCAGCCTGTGGACCAACTTCCGCATTATGCGCTTCCGGGTGGTCCTGGATCACAGTCTGGACCCCAGCGGCTACGGCTTTCAGCAGGAGCGGGCAACCCTGGCCATCGGCTCGGGTAAGCTCTTCGGCCAGGGCTACATGAACGGTATTCAGACGCAGGCCTCCAACTCCTCCGCCCTCCCCGTCCGGGACAGCGACTTGATTTTCGCCGTCTGCGGCGAGGAACTGGGCCTTGTGGGCTGCATGTCCCTGCTGCTGTTGCTGTCCGCCATCGTCCTGCGGTGCATTTGGGTGGGCCGCCATGCCAGCTCCCCCTTCTCCGCCTACGTATGCATGGGCATGGCGGGGATGCTGCTCAGCCAGATCACCTTTAACGTGGGCATGTGCCTGTACGTCCTCCCCGTCATGGGGCTTACCCTCCCCTTCGTCAGCTACGGCGGGTCGTCTATCCTCACCCTGTTCGCCGCCATGGGGCTGATCTCCAGCGTCAAGGCCCGGCCTATGCCCAGCTGGCTGCGGGACCGGAGTCAGGTATAAACCCATAAAGAACGCCCCGCCTGACGGCGGGGCGTTTTCATGTACAGGATTACTCGTTTGCAGGCACGTGGATGACCCCCACGGGGCACTCCTTCACGCAGATCTGGCAGCCCACGCACTTGTCCTGGTCGATCTTGGCCAGGAAGTTTTCCACGGTAATGGCCTCCTTGGGGCAGGCCTTGGCGCACTTCATGCAGCCGATACAGCCGGCGGTGCAGGCCTTCCGGGTATCAGGACCCTTATCCTTGTTCTGGCACAGGACCACGGGCTTGCGCTTGTGCTCGGGGACGATGGAGATGACCGCGTTGGGGCAGACGGCGGCGCAGGCGCCGCAGCCGGTGCACTTATCCCGGTCCACCTTGGCCACGCCGTCCACGATGTGGATGGCGTCGAACGCGCAGGCCCGGGTGCAGTCGCCGTAGCCTAGGCAGCCGAACTTGCACAGTCCGTCGCCGCCGTAGAGGCCTTTGACAGCCTGGCAGCTCTGAACGCCCTGGAACTCATATTTCTTGCCCGTCTTGTCACAGGTGCCGGAGCAGGCCACCACGGCTTTCATGGGGACGGTCGCTCCCGCCTCCACGCCCATAATGGCGGCTACCTTGGCGGCGCAGGCCGCCCCGCCGGGGGTGCACTTGTTGACGGCGTTGCCGTCCTCCACGATGCTCTTGGCATAGTCGGCGCAGCCGGCACAGCCACAGGCGCCGCAGTTGGCCCCGGCCAGCACAGCGGTAATCTGTTCCACCCGCTCATCCACGGGGACATACATAAAGATGGAGGCGGCCACCAGGATTACCGCACCGATGAGGCCAATGACGGTGACGACAATGATTGCCATTAAAATCGGATTCATAACTTACACTCCCCCTCCTATCAAGCCTTGAAGATGGCGTCTACAATACCGCCGAAGCCCATGAAGGACAGGGAGGTCACCGCAGCGGCCACCAGGGTAATGGGCAGGCCCTCGAAGCACTTGGGGGTGACGGCCTGCTCCACCCGGCGGCGGACCCCGGAGAAGAGCACCATAGCCACCAGGAAGCCGATGCCCGCGCCGGCGGCGCAGACGATGGACTCGATGAAGTCATAGCCATTGTCCAGGTTCAGGATGGTCACGCCCAGGATGGTGCAGTTGGTGGTAATCAGGGGCAGATACACGCCCAGGGCCTTATACAGGGCGGGGATGAACTTCTTCAGGAAGTTCTCCAGCAGCTGGACCAGGATGGCGATAATCAGGATGAAGACGATGGTCTGGAGGTAGCTCATATCCCGGTCGGTACCTACGGCCCAGTCGGGACACAGGACCAGCTTGTAGATGGGCCAGGTGGCGGCGGTGGCCATGACCATGACGAAGGTGACGGCCAGGGACATGCCCACGGCGCTGTCCAGCTTTTTGGACACGCCCAGGAAGGGACAGATACCCAGGAACTTGGCAAGGACGTAGTTGTCCACCAGGATCATGGTGAAGAATATGGCAGCGAGCTTGACCATTATGCGTTACCTCCTTCCACTGCGGGGGCTTCCTTCTTGGGACGGCTGGTAAGCCAGGTGGCCCCGGCCATGAGGATGCCGAACACGAAGAAGCCGCCGGGGGCGCTGGTCATCAGGGAGAAGGTGTCGATGCCCTCGGGGATGACCCGGATGGCGAAGTCGGCGCCCAGAGAGGGAATCAGGCCGCCCAGGCCAGCCATCCAGGTACCGGAGCCGATGATCTCACGAATGGAGCCCATGACGACCAGGGTGCAGGTAAAGCCGATGCCCATGCCGATGCCGTCCAGAGCGGAGTCCAGGATGCCGTTCTTGGAGGCGAACATCTCGGCCCGGCCCAGGATGATGCAGTTGACCACGATCAGGGGCAGATACACGCCCAGGGCCTTATCCAGGTCGGGGACGTAAGCCTTGACGATCATCTGCACCACAGACACGAAGCCGGCGATGACGGTGATGTAGCAGGGGATGCGGACCTGGTTGGGGATGATGTTCCGCAGGGCGGAGATGACGATGTTGGAGCACAGCAGCACAAAGGTGGCAGCCAGCCCCATACCGATGCCGTTGGAGGCCATGGTGGTGACGGCCAGGGTGGGACAGGTGCCCAGGACAAGCCGCAGGACGGGGTTTTCGTTGAGAATGCCGTTGGTAAGGATTTTCATTTTACTGTTTTCACTCATCTTGACTCACCTGCCTTTCAAGGAATGGCGTTGTACGCCTCATTGGCGGAGCTGACGGCCTTGGCCAGTGCGCGGCTGGAGATGGTGGCGCCGCTCTCGGCGTCGATGGTACCGCCGTCCTTATTGACCTTCAGTTCGGTGGCGGGCTGGCCCTGGTAGCGCTCCCAGTAGGAGGGGGTGGCGGCCACTTTGCTGCCGATGCCCTGGGTCTCGCCCTGCTCCGTCACTTTGATCTGCTTGATGGTCCCGTCGGGGGTATAGGCCACCATAACGGTCATGTTGCCGCCGTAGCCCTTGGAGGTGCTGGTAATGACGCAGCCGGCGCCGTTGGTGGCGGTGTAGACATCGGACACATTTTCTACGGCGATGCCCTCCACCTTCTCAAAGCCGTCGGCCTCGGGCAGCAGCTCGGCTCTGGCCTGCTCCTGGGCCAGGCGGGTGGCCTCGGCAATGACAGGGGCGGTGGCGCTGTTGGTGGCGGCCAGGGCCCCGGTGATGACAATGCAGATGACGCACAGCACCACGATGGGCTTGATTACTTTATCCCAGTTGCTCATTTCGCTGCCGCCTCCTTCTTCTTTTTGGCGATGCCCAGCTTATCCTGCCGGGTCAGCGCGTCGATGTAGGGAGTCACCAGGTTCATCAGCAGGATAGCGAAGGATACGCCCTCGCTCATGGTGCCGAAGAACCGGATGGCACAGGTGATTACGCCCATGAAAATACCGGCGATCAGCTTGCCCTTGTCAGTGGTGGGGGAGGTGACATAGTCGGTGGCCATGAAGAACGCGCCCAGCATCAGGCCGCCGGAGAGCAGCTGTACGATGGGGTCGTAGCCGCCGATGAGGGACAGCACAGCCACGGTGGCCAGGTAGCTCACGGGAATCATGGGACTGATGACCTTGGTGGCAATCAGGTAGACGCCGCCCACCAGGATAGCCAGGGCGCAGGTCTCGCCCAGCACGCCGCCGTGGTTGCCCAGCAGCAGGGTGACGTACTCGCCGGCCCCCAGCACACCCTTCTCCACCGCCAGGGGGGTGGCGGAGGCCAGGGCGTCGATGCCGTTGAGAGGCTTGGGGTAGTTGGCCATGCGGCTGGCAAAGCCCACCGCCAGGGCAATGCGGCCCACGATGGCGGGGTTGGCGAAGTTATAGCCCAGGCCGCCGAAGAGCTGCTTGATGATGACGATGGCGATGAACGCCCCCACAATGGCCATCCACCAGGGCATGGTGGCGGGCATATTGAAGGCCAGCAGCATACCCGTAACCACGGCGGACAGGTCGGAGACGGGAATCTCACGGCCCATCAGCTTGCAGTAGGCCCACTCGAAGAAGACGCAGGAGGCCACAGTGACGGCGGTGAGGATCAGGGCGTTGAAGCCGAAGATAATCACGGAGGCGGCCAGCGCCGGGCACAGAGCCAGGCACACCCGGCCCATAATCTTCTGCGTGCTGTCCGCGCTGGTGATATGGGGCGCGGCAGTTACGATCAGCTTATTTTCCATCACTTCTTACCTCCATTCTTCATCATAATCTTGGCCAGGGCGATGGAGGGGGCCAGAGGCCGCTTGGCCGGGCAGACGAAGGAGCAGGTGCCGCAGCTCATGCACAGGTCGGCGTTGAGCTCGATGAGCAGCTCCACATTGCCGTCGTTGTAGGCCTGGACAATCTCCTTGGCGGACAGGCCCAGGGGGCAGGCGTTGGTGCACCGGCCGCAGTGGATGCAGTTGGTGGGCTTGGGCAGCTGGGCCATCTTCTTGGAGAAGGCCAGCACCGCGTTGTTGTTCTTGAGAATGGGCTGGGACAGGTCGGCGATGCAGTTGCCCATCATGGGACCGCCGTAGAGCACCTTACCAGGCTCCTCGGTGAAGCCGCCGCAGAAATCCATCAGCTCCTGGACGGGGGTGCCGATGACCACCTCCACGTTCTTGGGCTCTTTAATGATGTCGCCGTCTACGGTGAGGCGCTTGGTGGTCAGGGGCATTCCGGTGGCCAGGTACTTGCCCACAAAGGCCACGGAGGTGACGTTCATCACAATGACACCCACGTCGGAGGGCAGGCCGGGGAAGGGCACTTCCCGGCCGGTGCAGTTCTCGATGAGGACTTTTTCAGCGCCCTGGGGGTAGCGGCAGGGCAGCTCCTTCACCTCGATGCCGGCGGTGGCCGCGGACTTCATTTTGGCGATGGCCTCAGGCTTGTTGCCCTCAATCCCGATGATGCATTTGGGAATCTCCAGATACTTCATCACCGCCTGGATGCCGTCCAGGATGTACTGGGTATCCTCCAGGAAACAGCGGTTGTCCGAGGTGATATAGGGCTCGCACTCGGCACCGTTGATGAGGAGGGTGTCGATCTCGTCCAGATTCTTGGGGGACAGCTTCACCGCCGTGGGGAAGCCTGCGCCGCCCAGGCCCACCAGGCCGCTGGCCCGGACCGCGTCCTGGAAGGATTTGAGATCGGTGACAGTGGGGGGCGCGACAGCCGGGTCCACTGTCTGCTTGCCGTCGGGGATGATGACCACGGCGGTCTGGGGCGCTCCGTTGGGGGCGGTGATGGTGATGATGCCATCCACCGTACCGGACACGCCGGAGTGGATGTCGGAGGACACAAAGCCCCCCGCCTTGCCCACCACAGTGCCCACAAAGACCTGGTCGCCCTTGGCCACCTGGGGGGCGGCGGGGGCGCCGATGTGCTGGCCCATGGACAGGACGATCTTGGAGGGCAGAGGCATCTTCACGGTCTCCTGGTTGGAAGTCCGCTTTTCGTGCGGGACCTGCGCGCCCTGCGCAGATCGTTTGAGAAATTTGCTCATGTAAGTTTTCGACCTCCCTATAACTCTTGCTGGGATACCGCAGTCCGGCGTTCTGCTTCGCCCTCTCCAACTCCGGGCCGCGGCTGCCGTGTCTGATGTTCTCAGACACACGACAAAACCCGCCGGTTCCTTTCTCTGCTTTTTGCCGAAACCGTCGGTCTTGCTGCGTAACACCAATGATACACCAGTCTTGGAGAGAATGCAAGTTTTTTTAATTTGCTTGTCCTATTTTTCGGCAAATTTTTTTCCCGGAGCATAGTATAAAAATAGGCGCGGAGGGATTTCCCCTCCGCGCCCGGACCGTCAGTCTCCTCAGCAGCCACAGCCGTTGTTGCAGCCGCAGTTGTTGCACCCGCAGCCATTGCCGCTCCAGCCGCCACAGCTGAACAGGATGATGATGAGAAGGATGATCCACAGGCAGCTGTTGCCGCCCCAGCCGTTATTGCAGCACCCCATGATGAGTACCTCCTGATTATGAAAGTATTAAGAGGGCTGTTTGCCGCTCTCGATACTATCATATGGCCCAGGGAGAAAATGGGTGCGAATCCCTACAAAATATTTTCGCAGAAAGCCCGGAGCATGGTGGCCATCTCCGCCCGGGTGGCGCTGCGCTGGGGCTCCAGAGTGAGGACGGAGCCGCTGGCCACACCGCTGACAATCCCCTCCTCCACCGCCCAGGCCATAGCGGGCCGGGCCCAGCTGCTCAGGCGGCTCAGGTCGGCATACCGGGACAGATCGGCCCCCGGCCCGGCGCTCAGGCCCATATACTTCACGGCGTAGTTGTACATCATGGCCACGGCCTGCTCCCGGGTGACCAGGCCGTCGGGGTTAAAATTGCCGTTCCCGGTGCCCGAGGTGATGCCCTGAGAGGCCCCCCACAGGACGGCCTGGGCATACCAGCTGTTACCAGGCACATCGTTGAAGGCAATTTGGCTGGCGGTGCCGGGAGTGCCGGCCAGCCGGTGGAGCACCGACATGAGCATGGCCCGGTTCATGGAGGCGCCGGGGACAAAGTGGCCGGCGTCCATGCCGGAGAACAGCCCTTTCTCATAGGCGTAGCCCACGGGGGCGTAGAACCAGTCGCTCTGGCTCACGTCGTAGAAGGGAGTGTGCTCCGACTTCCCCGCCGTGAGGGTATAGCTGCCCTGAAAGCCGATGGCCGCCTGGCCAGAGCGGACGGTCACTGCGGCGTCGGTATTCTCCCCCACGAGATAGCGGTGGTTCCGGACCAGCAGCGAGCCGGAGGGGACCTCTGCCCCGGCGGTGACATCCACCACCGCCCCGGTGTGGACCACATTGGCGGAACCCTCCAGCATGAGGAAGCCCGCCCCGGTGGACAGGGTGACAATCTGGCCGTCAGGCCACTCCTGGCGCTGGAGGGTGCCGCTGTAGAGGCCGGCGCTCCCGCCGCCGCCCTGAGCGGCGTCCAGCTGCTTTTTGGCGCTGTCATAGGTCTCCTGGAGGGCCTTATTGGCCGTCTCCTCCCCCGTCTGGACGGCCTGTGGGAAAAAGGTGTTTTGGAGATAGCTCAGGGAGATGATACTGTCCCCGGAAACGGCGGCATAGGCTCCCGCCGTCAGCAGCAGAAAGGCCAGAATCAGCCCCAGGGGGCGCAGGTGCTTTTTCATTGGTTTCCCTCCATATCCTCCCGCTGGGAGATGAGATAGCTCAGGGTAAGCAGGCTGTCGGAAAAGTGGACCGATTCCACCACCACATCCTGCCGGGTACAGGTAAGCTCATAGTTGGTAAAATTCCAGATGCCCCGCACGCCGGCGGCCATCAGCCGGTCCCCCATCTGCTGGGCGGCGGCAATGGGTACGGTCAGCAGGCCCACGTCCACGCTGTGGGCGGCGACGAAATCCTCCAATCCGCCGGCGTGCCGGACGGGAATCCCGGCAATCTCTGTTCCAACCACCGCCGGGTCCACGTCGAAAGCGGCCAGCAGCCGGAAACCGTTGGCAGAAAAGCGGAAATTCCGGATAATCGCCCGGCCCAGGTTGCCGGTGCCCACCACAATCAGGGTGTGGCCCTGGCTGATACCCAGAATTTCGCCGATCTCCTCCTTCAGCAGGTCCACCTTGTAGCCGTAGCCCTGCTGGCCAAATTCCCCGAAGCAGAACAGGTCCTGGCGGATCTGAGAGGCCGTCAGCCCCATGGACCTGCCCAGGGCGCTGGAGGAGATGCGCACCACCCCGGCCGCCTGGAGCTCGGAAAGCTGCCGGTAATACCGGGGCAGGCGGCGGATGACCGCAGTGGACACCTTTGTGTTTCGTTTCATCAGGCTGCTCAGCCTCAGGACAGCAGTCCGCTGAAAATTTCGTCCAGGGAGATGTCGAAGTCGTCGTACAGGCTGCATTTGAAGTGGGTAATGATCTCTGCCTTCTCCTTTTCAGACATCCGCTCCAGCTCAAAATCCGTATAGGAGGCATGTACGGTGTGCAGCTCCAGCTTTCCATCCCGCAGAAGATACTGCTCGATGGTCCGGTTTTTGGGGTCCACAAGCCAGTACTCCCGGACGCCGCACCGCTCATACACCGCCTTCTTGTCAACCCTGTCCCGCTTCGCGGTGCTGGGAGACAGCACCTCCACCACCAGGTCCGGCGCACCGTGGACGCCGTCCTCCTGAATTTTTTCCCGGTCGCAGACCACCATCATGTCGGGGACAAAGCGGTCCCCCTCCGTCAGATAGAGGTCGGTGCCATCCGGGATCGCAGTACAGCGCTTCCCCCGCAGATAGTGGTTAAAAATAACCGCTATATTGAAGGCCACATGATTATGGTTGTACATTGGCCGGGGAGACATGGCAACCACCTTACCGCCAATCAGCTCCTCCCGCACTTTCTCCTGATAGGCCAGATTGCTGTTCATGATGCCGCTCCTTTCTCATTTCCGCTAAAACTTTCTGCCTCTATTATACCATCCGCCCACCCCGTGGTCAATCTAAACCCGCAGGTAAAAAAAGACTGGGGTGATCCCAGTCCTCAGTCTCTGAAATCGAACAGCTCCTTGGGCTTGATCTTGAACACCTCACACATTTTGAAGATCAGGTCCATAGACACGCCCACGTTGCCCAGTTCAATGGCGCTGATGTGGCTCCTTTCGATATCCAGCATTTCTGCAAGCTGAAGTTGAGTTGCCCGCAGACTTTTTCTATAGTAAACCACATTCAAACCGAACTTCCGATACTGCTCGCGATACTCTTCTTTCATTCATGATCACCTCACCAATAGTTTAGAGGTGAATGGGCCTTAGTTAAACATGCCGAAAACGTCGTAACGACGTTTACAGAGGTCATTCTGTGTGTTATTATCTCCACACGTTACTGACACCAACACAGACAGAGAAGGAGGTGACGGAAATGGATCTCAATTATTTTAAAGATAAGCTTTTCGATCTGCTGAATGACAGTGATGACCTGAACATCGCTGACATTGTGACGGATGACAGGCGTGGCCTGTTCACCGTCAACACCACAGACGGGAGCACATTTGAACTCCTGTGCCGAAAGCTGTAAGACTCACGCCGGGCCCCCTCGCCGAGGGGGCCCCTTTTCACATCATCTTCACGATCTCCTTTTTCAGCCGGGCGATAATCCGCTTCTCCAGCCGGGAGATATAGGACTGGGAGATGCCCAGCTGGTCGGCCACCTCCTTCTGGGTACACTCCCGCCGCCCGTCCAGGCCAAAGCGGAGGGTGATGATGTGCCGCTCCCGGCCGTCCAGCCGCTCCATGGCCTGGTGGAGGAGCTGCCGGTCCACGTCGGCCTCCAGGGGCTGGACCACCAGGTCCTCGTCGGTGCCCAGGATGTCGGACAGCAGCAGCTCGTTGCCGTCCCAGTCGGTATTCAGCGGCTCGTCAAAGGACAGCTCCGTCTTCTGATTGGCGGTCTTCCTCAAATACATGAGGATTTCGTTCTCGATACACCGGCTGGCGTAGGTGGCCAGCTTGATGGCCTTCTCCGGCTGGTAGGTCCCCACCGCTTTGATCAGCCCGATAGTGCCGATGGAAATCAGGTCCTCGATATAGATGCCGGTATTCTCAAACCTCCGGGCGATGTAGGCCACCAGCCGCAGGTTGTGCTCAATGAGCTGGTTTCGGGCCTCGGTGTCCCCCTCCCCCAGCCGGGCGATGAGGGCAGCCTCCTCCTCCCGTTTCAGGGGGGCGGGCAGGGTATCGCTGCCGCCGATGTACATGATCTTGCCCGGCAGGACCAAGCCCAGCTCAGTCAGGAGCGTCGACAGGCGCTCCTTCAATTTTATGTAAATCTTGCGCAATTTAAACACCTCTTTCATTGATCGCCCCGACCAGCGCCTGATAGCCGCCCCCGTCGGAGACAGGGGTGGGGGACAGGGCCACCAGCACCGGACCTTTTTTCTGTCCGCCCGCCTCCAGGCCGTCCACCCGGACAGCCAGCAGCAGTCCCCGGTCCACCCCCACGCTGCGGTAGGGCAGCAGACGGAACCGGGACCGCCACGCCCCTGTCCCCAGCCGGGGCAGGGCGGCGGCCGGGTCCCGCAGGTCGGCGGGGGTGGGACGGCAATCCGCCGGGAACAGGGGCCCGGCCCGCTCCCCCTCCGCCACCACCGCTGGACGGCCGGTCACCGGGTCGGTGAGGGTGTTGCCCGTGTCCACCAGGGCGGTGAGGTTGAGGGTACGCCCCTCCAGCGATAATTTTATGTCAACTAACTCCCCGCCAGCCCTGTTGTGTTTTGCCAGCCGCTGAAACACTACAGTGAGCACCCAGTAGCACACCGCCGCCGACAGCAGCAGTACCTTCAAATCCAGGGCGGAATAGAATACCCCGTTGCCCAGGGACAGCCCCGTCCCCCCCAGCAGGCCGATGACCACCACCCCGCCCCCAAAGGCGCAGGTGAGGGCCACAAACAGCACCCCCTGCCGCAGCAGGCGGCGGCTCCCCCCGTAGGACACCATCAGCATCAGGGCGGCGGAGGCCAGCCGGCACAGCGGGTGGGCCAGGAAAGACAGCCCCGGCAGGAAGATAGCTACCGCATACCCTCCCCCCAGGGCAGCTCCCAGGGCGAAGCGCCACCGGCGCAGGGGCTCCCCCGCCAGCCGGGCCGCCGCCAGCAGGAGCAGATAGTCCACCAGGGCGTTGAGGAGGAACAGCGTATCCACATAGATGACGGTCACGGCACTCCCCTCCCCCTTCGGCACGTCCTATTATAGGAGCCTGGCCGGGAGAAAGCGGTCACAATTTTGCTGGGGATTGGGGAGGAATTTTGTCCCCCCTCTTGACTGCCCTGTTGCATCGTGCTATAATATCGTCAGACGATATTAGAAACCGATACAAGAGAGGAGGCTGCCTCATGGCGGGACGGGAAAAGGGTCCGCTTACCGAACCCATGTACTATGTGCTCATGTCCTTCCTGGGCCGGGAGATGTGCGGCACCGAGATCACCGAATTTGTGGCGCACAAAACGGCGGGCCGGGTGAACCTGGGACCGGGGACGCTGTACACCCTGCTGGCCAAGTTCCAGGACGAGGGCCTCATCGCCGAGACGGCGGTGGAGGGCCGCAAACGGACCTATCAGATCACGGAAAAGGGCCGGGAGGCTTTTCAGGAGGAGCTGGACCGCCTTCGCGCCCGGCTGGACGACGGCCTGGAAGCACTGGACCGGGGACGCCCCCGGGATTGAGAAAGGAGAGACGACATGTATAACGCCAACGGCGACAAGCTGGTACGGAAATTCCTGCCCGTCCAGCTCTACGACATTCACGGCATTGAGCTCTGGTTTGAAGAGCTGTCCGCCCAGGGGCTGATTCTGGACAGCTTCGGCGTACGCAGCGCCATCTTCCGAGTGGCGGACCCGGAGCCCGGCGTCCGCTACCGGCTGGAGCCCATGACCTACTGGGACCGCTCCCTGGACTACGAAAAAAATGAGGCTTACGCCCAGGAGGGCTGGGAGTATGTGGATTTCATCTCCAAATACTACTACATCTACCGCTGCCGGGACGCCTCCGCCCCCGACCTGCACACCGACCCGGAGACCCAGAGCCTGGTCTTCGACCGGATGTTCAAGCGGCGGCTGCCTGTTTTCCTGCTCTTTGTCCCCCTGCGGGTCTTCGATTACCTCGCCTTCCCCTTTGCCGTCGCCAAAAATGGCTCGCAGATACTGTCCGAGATCCGCTGTTCCCTGGTGGTAGTCCCCTGGCTGGAGATGCTCAATATCCTGCTGGCCCCCTGGGCGGTAGCGGTCTTCGCCGCCTACCTGTGGCGCACCTGGAAGATCTGGCAGCTGCGCTGCCAGCTGAAGCAGGGCATCCCCCTGGACGAGGGCAGGCGATATCCCCGCTCCCTGGCCCGCAGTGCCGCCACCTGGACCGTCCCGGTTGTCTCCCTGTTCCTGATATTCGTCTTTGCGTTTTTCCGCACCGTCCCGCCCTTCACCTACTACCAGATGCTCAAGCCGGAGACCGAATTTCCCCGTCCCCTGGTGTCGCTGTTCGCCGTGGGGGTGGCGCGGGGCGATGCGGTGCCTGTCCCCAGGGAC